>OODP01001897.1_pt1 | contig 10840 bp, 9 predicted proteins | sample 1671011 | NCBI WGS metagenome assembly OODP01 (sample SAMN06348113, study PRJEB24527) | human gut metagenome | biome: human gut; feature: ankylosing spondylitis patient; material: feces | host: Homo sapiens | place: China | collected 2015-10
GTCATCCAGAAATACGGGGCAGTAATTAATTCCCATCACCCCTCCGCGCTCCGCCATGGTACGGATCATCTCATCCGTCAGATTGCGTGGATGACGCGCGAGCGCGCGGGCATTGGAATGGCTTGCCACAAAGGGCCTTTTTGTATAACGGAATACGTCCCAGATTCCTGCATCATTCAAATGAGAAATATCGATAATCATACCCAGACGTTCCATTTCCTGAACGAATTCAATTCCCTTTTCCGTCAGACCATGCTCTGTATCCGGCAAAAAGCGGGGATAACTCTCTCCCTCATGCAGCTCCATCCGGTTGGGATATCCCAGCTGATTCTGAAAATTCCAGGTCAGAGTCATCATTCTTGCGCCCAGGCGGTAAAAATCACGCAGCAGCGCAGTTTCCCCCAGGCACATACCGCCTTCCTCCAGCGTCAGCATGGCGGACATTCTGCCTTCTGCTATATTTTTTTCCAGATCGCCCCAGGTTTTTACAATACCAATCTGATCCTTGTGCGCCTCCAGCTCCGTGTAGAACGTATCAACCAGCTTCATAGCGTATTCAAAAGGATTCGCATGGGATTCCAGATGAACAAACAGACCGAAATTCTGCAGCAGATAATCTCCTTTTTTCATTTTCTGCAAATCAATATGAAGAGAATTTTCCAGAATAGACATATTCCCTCCATTTTGATGATCCTTTAAAATTTCTCCAATGGTATCGCAATGCATATCAACTACTTTCATATCCTGCCTCCGCTTTTCCTGTCATATCATTATGCAGTACACTCAGCCGCTTCCCTTCGAAAAACTGCTGCTTCCTTCTGCATATATTTTCTGCATTATACAGCAGTTTTCAAACAGGTGTCAAGGCAAAACACCCTCTATTTAATCTCCGCGCAGGGCATCAATCGGATTCAGCCCTGCTGCCCGGTTGGCCGGCATATAGCCAAACAGCAATCCAATTCCTACCGATACTCCAAATGATACCAGTACCGCTGCCGGAGTTGGAGTAGCAGACAATTCAGCAAGCTTTCCAACTGCAGATGTTACAACGCTTCCCAGAATGATTCCAATAATTCCTCCCAGTGAACTTGTCACTGCTGCTTCTATAACAAACTGCTGCATAATCACGCTTTTTCTGGCTCCCAGAGCTTTTCTGATTCCAATTTCTCTCGTCCTCTCAGTTACGGAAACCAACATAATATTCATTACGCCAACTCCGGCTACTAACAGGGAGATCCCGGCAATTCCTCCCAGTCCTGCTGACACCATGGCAATCATGGAATTTAACTCATCCAGCATTTCGCTCATTGCAGTTACTGTATACAAATCCTCTTTAAATCGTTCATAGAGAAAGCTTTCTATCTGGCTTTTGGCTGCCGTTGCCTGGGATAAATCAGAAACAGTAAAAACGTAATTATTAATATTGGAGTTTCTTGCCATTTTTACAGCTCTGGTATAAGGCATCCATACAAAATCGTCGGTTCCGCCCTCCTCCATCTCATCCTCCTGCTGGGCCGCCACACCTACAATGGTAAACGCATATCCATTGATTTTCAGTGTTTCTCCATAAGCATTCTCAGCACTGCCATAAAGCTCATCTGCTACATAAGTGCCGATTACACAGACCTTGTGGCGTCCTGTCATATCCCCATACTGAAGATTTCTTCCATACTGAAGCTCCCAGCCCTTGATAGACAGATAGGCTTCGCTGACGCCTGTAATAGAGGTTGATGTCATAGAATCATTTCCATGCTTAATTGCGCCGCTAATGCTTACCATCGGTGAAATTTCATCAAATACCTCTCCCTGCTCGCTATAAAACTCATACATTTCCTCGTCTGAAACAGAGCGGGAAGATAAATTTATCATATTCACTGTGATCTGGTTGGTTCCCATGCTGGAAAAGCTGTCTGTCATGTAAGACATATAGGCATTCACCAGACTGACCAGTATAATGACCGATGCCACACCGATAATGATACCCAGCATAGTCAGAAAGGAGCGCATTTTATTGCTCCAGATGCTTTTCATTGCCAGCTTGAATGATTGCAGCATAATCCTTTACATCTCCGTCAAAATTAATTTTTCCATCGTGAACCCTGACCACATGCTTTGCTTCCAACGCTATGGAATTGTCATGGGTAATCATCACAATGGTATTTCCTTCTTCGTTCAGCTCCTTTAAAAAATTCAGTACCTCGCGGCTGGTTCGTGAATCCAGTGCGCCCGTTGGCTCATCTGCCAGAATCAGGGAGGGATCGCCAGCCAGAGCGCGGGCAATCGACACCCGCTGCTGCTGGCCTCCGGAAAGCTGATTGGGAAGATTTTTCCATTTGTCCGCCAGTCCCACTCTCTCCAGGGCCTTCATAGCCCGCTCCCTTCGTTCTTCCCTGTCCTTTTTTGCATACAAAAGCGGAAGCTCTACGTTCTCCAGAAGATTCGATTTGGGAAGCAGGTTATACTGCTGAAAAATAAATCCAATCTGCCGGTTACGGATATCTGCCAGCTGATCGTCACTCATTTGATCCACATCCTCCCCCCCCAGCAGATACCTGCCGGAGGTAGGCACATCCAAAGCACCAATAATATTCATCAATGTAGATTTTCCGCTTCCTGATTTTCCAATAATCGCCACAAACTCGCCTTTATCCACATTCAGAGAAATTCCGTCGTTTGCCCTCACCTCTTCTGTACCCATATGATATATTTTATAAATATCCCGTAATTCGATTAATGGCTCTGTCATATCAATCTCCATTCCGCCGCCATTCCATTGGCGGCACGGTTTTTCTTTGTCTGTTCCAAACTGCAAGCTTCTTTCCGGATTTTATCAGCGCATTCCGCCTCCAGGGCCGCCTCCGGGATTACCTCCGGGACCGCCTCCAGGGCCACCGCCCATTCCGCCTCCAGGACCGCCCATCATAAATGCATCCGTACTTTTCGATGACTCACTCACATAGACCTCTTCTCCTTCGAAAAGTCCGCTTACAATCTCCACATAATCATCATTGGTCAGTCCGGTTTCTACCTCCACTGCTCGAAATCCTGCAGGAACACTGCCCTGAGCCTCCTTCACAGTATCGTCCTTCACATAAACACGATTGCCCCGCATCAAAGAATCAATAGGAATCATCAAGGCATCCTCTGTCTCATCGAGCAAAATAACACCATCCACATTCATTCCAGGAAGCAGATCACCGGTTTCATCCATAGTCACCGTCACCGGGTAATTGGTAACACCATTAGACTGTACGCTTTCCAGGCTTACATTGGTAACTGTTCCTGTAAAGGTCTGTCCCTCCAGGGCGTCTGCTGTAACCGAAACCTTCTGCCCCACCTGGACACTGTGCACATCCAGCTCGTCCACAGACATCTCAAAGGTCAGGGAAGACAGATCATAAATGACCGCCAGAGTCGTGTCGCTGCTGCCGGAATTCCGGCTGATGGTATCGCCCTCCTTTACGCTTTTTGTAATCACCTGTCCGGAAATCGGCGCAGTAATCGTGTAATTGTCATAGCTTTCCTTTGTGGAATCCACCTTGCTCTGAGCGCTTTCTAATGATACCTCCGCCTGGGTCATGGCATCCTGATAGGTATCTATCAAATCCTCTGCATCCTCTGCAGCGATTCGAAAAATAGGAGTTCCTTCTGTTACATAGTCTCCCTCATTCACCAGCAGCGCCTCAACCTCAACACTGGAAGGAAGGTCTGCTTTCATCACCAGATCGGTGGCTGCCTCAAAATTTCCTTCTGCAGTACAGACCACCCCGTTTATTTCCACTGTGGCGCTGTGGCTCGCCGTCAGACCTCCGGGATTTGCTGCCTCAACGGTTACATAACGGACAATTCTTCCTCCGTCCAGCACCTCATCCATATTGCTGACAGCCGTTACCACACCGCTAAGCTGCTCTTCTGTATCGGTAAGAGTCAGTACAGCCTGATTTCCAGCTCCAATCGCTGCTGCCTCTGATGCAAGGAAGGGGACGCGGATTTTCATAAGCTGATCATTATAAATCGATGCAAGCTCTGTATTCTGGCCTACCTGATCCCCTGCCTGGATATTCAATTCCCGAATAAAACCAGTCCGCGTGGATTTATAGGTATTTCCGCTGTAATCAGACAATGCCTCATTGTAATCCTCCTGGGCATTCTGATACTGCTTCTGTGCCCGTTCCAGAGAAGTATTGGCTGATTTCAGCTCTGATTCCATGGAGGATACATCAATCTGATACAGAACCTGTCCCTCTGTTACCTGATCTCCCTCTTCAAAATTAGCAGAAATCACTTCTCCTTCTACCAGTGAGGTAAGACTGTAAGTATCCTTTGGTGAAATCACGCCAGAGGAAGAAAGCTCCGAGGTAATGGTTCCTTTCGTCACAGTTGCAGTTCTCTGCCCTTCTGTCCCACTTGCAGCCGCCTGCTCACTGCGGCTTTTCAGCTGCCACAGACCAAAAACAGCTGCCAACGCTGCTGCCCCAATTATCAGGGGCAAGCGTCCTTTCTTTTTTGGGTTTTTCTTCTTCTCTCTTCTCTTTTCCAGCAGCTTCTGCAGTTTCGTCTGCTGGTCTTTATTCTGTTCTTCTGTTATCTCTTTTCCTTTTTTCCTATTCATCCACATCTGTTTTCCAACTCTCCCCCTGTTATTCTTCTACATAATCTACAACTGTATAGGAGACATCTCCATCGGCATTTTCTGTTTTTTCACAAACCAGGGTTACAGTATCTCCCACACGCAGAGAGCCATAGATAGAAAAGGCAAACTGCATATCAGAGCTGGCCAGCTTATATTCATCCGACTCTCCTTCCAGGGTAATGGAGGTTGGTGTCATCACATCACTGGAGCTGTAATAGATGTTTTCCACCGTTCCGCGAACGACGCAGCGGCCAGACTGTACATCCTCATCCGCCACATAGGCCCAGATGGTTTTCGCCTTCTGATTGTAATAAATCACCACATAATTGCTGGAAATGCAGCTTTTCAGTGATTCATAGCTAGAGGCCTCTCCATTGACATAAATACTGGCCTCCTGAACATTAAAGGGAACATAATCGCCCAGCTGCCGGCCCTTGGGAATCAGCTTTGGCCCTGTTAGATTGGTATCTGCCAGTCCCATCGGATTGATCTCACCATCTGCATTTACCGTACAGCCAAGACTGAGACCATACACCTGTCCTGTAGATTTACTTTCTGTTTTCAAAAGATTATAAAACAGATTGATGCAGTCGGTTTTATTGAGAATTTCCTCCGGCTGCCGATCCACCTCCTCATTTAACTCCAGGGTATAGTACTGTGCCATTCTGGAATTGGCTGCGTCCCCCGTAAAATCCGAGCTGGTATAGCCTAACAGAGCCAGAATTCCCCGTACCGCCTCCCTCAGGGTTATGGGCTGATCCGGTCTAAACGTGCCGCCCAAGTACCCTGTCATCCAGTTTTCCTCTGCCGCAATCCGAATACTGGATGCATAGGAATACTCCTTCGGTACATCTGCATACACAGACACCTTGCTGAAAGAAGGGAGGTAATCCCGATAACCGGATGCCTGAACCAGCATGTGGGCAAACTGCGCTCTGGTAACCGGCGCCTCAAGCTCCGTACTCACATTCTGAATAATTCCCGCAATTCCTATCACCTTCCTGCGATAGTCCTGGCTATTATCTGCTGCCTGCGCTGTCAGGCTTATCTGCGAAGCAACTGCCGTACCAGCTGTCACTGCCGAAATCCCCCATGCCCATGTCCTCCACAGCTTTTTCTTCATATATAAAAACTCCTCTCAATATTGACCTGTATCGTTCATAGATAGAAAATACCAGCGGTTTGTGTCCATTTTGTGTTCAAAATTTGAGAAAATCAGCAAAGATTTTAAAGCCTCCTCAGAAGAAAAAATACCCGGATGCCTCTTTTTTTCTAACAGATCAGAAAAAGCAGAACTGCCTCCCCGTTTTCGGGGAAACCTTCCTGCTTCCAAAAATCCATATTCTGTTGTATTCATTTAAGATAAAGTGTAACCGTTCAGCCATGCCCTCAACGCTTTTTTTGTCTGAATCTTCGCATGGACGAACTGTTACACTAAAAATAGTGAAGCACGATCTCCAGCGCTGCCTGATATCCGGGAATCAGGGAGTCTTCATAAACAAATTCCTCCCTTGTGTGAAAGCCCTTTCCCCGGCACGCTCCGAAGCATACCGCCGGAATCCCCAGAGACAGGGGAATGTTGCAGTCTGTTGAGCTGGAGCCAGTTCCCGGTTTTATTCCACAGGCGTGAAAAATCGCTTCCTCCACATAATCAAACATCTTCTGCCTGGCAGCGGCATCTACCTGGCCTTCGCAGGGGCGAATCCCTATCACCTCTGCTTCAATGGAAACTCCCTTGTTTTGATACTCCTCGATCAGGTTATAAAATCTGGTCTCCATTTCCTCCAGACTTTCCCTACAGTCTGATCGGAATTCACAGGTTATCTCTGCCTGCTGAGCAATGGTATTGACTGAGGTGCCTCCCTGAATGGTTCCCACATTGTAGGTTGTGCGTCCCTCGCGCGGCACCTGAATCTGGTACATGCTGCCGATAAACTCTGCCAGTCTGGCAATGGCATTTTCCTTTCCAAAATCAAGGTAGGAATGACCTCCCTCTGCAGTCACCTTTACCCGGTACCGGCAGGATCCCACAGAACGGGTCACATATCGATCCAGATACAGATCCAGAGTATAAAAGGCCTGAATCCGTTTTCCATAGGTATCGCAAATCTTTCGGGAGCCCTTCAGATTGCCAAGTCCCTCCTCGCAGGAATTACAGACAAAAACCACTCCTCCATGCTCCGGCAAAAGCCCCTGCTCTGTCACATAACCGGCAGCCATCAAAAGAGCTACCAGATTAGCCGTGTCATCTCCGATGCCAGGGCAGAAGAGCTTCCCATCCTTCACAGTCAGAGGCAATTCTTCTGTGTCAGGAAAAACCACATCCATGTGGGCCATAAAGACCGTCACAGGATTATCCTCTGTTACTCCAATCGGATAAACCACATTCAAAGCATCATCAATCACCACATTTTTAGCTCCGTGGGCTTCCAGCCAGTGCTTACAAAACTGTGCCCGTTTCTCTTCGTGGTGGGAAGGAGCAGGAATCCTCGCCAGAGTAAGTAAAAGCTGTCTGGCCTCCTGCGCATGTTCCTCGATATATGTCAATTCCTTCTCTGTCAGCATACGTTACCCCCCTGCTTTTTCATTTGTATTTATCCCAATTACAGGGTTTCTGCCCGTTCTTCCACCTGTCTTCGGAAATTAATTACATCATGCTGATAATCCGAATTCATTAATTCTGAGGTAATCAGAAAATCGGCTGTAGCCTTATTGACGGCCATGGGAATATCATAGACCTGAGCAATTCTCATCAAAGCCTTAACATCTGGGTCGTGCGGCTGAGCCGTCAGCGGATCCGAAAAGAACACAACAAAATCAATAACTCCTTCTACAATCTTGGCTCCAATCTGCTGATCTCCGCCCAGAGGGCCGCTGTTGTAGCCCTTTACTGTCAGGCCCGTCTGATCGGTGATCATTCTGGCCGTTGTTCCAGTTCCGTAAAGATTGTGGTGCTTCAGCTCTGCATAATGTTCTCTGCACCACGCAATCAGCTTCGGCTTCTCATTGTCATGTGCAATCAGTGCAATATCCTTCTTTGGTCCAATGGTAAATGTAATATATTCTTTCGCCATAATGATACTCCTTTCCGGTTCTTTCATACGGCTACACATTACCACAGTCTCCGCACTTGTGCAAATAAAATTTCTGTAAAATTCCAGAACAAATGCAAAAGAATCATGGAAGCTTTCTTACAGTTCCCGCGGCTCTTCTGTTCTGCACATGCCTTCAATCAGATCCCAGATCTCATCTCTTCCCTGCTTCGTTTCTGCTGAAAAGGGAATCAGAATGTCATCTTTTTCCATGCCTAGCCCCTGACGCAGCACCTTAATCTGCTTTGCCACCTGGCTTCTCTTCAGCTTATCCAGCTTTGTTGCAATAATCACCGGATGATATCCGTTAGCCACAATCCAGTCATACATCATCCGATCATTATCAGACGGCTCATGGCGAATATCAATCAAAAGAAACACGCATCTGAGAACAGGCGATTTTCTCAGATACCGCTCAATCATCTTTCCCCATTTTGCTTTTACTTCCACAGATACCTTGGCATAGCCATAGCCGGGAAGATCAACAAAATACAGTTCGTCGTTGATGTTGTAAAAATTAATGGTCTGGGTTTTTCCCGGCTGGGAAGAGGTTCTCGCCAGAGACTTCCTGTTTAAAAGCCCATTAATCAGAGAAGATTTGCCCACATTGGACTTGCCTGCAAATGCAAACTCCGGGCAGGTATTTTCCGGAAGACGGCTGGTAATACCGCAGACGGTTTCCAGTTCTGCTTTTCTGATAATCATTTCCTGTCCTTTCTGTTCATGCCGATTCTGCCTCTGCAAAAGCTTCCTTCAGCACATCCTCCATATTTTTCACATAAACAATCGTCAATCCCTTGGTAATTTCCTTTGACAGCTCCGCGATATCCGGCCTGTTCTTATCCGGTACCAGAACCGTTTTCATATGTGCCATTTTGGCTGCCAGGATCTTCTCTTTCAGGCCGCCAATGGGGAGGACACGCCCCCGCAGGGTAATCTCTCCTGTCATGGCAACCTTGGCCTTTACCTTTCTGTTAATCACTGCAGAAAGCATTGCCGTTGCCATTGTAATTCCGGCAGAGGGACCGTCCTTGGGAACAGCTCCCTCAGGAATGTGGATATGAAGATCATGTTTTTCAAAATAATCATCTGCCACCTGATACTGAGGGCAGACAGAACGCACATAGGTCAGGGCTGTCTGGGCAGACTCCTTCATCACATCTCCCATCTGACCTGTCAGCTTCAGATTGCCCTGTCCAGGCATCACATTAACTTCTATCTGAAGTGTGTCGCCGCCTACGCTGGTCCATGCCAGTCCGCGGACAATTCCTACCTCATCCTCTTCATTGGCATCCTCAAAGGTTACCCGCTCCTTGCCCAGATATTTTTCCAGACCGGATTCCGTTACGCGGATCACCTTCTTTTTGTCCTCCAGAAATTCTCTTGCAGCCTTTCTGCAGATGTCTCCAATCCGGCGCTCCAGGTTTCGAACACCGGCCTCTCTGGTGTAATTGTGAATGATCTTCTTTAAGGCGCCGTCGGTCAGAATCAGCTGCTCCTTTGTCAGTCCGTTTCTCTCCAGCTGTTTTCCTACCAGATAATTTCTGGCAATATGAAATTTCTCATTTTCTGTATAGCTGTTGATTTCAATAACCTCCATACGGTCTAGCAGCGGCCGCGGAATGGTCTGTGTTGTGTTGGCTGTTGCAATAAAGAGAACATTGGACAGATCAATAGGAACCTCTACATAATGATCCCGGAATTTTACATTCTGCTCTCCGTCCAGCACCTCCAGGAGCGCGGAAAAGGTATCTCCCTTATAGTCGCTGCTGACCTTGTCAATCTCATCCAGAAGCATCAGCGGATTAGCCACTCCGGCATGACGCAGTCCGTCTACCATGCGGCCAGGCATAGCGCCTACATAGGTTTTCCGATGGCCACGGATTTCTGCCTCATCCCGAACTCCGCCCAGGCTGATGCGGACATACTTTTTGCCCAGAGCCCGCGCTACAGACCGGGCAATGGAAGTTTTTCCCGTTCCAGGCGGTCCTACCAGACAGATGATGGGGCTGGTTCCCTTCTTCGTAAGAATCCGCACAGCCAGGTATTCCAGAACTCTTTCCTTTACCTTTTCCAGGCCATAGTGATCCTCTTCGAGAATTTCCTCTGCATGTTTTAAATTATTATTATCCCGGGACATTTTATTCCAGGGCAGTTCCAGAAGTGTCTCTATGTAGGTGCGCAGCACGTTGGCCTCCTGGCTTCCCCCCGGCATTCCCTTAAACCGTTCGATTTCCTTCTGAAGCTTTTCCTTTACTTCTTTATCTGCCTTCAGATTCTGAAGCTGCTTCTCATACTCATCCGCATCGGAAAGCGAATCCTCTCCCAGCTCTTCCCGAATAACCTTCATCTGCTCCCGCAGAATGTATTCCTTCTGATTCTGATCAATGCTCTGCTTTACCTTTTCCTGGAATTCCCGCCGAATCCGGGAAATCTCCACCTCATTTACCAGGCTGGCAACAATCACCTCATACTGTTCCTCTTCGCTGGAGGCCTCTAAATACTGCTGTCGGATCCGGTAGTCCCAAGGCATTTCACTTGCCATCTGCATCATCAGAGGAGAGAGCCTCTCACAGCGCAGAAGGTTTGGCAAAACCTCTTTTTCAAATTTCGGATGCTGTTTTCCATACTCCTCTGCCTTATCCTTCAGCACTCGAATCATGGCCTCTGAGGTTACATAGTCCTCCTCGCCTTCCAGAACCGGAGCCTCTAATATCTCACCAACCAGAGACGGCTCCTCGCTGTCCAGCTCCAGAAGCTCTGCCCTTACCAGTCCTTCTACCATGACTCTGATAATTCCTCCGGGCATTTTTACCAGCTGCTTGACCCGCACAATGGTTCCAATATGATAAAGCTGTTCCAGAGAAGGATCGGTATCTTCCGGATTCTTCTGTGCAAAAAGGCCGACCTTCTGATCACTGACCATAGCCTTTTCTACTGCCGCCACAGACTTGGCACGGCTGATATCAAAGCTGACTGTCATACCAGGCAGCACGGTAAGGCCGCGCAGGGCAATCACCGGCATCGTCACGATTATCTGCTGCATATAATTTCTGTTTTCCTTTCTATGTTATAAAAAAGAAGCTCGCTTGTGAGCTTCTCCGCCTGCGGCGGG
>OODP01001909.1_pt1 | contig 10792 bp, 9 predicted proteins | sample 1671011 | NCBI WGS metagenome assembly OODP01 (sample SAMN06348113, study PRJEB24527) | human gut metagenome | biome: human gut; feature: ankylosing spondylitis patient; material: feces | host: Homo sapiens | place: China | collected 2015-10
TTCCATCTATATTCCAACAGATGAGCTACAATACATCCCACATAATACAACATATATGCATTAAGGAACTCCATTTTCATAATTTCTCAGCTTCCTCTCTTCCTAGGTATTCATATAACGCTAATTACAATATAAATTTAATCCTTATCTGATTATCTATATTTACTGAGAAATAGTATGCTTTGTGCTACCGTTGAACTGTTCTAAACAATCTCCTTTATCTGTAGGAGTTACTTCCCAATAATATATTCTTACAATACTGCAACAATCTTATTAAAATTGAGAGTCTCAGAATAGCGATATCACTTTATTCTGCAAATAAAAATTAGACTCATAAACGTTACCACCAACCTTTCCAAATTTCAGGCTGGATATCTTCTTGATTCTATCTCACAATATATCTTATGCCATCGATTAGATACTTCTAACAGTCAAAATATGTTAGTAACATCTATTCACCCACTATAATAAATCGTATTAAATGAACAAAAATGCCAAATGATGCTTACTTCTTCATCATTTGGCATTACATTCTTTACACTAAGTATTACAAGTAATACAAAGAACAAATAATAATAGTGTATTCTAATAGATAACCTTAGCTATCTTTCCATTACAATTAATAATATACAATCCTTTCTCCTGTAACGAAATTTCAGCTCTCCCACTTTGCAGTTTTGCATTCTCAACTAATACACCACTGGCAGAATAAATCCAAACATCTGAAGAAATATCTTCACCAGTTTCAATTATAATCTTCCCATCATTACAATATACTTTCCAAGACATATCTTCTGCAAATTCCTGTGATATACCTGTATTTATTTTGGATACATAAGTCAATGTAAAATCGTCCAGATAACATTTTTCAGTAGTACTACCTTTGTACAAAACTACTTGATAAAGAGAAGGTACATCTAAATTAATATTGTATTTCAACAAAGCAGATTTACCCGGAGCGACTGTTGCCAGAGTTTCTCCTGATTCAGTCTTAGCAGTAGTCCAAATCTTTCCTCCTCCAGTTGAATACTGCAAGCGAACTTGAGCAGTTACTTTAGTAGGATTCCAAAACATAAAAGAAGCCGTCTTCACCTCTATATCTACTGGAGTAGTCGACGTTAATTGAGCTTTCTGTAGCATCCCTATCGAGCGATTACCATGAGCTAACGCACTACCAGGTTCCTGTATAAATGCCTGTTTGAGATTCCAATTACTGAATACCCCTTCAATATCAGTTGCATTTTGATCAGTGACATCCATACCCTCAAAATCTTCTAAGTACACCTGTTCAGCAAAGTCACCAGTTTTAAAACTGATCAGACCTTCACTTTCTTTTATATCAAAGATACTAATGGGAGTTTCGCTACCCTTCCATGAAGCCAACGCCCCACTTCCAGTCAGATAAGTAATTTTATTTTTTCCTGGATACGGATCCGTTGGCGAATCGGTTCCACCGGGAGTAGCACGCACAAGTTCAAAATACTGATGCGAAGGATTAATATTTACCGCATTATTGACCCAAGCATAAGTACTTGTCGAATCGACACGATAGACAAGCATTCCATGTCCCGGTAAAAATCTATCCCAACCTTCAAGTTGACGATTTTCAATTAAGAAGAACTCTTTATTTACAGCGGAATTAATCCGATAACCTTCATGGGCAGAGTTCTGCGGCTTTAAGCTATGGTTTCCTTCTCCATCTATCAATTTAGGCATCACCCAACCGGATGCATATTTTTCATAAATAGTATAACCAGTCGGAGTACGTCCATAATTAGAATAACTACCACCAGACATAATAGACCAAATTCCCGGATGATTAGTCTCACCACCGCTACTGTCATAGTCAGTATCATATAAATCGGGAAGTCCCAATACATGACTGAACTCATGGCAAATAGTACCGATGCCATCTAACATCTTTTCTTTTTCCAATCCATAGAGTTCTGTAGAACAAGCATACCTTCCTAAATAGATGCCATCCAATTTAAACTGTGAGAAGGAAAATGCATGCGGCCAAAGATATTTAGAATTATTACCACCAACATTAGAGCCTGCACCAGCAAATATGAAATAAACCATATCCACTTTTCCATCACCATCTGAATCATATTTGCTAAAATCCACTAGAGGATCTGCTGCTCTACATGCAGCCTTCATAATAGTGGTCGCATTGCTCGTCTGATTTACATATGTCTGACTATAATCAATTTTAACCGGACCTACCACATCAAATTCTGGATCGAATTTACCTTCCGAATTTTCGTAGAAATAATCTCGGACACTTCCTGTATATTCTATATGCTTACCATTGTCATCGTATCCTGTATAATTTCTTTTATTCATCATATCAGTGAACAAAGTGTTAAGGTCATCACGTGTAAACCCACGATCATTATATTCTACCAAAATCACCAATCCACGGTAATTATCAAGACCGGAAGCGTTTGCCCTTGTCATCAAGCCATCTTCACCATAACCGGCATTGGCAGCAACACGCAAAGCCGTTGCCTTTGCATTATCGGCAGCCACAATATTTTTACCAACTTTAGACAAATAACTTTGCTCATCTACAGAGCGATAAGCCGCATCCTTTGCAACATAAGAAGTAGGTACAAGTGAACCGTTTTTCAGATCGGCATACACATAATAGCCATCCTCGTTAAGCACAACCGTATAGCCGTCTTCGGTAGACATACGATTCATAAATTCATCTCCATGCATACGAATTACAACAGAGCTTCCATCCGGTTGAGTCACCTTAACAGGGTACGGATAAGCCGGAACCGCTTTCACTAGGGCCGGACACAATAGTAGAACAATAACCCAAGAAATTAAAATTAGATTTTTCATCATATATTAAATTAATAAATATTGGTTACAAAAATAAGATGAATCATATTATCAATAAATTTAATTATTTGCAAAAATACAATTTTTATGCATAATTGAGCCGAATTCAGCAACAAAATCAGTGTAATTATCGACATAGAACATTATTTTATCTATCTTTGCGTCACAGGAGAAATAAATTCAAACGTTAAAAACTAATTATTATGAATTTCCCGCAAAATTTGAAGTACACAAGCGAACATGAATGGATTCGCATTGATGGCGACATTGCCTATGTAGGTATTACCGATTATGCTCAGGAACAATTGGGTGATATCGTTTTCGTTGATATCCCAACTGTAGGAGAGACTTTGGAAGCCAATGAAACCTTCGGAACTATTGAAGTAGTTAAAACTATTTCGGATCTTTTCCTCCCGGTAGCCGGTGTTATCATGGAACAGAACGATGAGTTGGAAGAAAACCCGGATTTGGTAAATAAAGATCCGTATGGAAAAGGTTGGTTGATAAAAATGAAACCGACTCGTATGGAAGATATCGATAATTTGCTGGATGCCGAAGCATATAAAGAAGTGATTAATGGCTAATAAAAAGTAATTGATCGTTAATATCTGATTGGCTGCGCAAATACAATTAAACAATGTAATTGCGCAGCCAACTTGTAAATATCAAACTATAAAATCTTAAAAAGAATGACTCCAATTGTTAGTATCATCATGGGTAGCACCTCAGACCTTCCGGTTATGGAGAAGGCAGCGCAACTGCTCAATGATTTGCATGTACCGTTCGAAATCAATGCTCTTTCAGCACACCGTACCCCCGAAGCTGTGGAAGAGTTTGCAAAGAATGCTCGTTCACGAGGCATTAAGGTGATCATTGCCGCTGCCGGAATGGCTGCTGCATTGCCCGGTGTTATTGCCGCCAATACGACCCTGCCGGTCATCGGTGTACCCATCAAAGGATCTGTACTCGACGGAGTAGACGCTCTCTATTCCATCATCCAGATGCCTCCCGGAATCCCCGTAGCTACCGTAGCCATTAACGGAGCCATGAATGCAGCGATTCTCGCGGTACAAATCCTTGCACTTAGCGATGCTGCTCTTGCTGAATCTTTCGCGGCCTACAAAGAAGGATTGAAAAAGAAGATAGTAAAAGCTAATGAGGATTTGAAAGAGGTAAAATTTGAATATAAAACAAACTGATTGAGAAGTAAAGGAGAATGAAATATTTAGAAAGATATTTATCTCTTAGTTTTTAACTTTTAGCTCTTAACTTTTTTATGGATCTATTTAATTATTCCCGGAGAGAAACATCAGAAGTAAATATTGGAGCCGTTCCGTTGGGTGGTTCCAATCCTATCCGCATACAGTCGATGACTAATACATCGACACAAGACACAGAGGCTAGCGTAGAACAAGCTAAACGCATTGTGGATGCAGGAGGTGAATATGTGCGCCTGACAACTCAAGGTATCAAGGAAGCGGAGAATCTGATGAATATCAATATCGGTTTGCGCAGCCAGGAATACATGGTACCGTTGGTAGCAGATGTCCATTTCAATCCTAAAGTGGCAGATATTGCCGCACTTTATGCAGAAAAGGTGCGCATTAATCCGGGAAATTATGTAGATCCCGGGCGCACCTTCAAGCAACTGGAATATACGGACGAAGAATATGCAAAAGAGTTGCAGAAAATACGTGACCGCTTCATTCCATTCCTGAACATTTGCAAAGAAAACAATACCGCTATCCGTATCGGAGTCAACCACGGCTCACTCTCCGACCGCATTATGTCCCGTTATGGCGATACTCCGGAAGGCATGGTCGAATCGTGCATGGAGTTCCTGCGCATCTGTGTTGCAGAGAATTTCAAAGATGTCGTAATATCCATAAAAGCGTCCAATACGGTAATCATGGTACGGACCGTCCGCCTGCTGGTTGCTGTCATGGAAAAAGAAGGCATGTCGTTCCCCCTTCATTTGGGAGTAACTGAAGCGGGAGACGGAGAAGACGGGCGCATCAAGTCCGCACTCGGCATCGGTGCTTTGCTTGCCGATGGATTGGGAGATACGATTCGCGTTTCACTGAGTGAAGAGCCGGAAGCTGAGATCCCAGTCGCACGCAAATTGGTCGATTACATCGTCACCCGGAAAGACCATCCTTTTATTCCGGGAATGCAAGCACCTGAATTCAACTATTTATCTCCTTCCCGAAGAAAGACAAAAGCCGTACGCAATATCGGTGGAGACAACCTTCCCGTGGTACTTGCCGACCGCATGGACGGAAAAACAGAAGTAAGCCCGGAATTCAAGCCAGATTATATCTATGCCGGACGGGAACTCCCTGCCATACGCGAATCCGGTGTTGAGTACATCCTTGATGCAGACATCTGGAATGGTGAAGAAGGGACATGGCCGGCATTCAATTACCTCCAACTCTCACTGTTGGAAACCACCCGGGCAGAACTGAAATTCCTGTTTTTACCCTATATGGCACTGACCGATGAAGTGATTGCTTGCCTGAAAAAGCATCCGGAAGTAGTTATCATTTCCCAAAGCAATCATCCGAACCGCACGGGGGAACATCGCGCGCTGGTACATCAGTTAATAACGGAAGAATTAAAAAATCCTGTCCTGTTTTTCCAGCACTATACGGAAGACCATGCAGAGGATTTACAAATAAAATCTGCTGCCGACATGGGAGCGCTTATTTTTGACGGACTGTGCGATGGCATCTATCTATTCAACCAAGGTTCCCTGAGCCATGCCATCATTGATGCCACCGCTTTCGGTATTTTACAAGCGGGACGTATCCGCACTTCAAAAACGGAGTATATCTCATGCCCCGGTTGTGGACGAACCTTGTTTAATCTGCAAAACACGATTGCCCGGATCAAAGCAGCTACTTCACACTTGAAAGGATTGAAAATCGGCATTATGGGATGTATCGTGAATGGCCCCGGAGAGATGGCTGACGCAGATTATGGTTATGTGGGCGCAGGTCGTGGCAAAGTAAGCCTCTACAAACAGAAGAACTGCATCGAGAAGAATATTCCGGAAGAGGAAGCGGTAGAAAGATTAATTGAACTGATCAAAGCAAACGGAGACTATAAAGAACCTGAGAAATAATCAGATTATTTCAGACACGGATTAGGCGACTTTAGTAAATTAAGAACCACGTAATCCGCGTCTGAAAATTATATTTTAATAGTAACTATTACTTCTGACATAAAAGAGTTTACGGAGACGATCGCTTACCTCCTAATATCTATTCCTTTTTCTGGCTAAACAGCCAATCCATAAATCCCGGATAATTGAATGCCGGAGTCCAACTGCCATGATTGCATCCGGGAAACTCAATATATTCCACATCCGCACCTGCTGCCTTTAAAGCACGATAAGCTTCACGCGAACCTTCAACGGTAACAATATCATCAGCATCTCCGTGAAAGATACGGAACTTCACATCTTTCGCAGCAGCTAAACGCGCAGGATTAACAGAGCCGCAGATAGGAATAGCAGCAGCAAAGATTTCAGGGAAACGGACAGCCAAATCATACGTACCCATCCCACCCATTGAAAGGCCGATAATATAAACCCGGTCCTTATCCACTTCGGGCATAGCAAGATAAGTGTCCAACAACTCTTTCAATGTGATGAAGATCGGACACATCTCCTGTCCTACCGGCATCTCAGACGGTACTAAAGATGCAGGACGGGAAGCGAATCCCCAATATTTATCTTCCGGGCATTGCGGCATCAGGACAAATGCCGGATGTTCTTCCCGGTTCACCGGATTGAGAAACATCTGTCCACCATGCGTCAATTGTTTTTCGTTATCCTTTCCACGCTCTCCGGCACCGTGCAGGAACAGGACAAGGGGATATTTCTTTCCCGGCTTTTCCACTTCCGGACGAAGCAGGCGGTAATTCAACGAATCTCCCTGAACGGAAACAAACACTTTCTTCTGATAGGTTTCCTGCGCAGATATAGTGACTACGCAATAAAATAGGAGCAACAAACTAACTAATTTTCTCATATAGTATTAATATTAAAGATGAGGGTTAAACATCCTCAGTCACAGAATTTAATCAAATAAAAACAACTACATCCACTATTTTATCAGGGACTATATTTTCCTTTTTCCGGATCTCAGCCTTGAGAGGAAGCATGTAAATTTCTTGTTTCGTATCAAACCAAATGGAAGTTCTCCATTCACTATTACCAATTCTTGCAGTTACCTTCATCCGTCCCCAGCCTTCTTCAAACTTCTTAAAATTGTCCCGTATCTCTATTGACATGTCCTTCGGAAGTGAAACAATAGTCCAGCCGGGTATCTCTACCGATGACGAATATTGATAAACTTTCGCTGTGAACTGGTATTTTACTCCTTTACTTTCCATTTTACGTACCGCTAGGAATTGATAAACGACTGAGATGGAAATAAAAGGTATATAAACGCTACTCTATATATTTTATTTCCGAGCGTAAAGATACTCCATTTCCATTAAACGCCTCCACGCAAAAGCAATAATCCTGATCGGTAGTCAATGATTTTATCAACAATTCATGAGTACCATAAACCAGCCATGAACTGTACAGCTTGTCGGGGCAATTCCCCAAAATAACGGAAAGTCCTCTGCTGCAGCAATGTCATCAGTTCCTCATCCGAGATACATTCAAATTTATCACTCTGATAATAAGTATACAACAGCAAAAAAGTTAAGATGTATTTCATATAAAGCACTATCTCCAAATTAAAAACATCCGGATGTTTTATATAAGAACATCCCCATGTTTCGACATACAACATCCCCATGTTATTATATAAAACATCCGGATGTTCTTACAATTTATCTAACTAATTAAAAGATTATTCTCCCGTTATCCTTTCTCATTAGAAAGCCTGCGAACGTCTTCTGCATTAATAGCTTTATCGCAGAAGTGGAACTGATCCATCAGTCCCGGATAAGTACCCTCCCAGTCGGGAGACGTTGTTGCAGAGGTCAGACTTGGATTCGGAGAGAAAATGGAATCGGATTCCCTTCCCCGTGGCAAGGAATACCCGAAAAAGAAAACCACAGATAGTCCTTCGATGATATTGAAAGATTACCTGTGGTTATGTAGATTTACATTGTTTCAGTTTCTTCTTGTTAAAGATGAAATTCAGAGTTTATTTCTTTTCAGCAACCGGGACAGTCAATATTTCTTTGTAACGTTCGGGCGAAGTAAGTACTTTTACCGCTTCTTCCATACCTTTGTCCCCCTTTAACTGCTCGATAATTGCTCCACGCTTATAATAGTAGCGTTTTACAATCTCTAAAGCAAGAATCTCTTTAATATCTTTCGAGAAATAATCCAGATCACGATCAAGGTTATGATTCAACTTCTTCTCCAACGCCTTGAACTCATCGGATGCTTCTGACATATAGCCTTCAAATTCAGCAGCTTCTTTCAATGTTTTCAGAATCTTCTCGCTCTGTTGGTCATATTTGAAATCTGCTGCTTTTACTTTCTTTTTAAACTCCTCATAATCGGCATCCGTCAGTTTGAAATCTTCAGCAGAGGCAATAGTAGGGTGTTTCAAGCAGTAATCCGTAGCATAATCGAATATCAAATCGTCACGAAGAAGATAATAAACTATATTAGGCAACCGCTCCTGTTTAATTGTAATGTCCGGTGTCACTCCACCTCCATCACGGACTTCACGTCCGGCAGCCGTATGGAACACAGAAGTCAAACTATCGGGAATGGTTCCGACACTTCCGTCTTCATTCCGGTGTTTATAATCAATGGCCTGCACACAACGTCCGCTAGGGATATAATATTTGGAAGTGGTAACCTTCATATTACCGCCATAAGGCAATGAACGTGGAACCTGTACCAAGCCTTTACCAAAAGTACGATTACCGATAATAACGGCACGATCCAAATCCTGCAAAGCACCCGAGAGAATCTCGGAAGCAGAAGCCGTACCGCTATTCACCAGAACAGCTATCGGGATATCCAAATCCAACGGTTCACGTAAGGTCTTATAAGTACTGCTGGCTTGCTTTACCTTTCCTTTTGTAGTCACGATCACTTTGCCACGCGGTAGGAAATAATTTGCAATTTCCACAGCCTGTTCAAGCAATCCGCCCCCATTATCCCGGATGTCAATGACCAATGAAGTAATTCCCTGCTTCTTCAAATCGAGAAAAGCCTTTTTGAAATCTTTCGAAGGATTTCCCGAGAAACTGTTCAAATTGATATAACCAACCTGATTATCCATCATGGCATAATAGGGAATGGTTGGCATCTGAATGGAGCGACGTACGATTGTAAATTCCAAAGGATCTTTTACACCGGGACGTTTCACTTTCAATTTGAAACTTGTATTTACCTGTCCACGCAACAAAGTGCTTACGTCCGAATTGCCTTTCAGGTCTTTTCCGTCTATCTCCAAAAGAAGGTCACCCGGCTTTAAACCGCTTTCAGCAGCCGGCATCCCCTCATAAGGCTCCACGATCATAGTATATTTAAGTTCCGGTTTATATCTGATGATAGATCCGATTCCCCCATAGGAACCTTTCAGCATCATCTCCAGTTCATCCTGATCATTTTCGGGATAATATACTGTATAGGGATCGAGTGAATATAACATATTGTCGATTCCTTCGCGGATCGTCTTATTGGGATCGATGGTGTCCACGTAAAACATATCCAACTCTTTTACAATAGAATTGAATATCTCCAGGTTCTTAGCTATCTGGAAATTACGGTCGTCACCACTTTTAAATCCCAAGAAGGCTGCAGCAATCAGCACAACCATTGCAAGGACAGCATTTCTCCTATTCAGAAACTTTTTCATACATCTTTTTTAGTTAAAATGAGTCGTAAAAGTAACTCATTACCTGTTCATTCTGACAGAATTTCGTTAATATTTAACTTTATTTCATCCCAACGTTCCTTTGGGATAGTAGTTCCGATAACTTGTATAACATTTCCCGAAAGAATAGAACCTATTTTAGCACATTTCTCCAAAGAATAGCCGCAAGTCAAGCCATATAGAAAGCCTGCCGAGAAATAATCACCCGCACCGGTGGTATCCAGCACTTTCTTTACCGGGATGGCATCTACCTTGACTTCTTCCGTACCTTTACGTATCAAGGAACCTCTGCATCCCACTTTTACGATCGCAATGCTACACTGCTTGCCGATAATTTCCAGTGCTTCTTCGGGTTCCTTACCCGTGAAAGCTTTTGCTTCCTCCTCATTGGCAAATACGATATCCACATATTTATTAATCAATAAGGAAAAGAACTCTTTATCTTCTTCTACGATGTTATAGCTCGCCATATCGAGGCATATCTGAAGTCCGGCTTCTTTTGCCAGTTTAATGGCGCGGAGAATCATATCGTGATCCTGTACCAGATATCCTTCTATATATAAGTAAGCATATCCTTTAAACATTTCCAATGTTAGATCTTCGGCTTTCAATGAAGCTGCGGCTCCGAGATAAGTACCAAACGTCCGTTCACCGTCCGAAGAAATAAAAGTCGATGCTACTCCCGAAGGAAGATCGGAAAGAAGCAAATTGTCCTGTATATTGTTTTTTTGAAGGTTTTCACGAAAAAAGTTTCCATAAGTATCATTCCCCACTTTTCCGATAAAACCGGTCGCTGCACCGAGACAAGAGAGTCCCAAAATGGTATTTCCGGCTGATCCACCTGTTGCAAGATGGGTTTTCATCTGGCTGAATTCATCCTTAATCTGTTGTAACTTAGCTTCATCAATGAGTTGCATACTCCCTTTAGGCAATCCCATAGTCGTAAGTAAGGAATCATCTTTCAAAGTTGCAAGTACATCAACAAGGGCATTGCCCAAACCAATTATTTTGTCCATTTCAAATATTTTTTTTGCAAAGATATTGCATATTTCAAAATATCCTATTACTTTTGCAGC
>OODP01001921.1_pt1 | contig 10719 bp, 7 predicted proteins | sample 1671011 | NCBI WGS metagenome assembly OODP01 (sample SAMN06348113, study PRJEB24527) | human gut metagenome | biome: human gut; feature: ankylosing spondylitis patient; material: feces | host: Homo sapiens | place: China | collected 2015-10
TACGATTCATAACCGCAGTAAACGGCATTTTCTTCACTGCATAATTTCCCTTCATACCCACGCTGATTTTGTAGGTCAGTAAAGAACGTATACTCACATTATCCTCAAAGCCTTTGACTCCCTGAATAAATGAGCTTTCCTTCTCAAAATCCTTACTAATATCGGCTCCCATCATCTCCATCATTGAATATGGTGAGAACGGAGAAAGGTTCTTTTTATCGCTCAGCAGATAGTCTGTCATATCGAATACCACTGCCGTGCTATCGTTATTATATGCTTTAATCTCGAATGTTTCAGCGATTGCCGGCATGGTACTGCTTACCAAGCGCTTCTTGATTTCACGATCTTCAGAGAACTGCCCTGCCTGTACACGACGCAATGTAATAGTTGAGTCGCGTTGCACAAAACGAATCAGAAAAGGATCACCTGACTTCTCTCCTACACAGCCGAACTGGTTATCGGTCGTTTCCACGATGGTAGAACCAAGTAGAATATCCCGATTCATCACCTTAATCGGCAACTCAAAGTAGATTTTATTATCCAACTTGTGAAGAGTAATGAAACCTTTAGCCGTGGTGACTTTCTTGTCTTTAAACAGTTTGTCGTACTTGGTTTCCTTCTTCTCTTTCTTTGTAGTTGCTTCAGTAGAAGCTTTCTTCTTGTTTTTCTTCTTAGCCACAGCGGGGCTGATCATCGCCCCACATAGTGCAACCAGAAGAAGTAAATACAGTTTTTTCAAGGTTTTATCGTTTTTAAGTTTTAACTAAATGACTCATTCCAAGATTCTTTCCATTTATAACGGACCTGAATAATCTTTCCAAAATCTTTCTCATGGAATAATACAAATTTATTTTCAGCATCAGTCACTTGAATTACTTTATTTTGTTGGATTACATATTTCTTAAGAGTATAATCCGAATTATCATCTTCTCCTTTCAGAATAAACACATCACCACTCTCTAAACCTACTATAATGTATTTATTATTAAAACATTCAGCATCAATAGAAGCAATAGGAGAATCGAACTGAGCACATGTATACAACTTATTTCCATCCGTATAGTAAAAATAAAGAGTCTCTCCTTTACTTATGAACAAGTAAGGCGCTTTATCTTGATTACGACACAGATAAAAGCAGTTCTTGGAAGTGCCGTCAATCACTGCATCAAGTCCTTTAATCTCACTTTGAGATATAAAACTAGCACCCACTTTAGTTACAGAACTACCTCCTCCATAAGCTTCTACTTTAAACTTCTGCATATAAAACTTGCCAGCTTTATCTTTAATGATAGACATATAAGAAATATCTCCCCAATCCACTAGGCTAGCACCCACAAAATATACCGAATAATCCTTCATATTATCCAGTCTGGCATCAGAAGGTCCGTACTCATATTCTTCCACTTTCAACGGTAATACCTTTCCTGAATAATTATAACCTTGCCAATTTTTATAATCTGCAATATGTAGATACTGCGCTGAATTCTTATCATAAAGTACCATACCTCCATGTTCATCGAATGGAGCATACGCAATCATGCTACCATCCACTTTTATCTTTCCTTCTTTATCTGACGTCAACGGGCGATCAAGAAAATTACTGGAGTTAAACAGTAAGTTACTATCCTTTACACGTGTATAGATAGTTCCATCTTCACCAATTGCCATTGTAAGGAATTGCATATCAATAACTCCCACCGAAACAAATCCTTCCGGATATGACTTACTAAGAAACATTTGAGATAATATACCTTCTTGTTTATAACTGCTACCCGATATGTCAATTGCTCCCTGACCACCTTTCTGTGCTACCCACAGCCAACTCGTTTTATCTTCTCCATCCCAACGCTCTGTCCAGTGCGGATACATAGAAACAGGCTGAGTACCCATCGGGACACCATTAATCATTGAATAGATGTCACGTGTAACAACAGGTTTAAGTATACCCTCTTCAGTCTGTTCTCTCAAAAAAGACAGAGTACTATTTCCTTCTTTCTCAGATAGTACAACCCATCCATTAGAAGCATAAGCAGAAGAAACAGAAATGTAAGTAGACCCAAAATAAGTAACCCCCGTATTGTTATCCAATACTGCCAATCTCAGTTCTTTAGTGCTCGCAATAGTATCTGCTATCCATTCCAAATCTTTGGTATCTCCAATGACATGTCCATCAAAAGTCCACTCATACGATAAATCTGAATTCTCTTTTCCTAAGGTAAAAACTAATTCAGGTTTCGATATCACTTTATCTCCTAACGCATAAAAAGAACTTTCAGTCTCTACAGAGATTTCAATATCGTTCATTTCCCTATAATCATAATTTCCTTTATCCTCATAGCAAGAGGTGATGGCTAAAAGGGACATTACAGTTAATAATATCTTTATTTTCATATTTCAGTCTCTATTCTAATTAGTTAATAGGTACAGTCATCGGGAATTCGTCACCGGTTGTATCATTTTTATCCATTATTTCGTTCTCAGCAATATAGTACTTGAACATCAGTGCATATTGGCGTTTCTCAGCAGTACTTAACTTTCCAAAGTCTACGACATTAGTACATCTTACAAACTCTTCATATTTCTTTCTGGAATATGTACCTAAATACAACTTAGTGACATCATTCGTCCACCACAAAGGTTTACTGATGATATTGTTGAATATAATTTTGATTTGTTCGTACTCCGGTATAGATCCCTTAAAATACTCATTCGGAAGGAGTTTCAAGCATAACTTTACATTCTCTTTTAAATCTTCCGTCTTTATCAATGTAACTTCTAGTGTATCGCTGGATAAACCAGCCTTAAACATTGGACTATCGAGCAAACGATAATTCTTCTGATCAGCATTCTTTATCTTATCCTTACTCTCATCCTCCGTTACTACACCTACCTTGTAAGGAGTATTTTCCGCAAACGGTTTTCCTATCAGACTCAAACCGATCTTGACTGTAATTTGGTCACTGGTAGGATAGTTGTTGAACGATACTTCAATATTCTCTTCCTCACTATCTTTCAATTGGCTAAAATATAGATACTGTTCACCGATATAAGGCTTAATTTCATCTTCCGAGCATCCCCAAAAGCAAAGAGATATTAAAGCTAATAAAATATTTTTTTTCATCTTTCTTTTTCGTTGATTATCATACATTAAATATCTTCATTATCCGGCTTATCAAATACAAAAATCGCATTATCTACCGGTTTTTTATCCAATCGCTTATATTGGAAAAATAATTGTCCTTCTCCTATAAACTCTTTACGCATATCTTTCAATAACTCTATATGAAATCCTTCCAATGAACCAATGCTCTTTTCTAGATTGGTAGTCAAAATACCTCTTGCATAACGTACTTCATCCAACATCTTACCAGCTTGGGAATATTCGCTTTTACGAGCAAAATACTCGCCCATAATGTAATACATCTCACTCAAGCGTATCCCCGGAATCATATCCGAACCATCTTGTCCCAACTTAATATCGTATTTCAAAGAATATACATTGGATGTGAAAGCCCCCGTTTGCAAAGAGAAACGTTTATCCTCTTTTTTCTCCTCTTCACTTGCAAAAATATTATCACTATCGAGAATAAACATCGTTTGATTTCCTTTTGTAATATAAGGAATATAGTCTTCTTGCAATGTTTTATTAAAGAAACACATAATAATGCTATTATAGTCCTTCAAATTCGTATCCAAGCTTGAGTAACTAACAAAATTGAAACAGGGTTCTGAAGTATTTCCATTCGGATAAGTAGCTTCCACTACCTCTTTCGCCTCTTTGTAAGCTAGCTCATACTCTCCTCCCCAATAATATACACGCGCCAGAATAGCAGCTACGGCATAGTAATTCATACGATATCCTCTATAAGCAAAGAATATATCACTGGATGCTATATCATTAGAAAGTATACTAGACGCCAGCATACGATAACCCGTACTCATCCAGATTTTATGTTCATCAGTTATATCACATTTAGATAATAGTTCTTTCGCAGCTTTTAGATCCCTGATTGCCTTCGAAAGAATCTCTTTGCTGCCCTCATAGGAAGGTACAAGGGTAGGATACACCTCTACATAAGGAATATAAGACTTGCCATCATCCTTAGAGATAGCAGGAGCAAACAAGCGAAGCAGATCAAAATGCATGAAAGCGCGCAATGCCAGTGCTTCTCCCCAAATCATGTTTTTTTCAAATTCCCCCTCTTTAAAAACGGAAGGACTTGCTTCACTAACATTGAGAATCAAGTTATTACAATTAGCAATATTATTATAACTGACAGACCATATATTGGAAATGAATGTTTTTACATCCGAGTCCTCAAACTGAAACTTTGCAGACTTATAGTAAGCCGAAGTCTTTGGTATAAAATTACTGCCATTATCTGTTTTATAATATTGTGCAATTGCATCCATAAATCCCCATGACATAGTTTGCCCATACATGGAGGAAGTTCCCAGATTCAGATATATTCCGTTCAGAGCATTACGATATCCATCTCCTATTTCGAAAAGCTTGTCTCCATTCACTTGGTTACTCGGTGATACGTCCAGCCAATCACTACAACTTGCAGTACACAGACTTATTACCAACAGTAACATGGTATATAATTTCTTCATATTATTCGTCTACTTTAAACTATTAAAAACTCATCTTTACTGAAGCCGCAAAAGAACGTGAATACGGATAATCCAAACCACGTTCGGCACGTACAGTAGCAGCACGGAACAAATCATTCCCCGAAAGTTCTACACGCAACAGACCGATATGCGCTTTCTTCACCCATGCAGCATCGAAATCGTATCCTAAAGTAAGAGAGTTGAATGTCAACACATTATAATCCTGAACAAAACGACTGGTAGGACGAGTCACCGCAACCACACCATTTGTCTGCAAGCGTCCGTAAGGAGTACAATCTCCTGGGTTTTGCCAACGTCCCGTTAACACTCGACGGTCTACATTGCTACTTTGAATATGCGCATTCTCTACTTTACTGACCAAAGTAGAATTATAACGCTGTCCACCAAATTCATACATAAAAGTAGAATAGAGAGAGAATTGCTTCCAACGTAGATTAAATCCAAAAGTACCCTGAAGTTTAGGTTCTTCGTTTCCAATTACCACCTGATCGGCTGCATTCCAATCATACGTTATCGTACCGTCCGGACGAAGATAAATCTCCTTACCGTCTGCAGGATTGATACCTAATGAGCGTACACCAAAAATAGATGTCAACGAACCACCCTCTACATACTGCAAGTAAGTTTCACTGTACTTAGAATCACCTTTTTCTGAATTATATTTAGTATATTTTTCTTGTACACGCTTATTGTATTCTTTCAGGCTATCCGATATTTTTGTAATCTCGTTTGTATTATGAGCCATATTTGCAAAAGCTGCAACAAACCAATCTTTTGTATTCAAGATAGTACTTCTCAACTGAATCTCAACCCCTTTATTCATCACCTCACCGATATTATCTTTATAAGAAGTAAAACCTGTAGAGCTAGGCAACGTGACATTGTTTACCAAGTCCACTGTTTTCTTACGATAATAAGAGAAATTCATTTGAAATAATCCTTTGAACATATCAACGTCCAATCCCAAATCCATATTATGAGTTTTCTCCCAACCCAATGCACTGTTTCCTAATGCCATTAGTGATGCGCCCAGACCTGTTTTGAACCAATTGTCTGTAACTATTTTATAAATTGTCTGTGCCTCATAGGGTGAAAAGTCTACCTTACCGGTAATACCGTAAGTTCCACGGATTTTAAGGCGATCCATCCATTCAAACTGCTTCATAAACTTATAATTGTGCAAGTTTAAACCAAGACCACCAGAAAAGAAAGGTGCAAAACGTTGATCAGCACCAAACTCCGAATTTCCGTCGAAACGTACCGAAACGTCTGCCAAATAAATATTATCAAATGAATAGTTGAAAGTTCCTAATGCACCGAAAAGGCGACTTTTACTATCTGAGTTAGAAGGCAATCCGGATACTTTATTGGCGTAACCCGGGGATGACAATTCGCCAGAAGGAAACCCTTTATAAGTGATACCAAAACTATCACCCGTACTTGAAGTCGCATTCACACCAACCAAGAAATTCAGGTTATGTTTCTTTATATTCCGATTATAAGATAAAGTGGCAGTAGCATCCCAACTCAAACTATTAACAGTAGCTACATCCAATCTTCCTGAAACTACATTAGTTAAGCCTAACAACTCATCATTCTTTTTTGAACGCGGATCAAGAAAGGTACGCGCATCCGAATTTGACTTCGTAACACTGAATTGTCCTTTTAGTAACCAGTAACTATCGATATTCCACAGTAGTTCTGTATTATTAATTAATTCCCATGACTTATTACGGTCATAGTTTTTTAATGTTGCTTCATACAAAGGATTTACTTCCCCTGAACCTCCAGTCCATGGGTAAGTCGTCTCCAAGTATTTTCCATTCTCATCCTTATATTCATCATATGGCAACTTTGAAGTATAGTCAGAAAAGCTTCCATAAGGAGACTCCTGAGACCGGGTATAAGTATATGAGAAATAGTTTCTTACCTGAAAAGCTCCAAGGCGATAAGACAAAGATAGGCCACCAGCCATACGGTCGCGATAAGAACCTTTCATAACACCTTCTCCACTATTATAAGAGAAATCGGCTCCCCAACGCAAATCATCCGTACCGCCATCCAAATACAAACTATGTTTGTGATTGAATACTGTACGAAGCGGTTTGGACAACCAATAAGTATCTACTCCGCGAACCACATTGTTCAATTTTTGGTTATAAAGTACATCCAAACGGTTTTGCTCACTTGCACCGTCTTCCGGTTTAGCTGTAAACATGCCGGCAGCTACTTCCGTTTCCAACTTTTCCCGCGCATTCATCAAATTATAATCAGTCAAGTCGGGATATTCCAACGTTCCGGTAAAGTTATAATCAATATTGACTTTACCCTGTTTCGGAGTTACTGTTGTAATAATAACCACACCATTAGCTGCACGAGAACCATACATAGCCGTAGCAGCAGCATCTTTTAAGATAGTCATACTCTCAATACGAGTTGGGTCTAAGTCATATACTTTTTCTATACTGACCTCAAAACCATCCATAATAAAGGTAGGAAGGTTCGGATTATTTTCCAAATTAGATTTTGATAGTTGATCTCTATCAAGCTCTTTCACCCCTATTCCTGAACGCCCACGAATATACATCTCTGGCAAAGCATTTGGATCGGAGCCAAATTGATTGTTTGTCATCAAACGGAAAGAGGGATCGAATGATTGCAAAGCACCCAAAATATTTGTCTGAGAAACCTTACGCAGATCATCTCCTGATATCTGTGTAGAACTACCGGTAAAACTGGTCTTACGAACATTATTATATCCTGTCACAACCACATCTTCCAATGTTTTTACATCATCAACCAAAGTAATTTCAAGACTTTTCCGACGGGTAGCATCCACCTGAAGAGTCTGTTTCTTCATACCAATAAAAGAGATTTCCAAAGTCACCTTATCATCCTTAACATCCAAAGTAAACTCACCTTCAATATTAGTAGAAGTACCCGTGCGAGTACCTTTTACGATGATGCTGGCTCCTGGTATCGGTTCCTTATTTGAGTCAATAACCGTACCACGGATACGATTATCACGCTTCTCGGTCTGCAATTTACGAACAACAACGATACCATCTTTTACCACATAATCAAATCCCTGGGGATTTAAAATCAACTTTAGAGCGACTTCCCATTTCTCATTTTTTGCATTAATTGATACGGGAGGAACTCCTTTAAACATTTGTGAATTATACAACATATTCACTCCTGTTTGTTTCTTCACTGCATCCAAAACTGTCTCGATAGAGACATTATGCAGATTCAAAGTTACCGTCTTATCTTGTGACGGTAGAGCCCATGTGCTAAATGTGCAACACACTGCCACTAAAAAACATAGTAGCCATCGTTTTTCTCTCATAAATTAATGATTAAACTTTACCTAATATTCTATTTATTCTTACTCTTTCATTCCATCGTATATCAACACTTTCCGGCCACTGATTTTATAAGTCAGATCGCCTGTCAGTTCCAAAGCATCCAAGAAAGAATTGACTGCTCCATAACGCTTCAAACTACCACTGTAAGTTATATCGCGTAGATCCGGCGTTTCATAATAAACCTGTATATCATACCAGCGTTCGAATGTCTCCATAATCTCCCCTAAAGAGCGGTTTTTAAAGTTGTACACACCGTTTACCCAACCGATATATTCGTCCAGATCAACGGTACGTTTCTCTGTGCCATTGGCAGAGACTACTGCTTGTTCGCCCGGCTGAAGAGTTACCGTTCCGACATTCGGTGCAGAAAATTGTACTTTGCCATGTACCAATGTAGTGTAACAAACGGAAGCATCAGTATAAGCATTCACATTAAACGCCGTACCAAGCACCATCACTTCGCCAAGATGAGTTTGTACCACAAACGGATGGGATTCATCCTGCACAACCTCAAAATAAGCCTCACCTTCCAGAGCTACAATCCTGCGTTTACCCGCAAAGCGTACCGGATAAGTCAACTTAGAACCAGCATTCAAATGAACTGTCGTTCCATCAGCGAGGATTACAGTATTTTCCCCTCCACGTGGTATAATAAGTTCATTTGACTTAACCGGCTTCTCTTCGACGTTTTTCTCTTCGTGTTGTGTTGTGACGGTTGGTTCATACGACAGCACTCCTTCCTTATATTTTACCTGAACGCCGTCTACTATTACGTTAACTTCTTTCTTATGTACATCAATAATGCTGCCATCGGGTAAAGTCAATTGTGCCTGTTGAACTCCCGGCTGAATCAATGGTCTGTTTTCCTCTTCAATCGAACCATAATTCGACATATAGAAAGATAAACCGATTACTAAAACAACAGCTGCTGCAACAGACCACCAAATCCGGAAAGCACGAGGCTTCTTTATTACCTCCGGTTCCGTTTGTCCGATTTTCTGAAGGAAAGATTCATAGGCTTTCTTTGATGAATAATTTTTATATTCTTCAAATGCAACTCTTAATGTCTCACCATTCTGCAATTGCTCATACACTTTTTGCAAGTCCGGACATTCCGCCAATCGCTTTTCAAGCTCTTGCTGTTCCGATTCATTAGCTTCTCCTAAAAGAGCTTTCTTCATTAAAGCGGCATCTTGATATACATTTTCGAACTTCTTCATCTTATTTTTCCTTTTTAAATCAAACAACTGTTTAAATTGCTTTATTATAGATATACATAACTCACAGAAAAGGGTGACAAAAAGATGATATTTTTTTGAGATAAGAATATAAAGGAGAGGAATTTAGAGGCAAAAATATAACATTATGTCACAATACATAAGGAATCAGTTCGTTTTTAACAAAGAAAACAAATCTTAAGTAATCAATAAAAAGATGAAGATGTATCAAATTGACTTTTTTATCTTTTTAGAGAAATAAACAAAGAATAATAGAATGAACAGAGTCGCCCAGCCTCTCACGAAGGAATTTATAGCTGCGTGTCTTTTGAGTTTTAACAGTATTGATACTTATTTCTAAACGTTCCGCTATCTCTTCCCATGTATGTCCTTCGATTCTCATTAAGATAATCCGGCGTTGCTCGGACGGAAGTTCTTCGATATAGCAATAGAGTTGCCGGATAATTTCTTCTTTCACCGTCAATGCATAAATCATATCTTCGTCCTCCACGCTTTCTTCTTCGGCTAAAGAATTCAATATGGTATCATGAATTTGATTATTGCGTATATATAATAAGGTATTATTATAGCAGGCACGATAAAGATAATTGGTAAGCTCTTTAATATCAGAAAAGGTACGCTTCCCTTCCCACACAGAAATAAAGACTTCCTGTACTAAATCTTCGACTGCATCAGGAACCGGCAATATCTTGGAAACATAAACACATAAAGCAGCATAAAAACGATCGTAGAAATCGCCCCACATCTTTTCATCCTTCCGGTTTACTCCCGCTACTATGGTGTCAATTTTATCGTTCATACTGTCACATTACCTGCGAAAAAAGGAAACAGAATTCATAAAAATCGCCGTAACTACTTACTTTTGCGACATTTACGATTGCAAATATATTGTTTTTTTTCAAAAACGCAGACTTTGCCGGCTTACAAAATAGAAAATAAAAAAGTTCTTTCTCATACATAGAGACTTTTTCACTTTCATCTTTCATCTATCACCAGACTTTATTTTTTGATTTCAAATATGAGTCAGACAAGACAAATGCTGACAAAACAATCGTAAGCTATAGGACGGCGATTCGTATCCCACAAGACGACGATCTGTTTCATGCTTTGAAACACTCTGTTTCATTACGGGAAACACTTTGTTTCACACCGAGAAACGAATCGTTTCAAGCCTTGAAACAAACTGTTTCAAATAGGGTTGAAACTAATTGAATCCAAGCAAATAACAAATTGACCCAAAAGAAACTCGAACGAGCTTACCATACAGTTCAAATGAGAAGCAAAAGAAAATAATAGTTGGAAATGAAAGGGCACAAAAAAAAGAGCGAATCATTCCGCTCCACCTTTAAAGAATCCCCATAAATGGGATTCTTCTTTTTCTTCATCTTTCATTTACTCTTTACCTGAAAACGTCTTTCTCCTAATACCTAATCAAAACAATCTTTTTCCTAAAAACTAATCTTAAAATCTAATAC
>OODP01001927.1_pt1 | contig 10704 bp, 10 predicted proteins | sample 1671011 | NCBI WGS metagenome assembly OODP01 (sample SAMN06348113, study PRJEB24527) | human gut metagenome | biome: human gut; feature: ankylosing spondylitis patient; material: feces | host: Homo sapiens | place: China | collected 2015-10
ATCTGACCACAAAGTTGACTCGGTCAAAATCCATTAAATTTTCTGATCTATGATTTTCTGTGGATTTCGAATGAAAAGCTGTTTCGCATAGTCTGTATCCATTTTCTTTATTACATAGCTATAGGCTTCCCCGATTCTGGAAATTCTTTTACTGCTGTCATGGCAGTCAGAACCCACAAAATGAACCAGGTCATTCTTCATCAGCTTCTGACAGTAGCGTTTTGTAAAAAAGCCGTCTTTTCCCACAATGCTGTCTGCATTGATCTGCATATAAGCTCCCATCTCTGTCAGTTCTTCTACAAAGTCCAAATCTGTGCGTGTCGCTTCGTATCGTTCAATATGTGCAACAATGGGTCTGTACCCGCCGGAAAGCATTGCTGACAGGCGTTCTCTGATATAGGGTGCCTCTGAATTGTGAGAGAATTCTACCAGCACATACCTGGAACCAGCCATGGTAGAAACTTTTTTCTCACGAAGCATAGGAAGTATCTCCATATTTGCATGAAATTCGCATCCGAGGTAAAGATGCAGATCTTTGCTGATATCTGCTGCCGCCTCTTCTGCAAGCCGGAATTGTCTCTGTACTTTTTCCAGAGGTGTCTCAAACATCTGGAAACGGAAATGAGGCGTCAGAATAATGTTTCTCACTCCCTGCTTATATTCCATCTCCAATAATTTTCTTGTTTCTTCAATATCCGCAGCTCCGTCATCCACTCCTGGCACAATGTGGCAATGTATATCGAATATTCCTTCTTCGAGCATTCTTGTTATCCCTTCTGTCAACAAAACTGCCGGATATTCAGCAAGCAGCTTTCCATCCGGCAGTCTCTGTTATTCAACACAACTATTTTTGTTGTCTGTTATTATTCTTCTGCAGCTTCCTCAGCCGGTGCCTCAAGAGCTTTCATGCTCAGGCTGATCTTCTTGTCTTCTCCGTTGAAGTCAACAACCTTAGCTTCGATTTCCTGTCCGATTGACAGTACATCTGCAGGTTTGGCAACGTGCTCTCTGGAAATCTGGGATACGTGAAGGAGTGCATCTACACCAGGTGCAAGCTCTACGAATGCACCAAAATCTGTCATACGTGCAACTTTGCCCTTTACTACGTTTCCTACTGCGAAGTCCTCAGCAGCTGTAAGCCATGGGTTCTCCTCCGGGAATTTAAGGGAAAGTGCAATCTTCTCTCCGTTGATTTCTTTGATAAGAACTTTAACTTTATCGCCAACAGTGAATACTTTCTTCGGGTTCTCTACTCTGCCCCAGGACATTTCGGAGATGTGAAGAAGTCCGTCTGCTCCGCCCAGATCGATGAATGCACCGAAATCTGTAACGTTCTTAACAGTTCCTTCAACTGTATCGCCAACATGGATTCTCTCCATTAATTCTTTCTGTTTCTCTGCTTTCTCAGCGAGAAGAAGCTGTTTACGGTTACCGATGATGCGGCGTCTTCTCGGGTTGAATTCTGTGATAACGAATTCGATCTCCTGATCTGCATATTTGGAAAGGTCTTTCTCATATGTGTCGGAAACCAGGCTTGCAGGAATAAATACTCTTGCTTCGTCTACGTTTACACAAAGTCCGCCGTCAAGTACCTGAGTTACAGGAGCTTTTAATACTTCCTGATTCTCAAATGCTTCTTCAAGACGTTTGTTGCCTTTCTCTGCTGCCAGTCTCTTGTAAGTAAGAGTAACCTGACCTTCTCCATCGTTTACTTTGAGAACTTTTGCTTCCATTGTGTCTCCAACGTGAACAGCATCTGTGAGTACAAGGCTTGCATCGTTAGAGTATTCGTTCTTTGTGATAATACCGTCTGCTTTATAACCGATATTCAGAATAATCTCATCTTCTTTTACATCGATGACAGTACCCTGTACAATCTCTCCATTTCTGATAGTCTTTACGGAATCTTCCAGCATTTGTTCAAAACTTAATTCTGACATGTTCTTGAACCTCCTCAATAATTTTGTTTGGGGTGGAAGCCCCTGCTGTAATACCTACATAACTACTGCATTGGAACATATCTGAATCCAAGTCTACAGGTGTTTGTATATAGTAAGTATTTCCACATTCCTTTTTACATATTTCAAACAGCTTTTGAGTATTGGAACTATGCCGACCACCTACGACCAACATAGTGTCTACCTCTCCGGCTATGTTTTTTGCTTCTCTCTGCCGTTCTTCGGTAGCATTACAAATAGTGTTTAAAATATTGAGAATATTTAAAACATTATTATCATACCTCTTTTTGCAAAGAATTTCAACTAAATCTTTAAATTTGTTGTAATTAAATGTCGTCTGGGACACGATGCTTATTTTTTTTCCTTTTGGGGGTACAAATGCTTCGGCTTCTTCCTGGTTTTTGATCACTGTGTACGGTCCCTGACACCAGCCGCAGATGCCCTGTACTTCGGGGTGGTCTTTGTCGCCGATGATGATGATGTGGTTTCCTGCAAGGCTTTCTTTTTCCACGATGCGGTGGATCTTCAGGACGAAGGGACAGGTGACATCTACGTAAGAGATGTTTTTTTCTTTCAGTTTATCGTAAATGGATTTGCCTACACCGTGGGAACGGATGACTACTGTTCCGTTTTGCAGGGTGTCATCCGGGGAATCCAGGTCTGCTTCTACGATAACATGGACGCCACGAGCTTCCAGATCCGCTACTACGCCTTCGTTGTGGATGATCGGGCCCAGAGTGAAAATAGGTTTCTGTTCTGTGTCTATGAGTTCGTAGACTTTGTTCACTGCACGTTTGACGCCGAAGCAGAAGCCTGCTGTTTCTGCTACTTTTACTTTCATAAAATAATCCTTCTTAAATTATTTCTGCACTTTTTCCTTATATACATTAAGAATCGCATTTACAACATCATCAATTCCCATTTCCGAGGAATCTACGAGCACTGCGTCCTCTGCCTGTTTCAGAGGGGAGATTTCGCGGTTCATGTCGCGTTCGTCGCGCTCGATGATGTCTTTTCGGATCTGGTCCAGGTCGAAGGATTCTCCCTTCTGTTCATATTCCAGTGCTCTTCTTTTTGCTCTGGTGTCTGCGCTTGCTGTGAGGTAGATTTTTACTTCTGCATTTGGAAGGATGGTTGTGCCGATATCTCTGCCATCCATGACTACGTCGTTTTTCTCTGCCAGAGTTCTCTGAAGTTTCAGAAGATGGGCTCTGACTTTCGGGTTTGCGGAACTTTTGGATGCCATGTTTCCTACCTGTTCGGTGCGGATCATAGCATTTACGTTCTCTCCGTTGAGGATAACAATCTGTTCTCCGTTTTTGTATTCGATGGAGATGTCAGCGCCGGAACATACGGCTTCGATCTCTTCCTGATTTTCTCCGTTTACGCCATGGTTCAGAAGATATAAAGCCATTGTCCTGTACATGGCTCCTGTATCTACATAGATAAATGATAATTCTTTCGCTACTTTCTTTGCGATGGTGCTCTTTCCTGCTCCTGCAGGTCCGTCGATGGCTATGTTACATCCCATTTTCGTGGTTCCTCCTGTTTCTATTATTTAATAACGTATAGTCGAATCATATCATAGATATAATTTGCTTACTGTATGGCCTGCGCCGCCAGATATGCGGTAGACCAGGCAATCTGTAAGTTATATCCACCTGTCACTGCATCCAGATCCAGTACCTCGCCTGCGAAGTAAAGACCTGAGATTTTCTTTGATTCCATTGTTCCGGGGTTGATCTCTTTGACAGAGACGCCGCCTCTGGTGATGATGGCTTCTTTGAACTCACCCATTCCTGTGATTGTGAAGGGGAAGGCTTTGATAAGGTCAATGAAGTGCTGGCGTTCTTCTCTGGAGATGTCGTGGATTTTCTTCTCTGCGGGGATTCCACCCAATTCCAGCATTACCGGAGTCAGAGATGACGGGAAAAGTACGCCAATCACATTCTTGAACTGTTTGTTTGGTCCTGCTTCAAATTCACGCAGGATCCTGGCATCCAGTTGTTCTCTGGTGAGTGCAGGCTTCAGATCCAGATATGCGGACAGTTCGCCGTTTGGTGCTTTCGCCAGTTTTGCACCGATGTGGGCACTGGCGGAGAGGATCATGGGACCTGTGATTCCGAAATGAGTGAACATCATCTCTCCGAAATCCTCGTAAAGTACTTTCTTTCCATTCTTTATGGTAAGTCCTGTATTCTTAAGGGAAAGTCCCTGAAGCTTAGGGATATAGTCTTCTTTGGTCTTTAATGGCACAAGGGAGGGAGCAATGTCCGTGACTTTCAGTCCCAGTTCTCTTGCGAAGCGGTATCCGTCACCTGTGGAACCGGTACTCTGATAAGAGAATCCGCCGGTTGCCACGATGACTGCATCGCCTTCCATGAAGGTTCCGTCTGCAAGGATGACTCCTGTGATCTTCTCCTGCGGTATGTCAGGTGATTTTTTTCCTTTTCTGCCTTTTCCTGCAGCAGATCCTGATTCTGTTAATGCGGCTTCTGATTCCAGGGTATTTGCTGAATCTGTTACAGGTTTCTTTACAATTTCCTGTACAGCAGTGTGAAGATGAATCTTTGCTCCTGCTTTCTTCAGTTCACGTTCCAATGCGCGGATGATGTCTGAAGAATGGTCAGACTGTGGGAATACTCTGTTTCCACGCTCTACCTTCAGAAGGACACCTGCTTTCTCAAAGAACTCCATTACATCCTGAGGGGTAAATGAATAGAAACTGCTGTAGAGGAACTTGGGATTGCTCATCATTGCAGGAAAGAGTTCTTCTGTGTCGCAGGCATTTGTCACATTGCATCTGCCTTTTCCTGTGATGAAGACTTTCTTTCCCAGTTTCTCGTTCTTCTCTAATATATGAACTTCATGATGGTTACGGGCTGCAAAAACCCCTGCCATCATTCCGGCGGCTCCGCCGCCGATTATTATAACTTTGCTCATGGAATATTCTCCTGTATTTATTTTACCCTGCAGATTGTCTATTTCATCATGGTTCCACGTCTCCGCTTCGCTACGATCAATATAGATATGTACCACTGGCAGCATATACCCATTGGCACATTATATTCCCGGGTATCATATTCTTTCATAATAACGCAAAGGAGCCTGCTTACGCAAGCTCCTTTTTTCGTTTGAACATATTTAATTACTGATCAATTATACAGGATATGCTCCGTTCTTTTTGTCAGCTGCTTTCTCGTCAACTTTTGTTTTCTGAGCCTGACGGTATTTGAAGAAGTCCATAGCTACCTGTGGGAACAGTGCGTATGTTAATACGTCCTCATCCTGTTCCTTGTACTGAGCCATTTCGCTCTCAAGTTTCTCAAGCTCGTTGTCAAGAAGGTCTGCAGGACGGCAGGTGATCGGTTTCTCATCGCCGATGCACTTCTTCTGTACTTCCGGATTAAACGGTTTTACAGTTGCGCCGTATTTTCCTAACAGGATATCTTTTGTTTCTTTTGTAACCATTTTGTATCTCTCGCCCATGAGTACGTTGAATACAGCCTGTGTACCAACGATCTGGGAAGACGGAGTAACAAGTGGCGGTTCACCAAGGTCTTTACGTACACGCGGAACTTCCTCGAGAACATCGTAGAATTTGTCTTCTGCGTGCTGTTCTTTCAGCTGGGAAGTCAGGTTGGAGAGCATACCGCCCGGTACCTGGTACAGTAAAGTTTTGATGTTAACACCAAGGTTCTTCGGATTGAGCAGTCCGCTGTCAAGAGCTTCGTCACGGATCGGACGGAAGTAGTCAGCAATCTCGGAGAGAAGTTTCTGATCAAATCCTGTGTCGTATGGTGTATCTTTGAATGTCTCAACCATAACCTCTGTTGCAGGCTGGGATGTTCCCAGTGCAAATGGAGACATTGCTGTATCGATGATATCCACACCTGCTTCTACTGCTTTTAAGTAAGTCATGGAAGCTACACCTGAGGTGTAATGTGTATGAAGGTCGATCGGGATCTTAACTGTTTCTTTTAATGCTGTTACAAGCTCTGTAGCTTTGTTTGGAAGGAGAAGACCTGCCATATCTTTGATACAGATGGAATCAGCGCCCATATCTTCAATACGTTTTGCAATGTCTGTCCAGTATTCCATTGTGTAAGCATCTCCTAATGTATAGGAAAGAGCTACCTGTGCATGAGCCTTCTCTTTGTTTGCAGCGCTTACTGCTGTCTGCAGGTTACGAAGGTCATTGAGGCAGTCAAAAATACGGATGATGTCGATTCCGTTTGCAGCAGATTTCTGTACGAAGTATTCTACAACGTCATCTGCGTATGGACGGTATCCAAGGATGTTCTGTCCACGGAAAAGCATCTGAAGTTTTGTGTTTTTGAAGCCGTCACGTAATTTACGAAGTCTTTCCCATGGATCTTCGTGGAGGAAACGAAGGGATGCATCGAATGTTGCACCACCCCAGCACTCTACTGCGTGATAGCCGACTTTATCAAGTTTATCTACGATCGGAAGCATCTGTTCTGTGGTCATACGTGTTGCGATCTGGGACTGATGAGCATCACGGAGAATGGTTTCCACAATTTTAACAGGTTTTTTCTCTAATTCTGCCATTATTATATCTCCTTTATAGTTTGTTCGTTACTGATCATTTTGTTCTCAATAACTCAGCCAATATTACTTCAGGGTTCAGACAGTTGTCATACCCTGTGGCTCTATATCGAATAGCTGTTCCACTGCTTATTGCATCCGCAATAAAAGCAGGGAACTCATTTCATTCAATTATACACCGAAAATAGCCATGAATGTTCCAGCTGCTACGGCTGTACCGATAACACCGGCAACGTTCGGACCCATTGCGTGCATCAGAAGGAAGTTTGTAGGATCTGCCTCTGCACCCACTTTCTGGGATACACGGGCTGCCATAGGTACTGCGGATACACCTGCGGAACCGATCAGCGGGTTGATCTTTCCATGAGTCAGTTTGCAGAGCAGTTTACCAAGCATACATCCGCCGAATGTACCGATTGCGAATGCAACAAGACCTAAAACTACGATCTTCAGAGTATCTGCGTTTAAGAATGCTTCTGCACTTGTGGAAGCACCTACGGATGTACCCAGAAGGATAACTACGATATACATCAGGGCATTGGAAGCTGTTTCTGTCAGCTGTTTTACAACACCGCACTCTCTGAACAGGTTACCAAGCATGAGCATACCAACCAGCGGAGCTGTTGTAGGCAAAATCAGGCAGACAACGATTGTGATAACGATCGGGAACAGGATCTTCTCCAGTTTGGAAACCGGGCGAAGCTGATCCATTTTGATCTTACGTTCTTTCTCTGTTGTGCAGAGTTTCATGATAGGCGGCTGGATGATCGGAACCAGTGACATATAGGAATATGCTGCCACTGCGATCGGTCCCATCAGTGCAGACTGTCCAAGTTTACCTGCAAGGAAAATGGAAGTCGGGCCGTCAGCACCACCGATGAATCCAAGGAAGATTGCAAGGAAGTAAGCTGCATAGATACCAAGCTGTGCCGCAGCACCCATCAGGAAGCTGATCGGGTTTGCGATCAGCGGACCGAAGTCTGTCATGGCACCTACACCCATGAAGATCAGGGATGGTAAGATACTCCACTCATCAAGGATGTAGAAATAATGAAGAAGTCCACCTACACCATTGGACATATCTTCCGGGTTTGCCATAATGTCCGGATAGATATTTACAAGCAGCATACCGAATGCGATAGGAACAAGCAGAAGCGGCTCAAATCCTTTCTTGATAGCAAGATAAAGGAATACGCAGGCTACTGCGATCATCAGGTAATTGCCCCATGTCAGATTGAAGAATGCTGTCTGGTGAATCAGGTTGGACAATGTTTCTGTTACATAAGACATTTGACTACCTCCCGTCTTAGTTCATTGTTGCTAAAGTATCTCCGTTTTCTACAGAGGCACCTTCTGCAACATCAATGCTTGCGATAGTACCGTCCTGAGGAGCTACTACAGGGATTTCCATTTTCATGGATTCAAGAATAACTACGCTGTCTCCGGCTTTTACTGCCTGTCCAACACTTGCTGCTACTTTGACAACTTTGCCAGGTACGGAAGCAGTTACTTTTACTGCGCCGACACCTGCTGCAGGAGCTGCTGCTTTCGGAGCTGCTGCAGGTGCAGCCTTAGGTGCTGCTTTTGGAGCTGCTGCAGGAGCGGATACGCTTCCTGTTTCTTCAACAGTTACTTCATATGCTGTACCATTTACTGTAATTGTATAGCTTTTCATTTTAAAATCCTCCTAAATAAATGACAATTATCTTCTATTTCTTTTTACTTTACGGATGGAACGAACTACGAAGCCATCTGTTGTAGTTCCTTCTGCTGCTGCGATGGCTGCTGCAATAACAGCTACCAGCTCTCCGTCATCTGCAAGGTTCTCTTCTGCCTGTGCAGGTGCTGCCTGTGCGATGGCTGCTGCCTCTGCCTCTTTTGCAGCTTTGGCAGCTTTTGCTTCTGCTGCTTTCTTTGCTTCCGGATTCGGAATGAATCTGAACAGAGAAATCAGAAGGCTTAATAAAATCAGCATTACGAATACAGTTCCAATACCCATCAGAGTATTAAGACCTGCTCTCTGAAGAGTCTTGCCCATACCATACTGTACATCTACAGACATGGAAGTCGGTGTTCCCTGTGAGTCAAAGACATATACAAAGTTTGCATCTGCTTTCTCAAATTTAAGAGGAACAGTAACTGTGTACTGATCATCTTTGAAAGTTACAGTAGTTTCACCATTGCTGTCCTTCTTTGCGCCAAGTTCATCCTTGGATGTCTGCCAGGACTGCATGGCACTTGTTGTAAAGTCATCTCCTGAACTCATGTAATTCTCGATTTCTTCATCTTTAAGCTGGACAATGGCATCTGTCAGTCCTTCTGCTGTAGTTACCAGTGTGGACTTAACAGTATCATCAACCTTATCTGCGGCAAATACCACAGAGGTGCTGCCGATCACCAGCGCAGCCATTACGAGAAATGTCATGAATACAGAAGTTATTTTTTTGATCATTTTCATATGCGTCACCCCGCTTAGACCGTTCCATGTTTCTTAGACGGACGATCTTCTCTCTTTGTGAACAGCATCTCAAATGCACCGATTACATATTTTCTTGTGTCAGCCGGGCTGATCACAGTGTCAACATAGCCTCTTGCTGCTGCGGAAGCAACACCATTCTGAAGCTCTCTGTACTGAGCAGCTTTTTCATTCAGTTCAGCAGCATCTGCATCTGCGTACATGATCTTGGCTTCCAGGGAAGCATCCATCATACCGATCTCTGCGTTATCCCATGCATATACAAGGTCTGCACCGATAGATTTGCTGTTCATTGCCACGTAAGCTGTACCGTAAGCTTTGCCGATGATTACGTTTACCTTCGGAACTGTTGCGTCTGCGAATGCAGCTACCAGTTCACCTACGGATTTCGCCATCATCTTCTCGCTGCATAAGGTTGCCATGAAGCCTGTTGCGTTTGTAAGTGTAAGTACCGGAATATCAAAAGCGTCGCAGAATTTCACGAAATCTGCTGCTTTTCTTGCGCCTCTTGCAGAGATGCTTCCGTCAAATGTTTCTGTTTTCTTGCCTTCTGCGTCATATACTTCACTTCTGTTTGCAACAGCACCTACTGTAGCGCCGTTTAAACGGATAAAGCCTGTAACCATGTCTTTTGCATAGTCTGCTTTTGTCTCGAAGAATTCACCGTTGTCAGCGATCTGGGAAAGTGCAATTGCTGTGTCACCTGCACAGTTTGCAAGATCTGCGCATACGCGGTTAAGATCATCTGTACACTCTGTGTAATTGTCTGTGTCTTCATTATTAGAAGGAAGAAGTGATACTAAGGAACGGATCTGGCCAAGAATCTCATCCTCTGTACCAACGCCATCGATCACACCTGTCTCTTTGCTCTGGAAATCAGCTGCTGCTGTGTCGCATTTGTCTGTGTTGTTTCCTTCCAGTGCGTTTGGTGTGTTGACGAACATTTTTCCTTTTTTGGATTCCATGAATGTGAAATCTGTCAGGGACGGGATAACTGCCATACCACCGCCGCATGTTCCGAAGATTGCTGTGATCTGCGGGATCACACCGGATGCCAGTGTCTGTTTCAGATAGATCTGTCCGAAAGCTTCCAGTGCGTCTGTTGCTTCCTGAAGACGGATACCTGCACAGTCAACAAGTCCGATAACCGGAGCGCCTGTTTTCATGGCAAGATCATAAAGTCTTGTGATCTTCTTTGCATGCATTTCACCAACAGTACCGTTTAATACAGATGCATCCTGGCTGTATACATAAACCAGTTTGCCGTCGATCACACCATATCCGGTGATAACACCGTCAGATGGTGCCTTGTTTGCAGTCATGTTGAAATCTGTGGATCTGGCTGTTACACCCTGTCCGATTTCGACAAAACTGTTTGCGTCAAGCAAAGAAGTAATTCTTGTGCCTGCTAAGCTTTGTGTTGCATTACTCATTCTTGTTTGCCCTCCATCTTTATGAGAATATTTAAAAGTTAACCCAAAAATTTAGCCGATTTTAATTTTACCTTTTCCGGCAGAAAATTTCAACATTTATTTGTCATTTTCGTTAAAAATATAGCAGAAAAATTTGTCAGGTTTCTCCAAATTTTGTTTTTTTGAGCATTTCTTCCTATTTAATAGAGGGTATTACGGTTATTTTGTATTGTCCTGTATTTCACCCTCTCCCGCAAACCAGTGTGTGTTTGAAGCAACTATACCACTC
>OODP01001932.1_pt1 | contig 10694 bp, 9 predicted proteins | sample 1671011 | NCBI WGS metagenome assembly OODP01 (sample SAMN06348113, study PRJEB24527) | human gut metagenome | biome: human gut; feature: ankylosing spondylitis patient; material: feces | host: Homo sapiens | place: China | collected 2015-10
AACATGAAAATAGGAGATAAACACCTATGATTAATGTTTACCTCCTACTCGATTGCTAGTGTGAATGTTTATCGCAGGTCGATGACTTCTGCATTTGGATATTTTTTCTTGTCGAAACGGAAGTCGGAGATACTCAAATTACGGTTTGTTTGATATGAGGTAATATTAAACTCCTGAGTTTCTCCATTGGAGAGACTGAGGCCGATATACAAAGGTTCGTACGCTGCCGAAACTGTGAGAGTAATCGATTTGATATCTCCAGTCTGACGTGGAGTGAGAAGAACTTCCTGTCCTTGCTTTCCGTTACGGTTTTTTGAGCCAATATAACGGTAATTGAACTTTGTTTTGTATGAAGTGATCAATGCATATGGATTGACACTTTGTATTTCTTCAGGACTGGGAGTTGACAGTGTTACTTCATCGTTTTGCTGTGCATAGCTCCACTGTGTTTTTCCATCGAACCAGCTTTTTATGCCGGCACAATCAAGGTAGAAACAAGATTCTTTCAATAATAGCGTTCCTTGCTGTGTCCCTCCAAAAGTGATGGCTATGCCTCCTGCTTTTTGGTAGGCTGCTGCTGTCTTGTCCAATATGGCCTGAGCTTTAGCTTCACGTTGTCCGAACACAGTGTGTACGGTTGCTGCAAGCATCAGTATAAAAAAGGTAAATCGTTTCATTTTCATGTTATTGGTTTTTTAAGTTATTCAGACGCATATCCAAATCGTTTTCGTCCATGCAAAGCACGTCACGCGCCTTACTGCCGTTTGCCGGACCTACTATACCAGCACGTTCCAGCTGGTCCATAATTCTTCCAGCACGGTTATATCCGATAGAAAATTTACGCTGGATCAGAGATGTTGAACCTTGCTGATGGTAGATTACCAGACGGGCAGCTTCTTCAAACAACGGGTCGAGTCTGTTCATGTCAACATCTGCTGCACTACTGCTTTCTGCATTTTCATCAACATATTCAGGCAAGATGAAAGCTGTAGGATATCCTTGCTGGTGACTGATGTATTCGGCTATTTTCTCTACTTCTGGGGTATCGACAAATGCACATTGTACACGTACAGGATCATTTCCCTGTAAATAAAGCATGTCACCTTTTCCAATCAGTTGCTGTGCTCCCGGGCGGTCGAGAATGGTACGTGAGTCCATCATAGAAGCAACGCGGAAAGCTACACGGGCAGGGAAGTTGGCCTTTATCGTACCGGTAATAATGTTGGTCGTAGGACGCTGTGTCGCAATAATGGCATGTATTCCTACAGCACGTGCCAGCTGGGCAATTCGGCAAATAGGCAATTCAACTTCTTTACCGGCAGTCATGATCAAATCACCAAACTCATCGATGATAATGACGATGTAAGGCATAAAACGATGTCCGTTTTCCGGATTCAGCTGTCGGCTGGTAAACTTGGCATTGTACTCTTTAATGTTACGGCAACCAGCTTTTCGCAATAAGTCGTAACGAGTATCCATCTCAACACAGAGTGAATTTAATGTCTGTACTACTTTTGATACATCGGTGATGATAGCATCGGACGCATCAGGCAGTTTGGCCAGAAAATGTTTTTCGATTGGAGCATAGATGGCAAATTCTACTTTTTTCGGGTCGATGATGACAAACTTCAGTTCACTGGGGTGCTTCTTGTAAAGCAGCGATGTAACGATAGCGTTTAGTCCTACAGATTTTCCTTGTCCGGTTGCACCGGCTACCAGCATGTGTGGGGCTTTAGTAAGGTCGACCATAAACACCTCGTTTGTGATAGTTTTACCTAAAGCAACAGGCAAATCGAATGTTGTTTCCTGAAATTTCTTGCTTGCCAGAATGGAACTCATAGGCACAATACGTGGATTAGCATTTGGCACTTCGATACCAATTGTTCCTTTTCCTGGAATTGGAGCAATGATACGAATTCCCAAGGCAGAAAGGCTAAGGGCTATGTCGTCTTCCAGGTTACGTATTTTCGAAATACGTACTCCCTCGGCTGGCGTTATCTCATATAGAGTGATAGTCGGACCTACGCTTGCTTTAATAGAACTGATCTCAATGCCAAAACTGCGTAGTACCTGAATGATACGGTTCTTGTTGGCATTTTGCTCTTCCATGTCGATGGTAGGTTCGTGATCACCATAGGAATTGAGAAGGTCTAAAGTCGGAAATTTATAATGTTCCAGATCCAGACGAGGATTATAGGGCTGGTTTATGTTTCCACGATATTCTTCATCCTCTTCTTTTCGTTCGTTGTTTATCTCGAATGCTGGTTCACTATATTCGTTTTCGTCTTCCTCCTCCTTGTTTGTTTCTACGGGAGCAGGAGTGGTTTCTTTATTTGAAATAGGTTTACTTGTTTCTACCTGAAGGGGAGCTGTTGTCTCTACTGGTTCTAATTCGATCTCTACAGGTTTGGAATCCTCGTATGTGTCAGTTTCGTCTGTCTGCTCCGAAACAGCATTCTCTACCGGCTCGTTTTTTGTTTCTTTATTGTTCTTTACCTGATATTCTGCTGGAGACTCTTGTTTATCAGACAACGTTTCAGAATCTTTGTTTTCGTCCTTTTCTTTATTTCGTCTGGGCAAAGATGGACGGAAGGCTTTGCGCACTACATCTATTGTTCCTTTAGTAAAAAATACGCCAATCAGTATTCCTGTTACCAGCAATATAAGAATAAGTCCAGAAGCTCCTACCTGAGAACAAATCCATTGGCTTACATTGTATCCATGTAATCCTCCCGGGTAAAGGAACGAGTCTTCTAAAACTCCTCCAAATGCAAATCCTAAAGTAATGGAGAACCATATCATTAAAGCTGTGCATGATACGAACCATTTCCATAGATTGATTTCGTATGCTTTCATCAATTTCATTCCTGCTACGATTAAAAAGGCTATGATGAAGTATGCCGAAATACCGAAGCAGTCATTTATCAGGAATTGTGACAGCTGGGCTCCTCTTGCTCCGGCATAATTCTGTATGCGGTTTCCTGTTTCCAGCAATTCCCCCGGATTGGGATGGGATAATATACTTTGGTCATTTCCTCCTGTAAAGAAGAATGAACTGAATGCTAATAACATGTAAACGCCGAAAATGACGCATAGCAAACCGATAATGAAATGGACTGTTTCACCTTTAATCGCGGTCATTACCTTGTTGGGTATGTCCGATTTTCCCACATTGGGTTTGTTATCTGTTTTTTTCTTCATAATGCTGTTCTGATGTTCAAATTTTGAACGCAAATGTACGAATATTTTTTGAACTCGCCGACTGCCTCTACTTATAATAAATTGTGGAGATTTATTTTTTTTCGTACCTTTGCCACGTAATTTGTTTGATTATGGAAAAAAGTAATACCCCGATTATATTTGATAAAAATACGGTAGAATTTGTTACTGTAGCGGCTGAGTTTTGTGGCTTTCTGGAACGTGTGAATGAAACAAAGAGACGTACCTTTGTTGATACGGCGCTCAAGCTTTTGCCTTTGCTTTATCTGAAAGCTTCTTTATTGCCTCAGGGTGAGCGTATAGACGAATTCGATCCGGAAACTTTTGTAACCGAAGGAGATTATGAGCGTGTCCGGTGTGCAATAGCTGCATTGATGGGAGAGAAAGATGATTATCTGGATGTGTTTTTGGATGATATGGTTTATAGTGATACTCCTATCAAGCAGAATATTTCTGAGAACTTAGCTGATATATATCAGCCGTTGAAGGATTTTATTTGTGTATATCAGTTGGGGTTCGATCAGACAATGAACGATGCACTTGTAATCTGCCGGGAGCATTTTGCTGAGTTCTGGGGGCAGCGTCTTGTAAACGTAATGCGTGCATTGCATGAGGTGAGGTATAGTAAACAGACTGACACTGATGAAGAGGCTGAAGATGATGCTTATGCGTCTTCTCCTTTTGCAGAGGATGAAGGTTACAGTGAGGATGATTTATATGAGGGACTGGAAGCCGGAGAAGACGATGGATCAGGTGACCGGTGGGAATGAGAGTTGTAAGAGGAAAAAATAAACGCATGGTCGTATTACAAAATAAAATATCAAAGCAGAGTGTGGCAGCATTGCCAAAGGTTAATTTTGAGGGAAGAATCTTCGTTGTCAATACGGAGGCTGAGGCGCGTAAGGCAATCAGCTATCTGAATACGCATTCTATTGTAGGTGTAGATACGGAGACTCGTCCTTCATTTAAAAAGGGAACTACGCATAAGGTGGCTTTATTGCAGATATCTACACATGACACTTGTTTCCTGTTTCGGTTGAACCGTTTGGGTTTGCCTGATTTTCTGGAAGAGTTCTTGCAAAATGATGTCTTGAAAGTAGGTCTTTCGCTGAAGGATGATTTTGCAATGCTTCGCAAGAGAAATACAAAAGATCCGCGCAGCGGAAACTGGGTGGAATTGCAAGATTATGTTCCTTGTTTCGGTATAGAGGAAAAAAGCTTGCAGAAAATTTATGCGTTGCTGTTCGGCAAGAAGATTTCTAAATCGCAGCGTCTGTCAAACTGGGAGGCTGAAGTCCTGACGGAAGCTCAGCAACTTTATGCTGCAACTGATGCCTGGGCGTGTGTTGAAATATACAATTACCTGGATGATTTGCGCAGCACTGGAGGTTATGAGATTGTAAAAGTAGTGGAAACTGAAAATAATTAAAATAAGATATTAGCGTGTCGTATAAGAAAGTATATCTGAAACCTGGTAAGGAAGAATCGTTGAAACGTTTTCATCCATGGGTGTTTTCGGGAGCTATCGCTCGTGTAGAGGGTGAACCCGAAGAAGGCGAAATTGTAGATGTGTATACATCGAAAAAAGAATTTATAGCATGTGGTCACTTCCAGATTGGAAGTATCGCTGTGCGTGTATTGTCATTTGTGCAGGAAACGATCGACCATGAATTTTGGGTACGTAAGCTTGCTGTAGCGAAAGATTTGCGTGTTGCTTTAGGACTGATTGGAAATCCTCAGAACAATACGTATCGTCTGGTGCATGGCGAGGGGGACAATTTGCCGGGACTGATCATTGATGTTTATAATCATACAGCTGTTATGCAGGCACATTCGGCAGGAATGCATGTATATCGCATGGAAATAGCCGATGCTTTGTCAGAAGTAATGGGAGATGTGATTGAAAATATTTACTATAAGTCGGAAACAACATTGCCTTTTAAGGCTGATTTGTTGTCGACGGAGAATGGGTTTATCAAGGGAGGAAGTCCTGAAAATGTAGCAATGGAAAATGGACTGAAGTTCCACGTAGACTGGCTGAAAGGACAGAAAACGGGTTTCTTTGTTGATCAGCGTGAGAACCGCCATTTGCTGGAGCGATATGCAAAAGGACGTAATGTCTTGAATATGTTCTGTTATACTGGAGGTTTTTCTTTCTATGCCATGCGAGGTGGAGCAAACCTTGTTCATTCGGTAGACAGTTCAGCAAAGGCTATTGACTTGACAAACGAGAATGTAGAACTGAATTTCCCTGGGGATGCTCGCCATAAAGCTTATGCGGAAGATGCGTTTAAGTATCTGGACCGTATGGGTGATCAGTATGACCTGATTATTCTGGATCCTCCTGCTTTCGCTAAGCATCGTGATGCCTTGCGTAATGCTTTGCGTGGATATACGAAACTGAATGCGAAAGCTTTCGAAAAGATTCGTCCGGGAGGTATTCTGTTTACCTTCTCTTGTTCGCAAGTTGTCAATAAGGAGAATTTCCGGAATGCAGTATTTACTGCTGCGGCTCAGAGTGGTCGTAGTGTGCGCATTCTTCATCAGTTGACTCAGCCGGGAGACCATCCGGTAAATATTTATCATCCGGAAGGAGAATATCTGAAAGGACTGGTGCTTTATGTAGAGTAGGTTTATTACATTGTGCTGATAAAAAATACCGGATCTTACAAAAGGTTATGCCTGTTCGTAAGATCCGGTATTTTTATGTGTGTGTTTACTCTACTGTAACAGACTTGGCAAGGTTGCGTGGCTGGTCTACGTCTTTTCCTTTACATACCGCTATATGGTAAGCTAATAATTGTAATGGAATGGTAGTAACTAAAGGCTCGAGACATTCTAATGTTTCTGGTATTTCAATGCACTCGTCAGCGATCTTGCGGATAATAGTATCTTGTTTGTTGATTAATGCTATAATGTGTCCTTTCCGGGCTTTTATTTCCTGGACATTACTTACGATCTTTTCATACATGGCATTCTGAGTGGCAATTACCACTACCGGCATCTCTGTATCGACTAAGGCTATGGGGCCATGCTTCATTTCGGCAGCGGGATATCCTTCTGCATGGATGTATGAAATTTCTTTTAGTTTTAAGGCTCCTTCCAGAGCTACCGGATAACTGTAACCACGACCTAAATAAAGAAAATTATGGGCATAGGTAAATATACGCGATAAACTTGCTATGCTTTCATTCTGCTTTAATACTTCTGTTATCTTCTCGGGTATTTGTAACAGCTCGTCGATAATACGATTGTAATCGGCTGTGCTTATTTCTCCTTTTTCTTTTCCTAATGTTAATGCAAACATTGTTAATACGGTAACTTGTCCTGTAAAGGCTTTAGTTGATGCAACTCCTATTTCTGGACCTGCATGTATGTAAGAGCCTGAGTCGGTGATGCGGGGAATGGATGAACCGACGGCGTTACAGATACCATATACGAATGCTCCCTGAGATTTTGCCAATTCTACGGCAGCAAGAGTGTCGGCTGTTTCTCCTGATTGAGAGATTGCTATTACGACATCACGATTCGTAAGCACCGGATTTCGGTAGCGAAACTCTGAAGCATATTCTACTTCAACAGGGATACGGCAAAATGTTTCTATCAGCTGTTTACCTATTAAACCGGCATGCCATGATGTACCACATGCTACAATGACAAAACGTTGGGCATTGAGTAACTGCTCTTTATAATCGTTTACAGCAGATAGTGTGACTTCATGTAGTGTACCGTTTATTCGTCCGCGCATACAGTCGTTAATACACTCCGGTTGCTCGAATATTTCTTTCAGCATAAAGTGAGGAAATCCTCCTTTTTCCAGCTGACCGATATTCATATCTACTTTCTTGATTTCGGCAGGTTGTGTTTCATTGTCGAGGTTTACTAACTTGAGTGGCTTTCCGTTTTCTAGGATAGCGATTTCTCCGTCTTGCAGATAAACTACTTTGTCTGTATATTCAACAATCGGGGTTGCATCGGATGCTAAAAAGAATTCGTCTGTACCTACTCCGATAACTAATGGACTACTTTTGCGAGCTGCTATGATTTGTCCGGGATGTCTGCGGTCTAATACGGCGATAGCATAGGCTCCGACAACCTTGTGTAATGCCATTTGTGTAGCTTCTAGCAACTCAGTGTCGTAAGTTGTTTGAAAGTAATCTATCAGTTGTACTAATACTTCTGTATCGGTTGAACTCTTGAATGTGTATCCTTTTTCTTGTAATTGTTCACGCAGAGTTGCATAGTTTTCTATGATGCCGTTGTGAACTAATGCGAGATTACCTGACTGTGATAAATGGGGATGTGCATTAGCCTGGCAAGGTTCTCCATGAGTTGCCCATCGGGTATGGGCTATACCTGTATGCCCCGAAGTATCTTTTTGTGATGCAGTGTCTTCCAGATTTGATACTTTACCTTTCGCTTTATACACGTTCAATTTAGATTCATGGCTGATTAGACCTACTCCTGCACTGTCGTAACCGCGATACTCCAGACGCTTTAGCCCTTTTATAAGTATAGGATAAGCTTGTTTGCTTCCTATATATCCTACTATTCCACACATATATATTTGTATTTCGTTTGTTGTATTGTTATTTGTTTATGCGAAAATACAAAACAGTTGATAAAATGCAATGTATGTGCGGATAAAAAAATTATTTTATTACTTATCAGTTGTGTGAATAGCGATATTCGCTTGGAGAAAATCCAGTTATTTTTTTAAAGATTAAACTGAAATATTGCACGCTGGGATATCCTAGTTGCTTGGCTATAATAGTTGGCATACAATCTTTTTGAAGCAACATCCTTTTAGCAGTTTCCAAACGCTTTAATTGAAAATATTCTTCAAGTGTTTTGCCCGTTTCAAATTTTAATAAATCTTCAAAGTATGCAGGTGATAGTCCCAGTTCTTCACTGAGTATTTTCGGATCAGGCATTATTCCATCTTGGAGTTGTCCCGATGCAATATGGTGCTCGAGAAGTTTTTCCATTTTGTCCAGGAGTGTTTTATTCTTGTTTTCTCGGGTAATAAACTGGCGCTCATAATAACGTGTACAATAATCGAGTAATAATTCGATGTGGCGTGAAAGTATTGTACTACTATGTGTATCAATGGGGTGATGCAGCTCGTCTTCAATGTTTTCCAGGCAACATGTTATTTTGGCTGTTTCCCGTTGGGACAAGTGTAATGCTTCTTCTTTCTTGTACGAAAAAAAAGTATAATTTTTTATATGATTATTCAATGAGGTTCGGAAAAGTAGATCAGGATGAAATGCTAGCAGATATCCTTTATTGGGCAAGGTATTATTCTCACTCATCCGGAATATTTCACCGGGAGTGAGAAACACCATTGTTGCATTCGAATAATCGTAATATTTACGCCCGCAACAGTAGCAGGAGTCAGGACATTCTTCTATCAGCAAGATTGCGTAAAACTCGAATTTTACAGCGTCTTGTTCCAGGTTGGGGCTTTCCAGATTGATAATGCTTACCTGAGGGTGTAATGTCTTGCAGCCAAGGCAACAGTTGCATTCGTACACAGTTTTGAAATCTAACATATTCTTTTTGTCCTTATCTGTGGAAGTTGTTTATTGTTGGTTGTTTTGTGTACGATATTCATTGGGGGTACAGCCTACTCGTTTCTTGAATAACCGGCATAGGTGTTGTGGGTACTGGAAGCCCAAAGAATATGCAATCTGGCTGACTGTATTTTCTGTAGCTGAGATCCGTTCCTTTGCCAGTTCTATGATTTTTTCCTGAATATATTCCTGTGGACTTTTTCCTGTTTCTTTTTTTAGCATATCACCAAAATAGTTAGAGGAAAGATATAGTTTGTCGGCAAAGTATTTTACAGTCGGCAACCCGTCCTGTTCGGCCTGAGGCCCTTCAAAATATTCGTTAAGGAGATTTTCAAACCGTGTCAGGACATCACTGTTTGCTTTGCTGCGTGTCGTAAACTGTCGTTCATAGAAGCGCATGCAGTAATTTAACAGTAATTCGATGTGGTTTACTAATAAAGTTTTACTATGCTTGTCTATGCCGTGCTCCAGCTCCATGCGTATAATCTTTAATAACTCTTCGATAATACTTCTTTCTTCGGCCGACAGATGCAAGGCCTCGTTGACTTCATATGAGAAGAAAGTGTATTTTTTAATTGTTTTTCCTAAACTCGTACCATGTAATAAATCGGGGTGGAAAAGTATTCCCAGTACATTCAGTTGTACGCGGTCTGTTGTCAGTGTGGTTTCGGTTGTTTGTCCGGGGGCGAAACATACTACAGTCCCTTCCTGATAATCGTAAGTTTGACGTCCGTACTTAATGTCACAGGCTTTTTCTAATTTCAGATATAGCGCATAAACACCGTAATTCCAATGCGTATAGGTCATTTGCCGGGTGGCTTTATTCAGGTCGATGACTGTTACCAGCGGATGTAATGTTTCAAGTCCGTATATCTGGTTATATAAGTCCACATTATTTAAATTAAGTATCTTGTCCATATGCAGAGTTGATTTTTATCTGAATACAAAATTAAGCGAAATCTCATATATCCCTACAACCATAATTACTGATTGTATAACCGAAGTTACGGTTTTTTGAAGCGATAGATAATATTGAACCCTGTTTTTGAATCTGTAATTGAGGTTATAACATCCGTAATTTGTCTACACAGATGCTTATGTATTCTTGCGAAATTTGCATTGTCGATAATTTATACTAACTGATATACAATATTAAATATGGCTAAAAAGGTTTTGATTTTATCATCTAGTCCACGTCGTGGAGGTAATTCCGATACGCTTTGTGATGAGTTTATGCGTGGAGCAGTAGAAAGTGGAAATCATGTAGAAAAGATTTTCTTGCGTGATAAGACGATTCACCCTTGTCTTGGATGCAGCGTCTGTAGCCTGCATAAAAAACCGTGTCCACAAAAAGATGATGCGGCTGAGGTTATCGGAAAGATGCTGGAGGCTGATGTCATTGTTATGGCAACTCCTGTCTATTTCTATGCAATGAGTGCACAGATGAAAACACTGATAGATCGTTGCTGCGGTCCTTATACAGAAATGAAAAACAAAGAATTTTATTTTATAGCGACAGCAGCGGAAGAAGATGAAACAATTATGAAACGCGTTGTAGACAATTTCTGTGGTTTCCTCGATTGTCTTGAGAATCCTATAATAAAAGGAACAGTATTCGGTGGAGGAGTCTGGCATGTAGGAGAAATAAAAGATAAGCCTGTATTGACAGAAGCTTATGAGATGGGTAAGAAAGTTTGATAATAATGGAATTGTTTTTGAGATATTATGAAGATAAAGAGTTTTTTAATCGTATTTTTTATGTCAACGCTTATGAATATACTTTATGCACAGGATAGTGATAGGACTTTTCCTGTAAGTGACAAGGTAACAGTAGAAAGTGTCCGTTTTAACCTGAATAATTCATAGTCTCCACAAAAAAGAGAACGCCCTTCTTGTATA
>OODP01001936.1_pt1 | contig 10668 bp, 5 predicted proteins | sample 1671011 | NCBI WGS metagenome assembly OODP01 (sample SAMN06348113, study PRJEB24527) | human gut metagenome | biome: human gut; feature: ankylosing spondylitis patient; material: feces | host: Homo sapiens | place: China | collected 2015-10
TATATCAGCGGCTTTCTGTTTTTTGCATTAGTGGAGAATGTAATCCGGGAATGTGCCTTTTAAAAATTTCGATGATTGTGTCTGACTGAAAAAGGATGGGTACAAAATGACGGGAAAATAAGAGCTAAAATGACAAATATTATAAGACATGACTAATAAAATCTTAAAAAATTCAATATAAACAGAAAAATATTCTATGTTATATTTAAAAGAATTCATATAAACTGTCACTATCAACAAAAAATATCTGTGCGAAAAAGAGCAGAAGGGAGAAAATGTATGAAGAGAAAAATAGCTTTAATCACAATGGCGGCGGTAATGGCACTGTCAGTTACTGCGTGTGGAGGAGGATCTGACAGCGGAAAGTCAGCGTCAAATAATTCTTCCGGATCGGAAGTGGCAAATAAGGACAAACCGTTGGTATGGTTCAACAGACAGCCGTCAAACAGTTCCACGGGAGAATTGGACATGACAGCATTGAACTTCAATAAAGATACATATTATGTAGGATTTGATGCAAATCAGGGTGCTGAACTTCAGGGAACTATGGTAAAAGACTATATCGAAAAAAATATAGATAAAATTGACCGTAACGGTGACGGAGTGATCGGATATGTTCTGGCTATCGGAGATATCGGACATAACGATTCTATCGCACGTACAAGAGGTGTCCGTAAAGCTCTTGGTACAGGCGTAGAGAAAGACGGAGATATCGACAGCGCTCCGATCGGAACAAATGCAGACGGAACTGCAACTGCTGTAAAGGACGGAACGATTGAAGCCGGCGGAAAGAAATATGTAGTAAGAGAACTTGCTTCTCAGGAGATGAAGAACTCTGCAGGAGCAACATGGGATGCGGCTACAGCAGGAAATTCAATCGGCACATGGTCCTCTTCATTTGGGGAAAACATAGACGTTGTAGTTTCCAACAATGACGGAATGGGAATGTCAATGTTTAATGCATGGTCAAAAGATAATAAAGTACCTACTTTCGGATACGATGCAAATAATGACGCGGTAGCTGCTATTGCAGAAGGTTACGGCGGAACGATCAGCCAACATGCAGACGTACAGGCATATTTGACATTGCGTGTTATCCGTAATGCACTTGATGGCGTAGATATTGATACAGGTATCGGTACAGAAGATGAAGCAGGCAATGTTTTGTCTGAAGATGTATATACATACAATGAAGAGCAGCGTTCTTACTATGCGTTGAATGTAGCGGTTACAGCTGATAACTATCAGGAATTTACAGATTCTACAAAAGTATATGAGCCGGTATCCAAACAGCTGGATGAGAAAGAACATGCGAAAAAGAAAGTATGGCTGAACATTTACAATGCTTCCGATAACTTCTTAAGTTCTACATACCAGCCGCTTCTTAAGAACTATGATGATCTTCTTAATTTAGACGTTGAGTATATCGGCGGTGACGGACAGACAGAGTCCAATATTACAAACCGTCTTGGAAATCCTAGCCAGTATGATGCGTTTGCGATTAACATGGTAAAAACAGATAATGCGGCTTCCTATACATCATTACTTCAGTAATAATGAGGATAAGCAGGTCTATTAGGGAGAAGGAATTCTCCCTAATATTTTTGCGGCGGCGATAAGCTAAAGTCCGGGTTTGCCTGAGACTATGGCGGCTGCCTGCGATCTCGGAGAGTACCTTTTGGTGATTTCGGTAATTGAGATCAGGCAGTCAGAGAAAGTTGTCTGTGGGAAAAGGCCTGCAACCGTTTGGGTAAAGATAGAAAAATTCTAAAGTATAATAGGAGTAAAAAGCATGGCAGATAAGAAAGATAATATCGTCTTATCGATACGGGATATGAGTAAGTCCTTTGGAAGAAACAGAGTTCTCACTCGCATCAATCTGGATGTGAAAGCGGGAACAGTTATGGGGCTTATGGGGGAAAACGGCGCTGGAAAATCAACGATGATGAAGTGTCTTTTCGGTCCCTATCAAAAAGACGAAGGAAATATCTTCCTGGATGGGAAAGAGGTAAGTTTTTCCGGACCGAGGGAGGCGTTGGAAAACGGTATCGCTATGGTTCACCAGGAATTGAATCAGTGTCTGGAGAGAAATGTAGTTGACAATTTGTTTCTTGGACGGTATCCGGTGAATGCGGTCGGTGTAATAGATGAAGGCCGGATGAAAAAAGAGGCGTCTGAACTTTTCAGAAAATTGGGAATGACAGTCAACTTGTCTCAGCCGATGCGTAATATGTCGGTTTCTCAGCGGCAGATGTGCGAGATTGCAAAAGCAATCTCTTATAATTCCAAGGTGATCGTTTTGGATGAGCCTACCTCTTCATTGACGGTGCAGGAAGTAGAAAAACTTTTTGAAATGATGAGAATGCTGAAAGAGCAGGGAATTGCTTTGATTTATATTTCTCATAAAATGGATGAAATTTTTGAAATTTGTGATGAAATATCGGTGCTTCGAGACGGAAATCTGGTTATGACAAAGAGCACGGAAGATACAGATATGAATGAACTGATTACGGCAATGGTAGGACGTTCTCTTGAAAACCGTTTTCCGGAAGTGGATAATACGCCGGGAGATGTGGTTTTGTCCGTGCAGCATTTATCTACAAAATTCGAGCCTTATCTTAAAGATGTGTCTTTTGATGTGAGAAAAGGAGAAATCTTCGGATTGTATGGTCTGGTAGGAGCCGGACGAACAGAGCTTATGGAGACGATTTTCGGAGTGCGCACCAGGGCAGCAGGACGAGTATACTTTAATAATCATCTTATGAACTTTGAAAGTGCGAAAGATGCGATGGAACATGGCTTTGCTATGATCACGGAGGAACGTAAGGCAAACGGATTATTTTTGAAGGGAGATCTTACGTTTAATACAACGATAGCAAACTTGAAACAGTATAAATCAGGGATCGCTCTTTCTGATTCGAAAATGGAAAAAGCGACTGCGGAAGAAATCAAGACTATGCGGACAAAATGTATGGGACCAAATGATATGATTTCAAATCTTTCCGGAGGAAACCAGCAAAAAGTTATTTTTGGAAAATGGCTGGAAAGAGAACCGCAGGTATTTATGATGGATGAACCGACAAGAGGAATTGATGTCGGCGCAAAATATGAGATATATGAACTGATTATCAACATGGCAAAGCAGGGCAGGACGATCATTGTTGTCTCGTCTGAAATGCCTGAAATTCTGGGAATTACAAATCGCATTGGCGTTATGTCAAATGGATATCTTTCTGGAATTGTTAATACAAAAGAGACAAATCAGGAAGAACTATTAAGACTTAGCGCAAAATACCTATAAAATGAGGGAGAATGATGAATATGGCTAATGGAAACAGTAAGGTTCTGACGGCGGAACAGGAAATGCAGATTCGCCGTCCGATAGAAGAATACGTCGGTGCAATTCAAAAACAGATTGACGGTCTCCGGGTGGACGGCACGGATAAAGTGTTGTCGCTGCAAAACACAATGGACGGAGTAAAGAGAGATCGCACTCTTACAAAAGGTGAAAAAGAGGATAGACTTACGAGAATGCGCAGGGAACTGCAGCAGGCAAAAGCGGTAGAGTCTAAGAATAAAGACAGGATTTCAAAACTGATTGCAGATGCGGAAGCATATTTGAAAGAACATTTCGACAAGGAATATTATGTGCCTGTTAAAGAAAGCTGCGCACAGGAAAAAGTCCTTGCGAAAGAGAAATATCAAAAAAGAGTAGAAGAACTGAAGAAAGAGCATCAGCAGATTCTTTCCAAACTTTCAGAACATCAGGAAATAAAGGATGAAAAATATGTTTATAAGAACAGGCTGTTCGATGCGAAAATGGAACTGCAAAAAGATTATCAGACTATAAAGGACAGACGGCATGCGGCGTATTCTTATAAGTATCATCTGATTGATTTGCTGCGTATGTCAAAATTTACTTTTCTTGAAACGCGGGCGCAGAAATGGGAGAATTATAAATATACGTTCAGTAAAAGAAATTTCTTCCTTCAGAACGGATTATATATCGCTATTCTCTTGATATTTATTGTGCTTTGTATTATTACGCCGATGATTAAGGGAGCGCCTTTGCTCACTTATAATAACGTGCTGAACGTACTTCAGCAGGCATCTCCGAAGATGTTCCTTGCATTAGGTGTTGCAGGTTTGATTCTTCTTGCAGGCACAGACCTTTCAATCGGGCGAATGGTAGGTATGGGAATGACGACGGCAACGATTATTATGCATCAGGGAATTAATACGGGTGGAGTTTTTGGACATATATTTGATTTCACGTCAACACCTATCATTGTGCGTGTAATCTTGTCATTGGTTATATGTATACTTTTGTGTACATTCTTTACAATGATCGCCGGATTTTTTACTGCCAAGTTTAAGATGCACCCGTTTATCTCGACAATGGCAAACATGCTCGTGATCTTCGGACTTGTTACATATGCTACAAAAGGAGTATCTTTCGGAGCTATCGAACCGACGATTCCGAATATGATTATTCCAAAGATAAACGGATTCCCTACAATTATCATATGGGCAGCAGCCGCAGTCTTTATTGTGTGGTTTATTTGGAATAAAACAACTTTTGGTAAGAATTTGTATGCGGTCGGCGGAAATGCAGAAGCGGCGTCGGTGTCAGGTATTTCAGTATTTGCCGTTACGGTAGGAGCATTTATTCTGGCAGGTATTCTTTACGGATTCGGCTCCTGGCTGGAATGTATAAGAATGGTCGGTTCAGGTTCTGCCGCATACGGACAAGGATGGGAAATGGATGCGATTGCAGCCTGCGTAGTAGGCGGCGTGTCATTTACCGGAGGTATCGGAAAAATCTCGGGAGTAGTAGTCGGTGTGTTTATTTTCACAGCGCTTACATATTCCCTTACGATCCTCGGAATTGACACAAACCTTCAGTTTGTATTCTCAGGTATTATCATTCTTGTTGCGGTAGCGCTGGATTGTCTGAAATATGTACAGAAAAAATAAAGATAAATCAAGGAAAGAGCCGACATTATGTCGGCTCTTTCTGCTTTAGGATAGGTGATGAGCCAAAGCCGGAGTCTGCCTGAGATCCCGGCGATCGCTTACAATCCCGGAATGTGCTCTTTGGTGTTCTCGGTGATTCTGAGCCGGTTTAAAAAGACAGAAAGAACAGACGACGGATAAAATATGAGGTCGTATTTACAGGCATGTATGTCTTTGTTATAATGAGGAAAAATAAAACGGAATAATATATATGGAGACAAGATGGATAAATATACAATACTTTTGGTTGATGATGAAGAGGAAGTAATACAGGCTATTATCCGAAAAATTAATTGGGAAGAGTTGGGATTTTCTGTAGTCGGATATGCCGATAATGGAATCAAGGCGCTGGAAATGATAGAGGAGAGTCAGCCGGATGTTGTTATGACAGATATTAAAATGCCGTATATGGACGGCATGGAGCTGTGCAGTCATATCAGAAGAGAGTATCCGGCGATGAAGATCGTACTTTTTACAGGTTTTGATGAGTTTGAATATGCAAAGGAAGCGGTTCATCTGGAAGTGGAGGAATATATTTTAAAGCCGGTTAATTCTGTGGAATTGATCAATATATTCACAAAGTTAAAAATAAAGCTGGATCAGGAGATAAGTGAAAGAAGAAGCATGGAAAAGCTGGAACATTATTATACGGAGTCCCTTCCTCTTTTGCAGGCAAATTTTTGTTCTACTCTGATAGAGGGAAGGATTCATGAGGATGAACTTCAGAAATACCTGTCGGATTATCAGATTTCTCTTCCGGGTCCATTATACTGCTGTCTGGTCATTCATATGTCGTCCAGTCAGATTCCGGAAAATATGAATTCCTTATTTTTAGCCGCGTCTGTACAAAAACAGGCAGAAGACCGTCTGGGGAAAAGATGGAAGGCAAAATGTTTTCCCTACCTTGGAAACAGCGTTCTGTTTGCCCAGATAAACAATGAAAATGAGATTGCGGAGCTGACAGATGACTGCGACCGCTTTTGTAAGTATGTAAACCGCATGATGGGAACTGTTGTCACGGTAGGAATAGGCCAGGTCTGCAGTCAGATTTTGGATTTGGCACAATCGTATAACGCAGCGCGTGAAGCGGTTTCATATCGTGCCGTCTACGGCGCTTCCAGGGCGATTAACATTAAGGAAATCGCGCCTAAAGAGTCGGGAGAGCCCTGTTTTACAAATGATATGGAATTGTTGAATTTATTTAAAAAGATTCGTTTGAATTCGGAAGAAGAGATTGTAGAAGCGGTAGATCAGTATATAGAAAGCATTTCATTTCCGCTGAAATCATTGCAGCAGCATCATGTGGTGATCATGGAGTTGGTAACCGCCTTGTTTCGGTTTTCTGTAAATAATGATATTGCAGCGGAGGGGGTAGGCGGAGATATCGGAATACTCTATGGAAAGCTGCTTGAGCTTGAACCCGATGCGCTGCGAAAATGGCTTACGGATATCAGCCTTTGCTTCAGCGAAAATTTGGTTACGGCAAGGAGCAGATCAACTCAGTCCTTTGTATCAAAAGCGAAGGAGCATGTCCGCAGTCAATATGCAGATGTACAGTTGTCTCTGGCTCAGATTTGTGAAAGACTTGGGGTGTCTAATTCCTATTTTTCTACAGTGTTTAAAAAGGAAACAGGAAAATCTTTTGTCAGTTATGTGACAGATTACCGTATGGAACAGGCTGCGCGCCTGCTGATTGAAACAAATGAAAAGAGTTATGTCATAGCGCAGAAAGTAGGATACACAGATCCTAATTATTTTAGCTATGTATTTAAAAGGAAGTTTGGCGTATCACCGTCAAAATACAGAGCGGAGCATATAAAAAGTGAAAAACAAGTATTTGAAAAGTAAATGCGGGTATGATATGCAAGGAGAAAACCAAAATACGGAAAAAAGCCGCATTACGGAACGGGTGAGAAGCTGGGAAAAATATGGGGGATGGACAAATTTAAAACCAAAAGGGATACAAACGACTCTGATGGGAGTGTTTTCGCTTGTTTCCATCACTATCATGTTGATTTCCGGGTTTGTTATGTATATATGGTTTTCTACGTTATCAAGGGAAGAGACTGTGCAGAGTACCCAAAAGCTGATGGAACAGACGGGGGAGAGTCTGGAAGATTATCTTGTCAGTATGAGACAGGTGTCTGATACCGTTTACTACAATATTATAAAAGAGAGCGATTTCTCCAAACAAAAACAGGAGATTCAAAGCAGGATGAATCTTTTGTATGAGGCAAATAAAGATAATCTTCGAAGTATCGCAATTTATAATCATTATGGAAGTTTATTGGCGGCAGAACCGGTAGCGTCTCAAAAAGAAGATCCGGACGTAACCCAGCAGGACTGGTACATACAGGCGTTGGATGAAGTGGAAAATATGCATTTTTCCACACCTCATATTCAAAATTTGTTTGATGATGGAACGCAGCATTATTATTGGGTTACTTCTTTAAGCCGTATGATCGAAATTACAGACAGCGGAGTGTCTAACTGGGGGGTTCTGCTTGTGGATATGGATTATGCGGATATTTCAAGAATGATGAATCAGATCAATACTTTGAACAATGGAGAGTATTATTATCTGTGCGACAGTAATGGGGAAATCATCTATCATCCGAGGCAGATACAGATCAGTAACGGTCTTAGCGGAGAAAACAGCAGTCTGGCAGCCTCCCACAAGGACGGTGTGTACGAAGATGATTTTAAAGGCGAGAGGCGGAAAGTAATAGTCAATACTATCAGTTATACCGGATGGAAGCTGGTGGGGGTAATTCCTTATTCGGCATTTATACACGGGATGATCGACGTGCGATATTTTATTATTTTGTTGATGCTTCTGACGGTAATGGTACTTGTAGCGCTTAATCGTGTCGTTTCAGCGAGAATCTCAAGCCCGATTTTGAAATTAAACGCATCAGTACTGGAGTATGAAGCGGGTGAAAAGCCGGAGGTATATATTGGAGGAGCGGAAGAAATCCGGTATCTCGGATATTCTATCCAAAAATCTTATGAGCAGATAGATGAGCTTATGAAGGAGATTATTATCGAACAAAACGAACGTAGAAAAAGCGAGTTGGATGCATTGCAAAGCCAGATTAATCCTCATTTTCTTTATAACACGCTGGATTCTATCACGTGGATGATCGAGGATGGACGCAACGACGAGGCGGCGTTTATGATTTCACAGCTTGCAAAATTGTTCCGTATAAGTTTATCAAAAGGGCATACTGTGATTAATATCCGGGATGAGCTGCAGCATGCCCGAAGTTATATGAATATACAGAAGATACGATATAAAAATGCCTTTTCAGTTACTTTCGATGTAGATGATTCTCTTTATGCATTTTGTATTGTAAAACTGGTTTTACAGCCGATCTTGGAAAATGCGATCAATTACGGAATCAATGGGACAGATGACTGCGGTGAAATAAAAATCAGCGGTAAGATGGAGAATGGGCTTATTATTCTTTCGGTGACAGATAACGGGATCGGTATGTGCAGTGAGGAAGTGAGCCGGCTTTTGACAGATGAGAAAAGAGTACATAAGCATGGTTCGGGAGTAGGACTTGTGAATGTTAATAACCGCATTAAGATTGTATTTGGAAAAGAATATGGTATAGTCGTGGAAAGCGAGCCGGATGAAGGAACAACTGTCTCGATCTGCATCCCGGCGGTTTTGTATACAGAAGAGAACCGCAAGGCTTTGGAAGGAGGAAACCTTCACGAAAAAGAGAATGAACAGAAAAAGGAACCGCAGAGGGAATAAGGATGAAGAATGGCAAAAAGATATTTATTTTGGTAGAAACATTTCTGGGGCTTATGGTTTTTGTGTTGGTCATGTTCATGTTTTTGGAAAAAAATGAAAAAAAGCAAGAAAAAATTTCCGTGATCATCCAGAATTCAGATGATAGTCAGTGGGCAGCATTTAAGTATGGGGCAAAAATGGCGGCGGCAGATAAAAAGACAGAGGTATTTGTGGTAAGTACAGCGGGAAGTCTGAGTGTACAGGAAGAAGAGAACTTAATAGAAAGAGAAATTGCAAACGGCGCATCCGGAATTATTGTAGAGCCTGCCAATGGAGAGAAAACAGAAAAGATGCTAAAAGAAGTCGAAAAGAAAGTGCCTGTTGTGCTTGTGGAAAGCCTTGCGTCTTCTGATGGAACAGAAACGAAAATGCCGGTTACGGGAGCGGATAATTATGCCATGGGAAAAGCGTTGGCAGAGGAATTATTAAAAGACTGCGGCGGAAATATAAAAGGGAAAAAGATAGGGCTCGTTTCGGGAGAAGAAAACGCAGAAGCTATAAGTGAACGGGCAGAGGGGGTTCGAGCGGTTTTGGAAGAAAAACAGGCGGATATTCTATGGCAGATATCGGATTCTTTTGCGGAAGACAAGGAAAAAAATTCAATGGAACAAAGCGAAAAAGTGGATTTTATAATGACATTAGATAATATAAGTCTGGTGGCAGCCGGGGAATGTTCTTCGACAAATAATCTGCATGGGGCGGTTCTGTATGGAATCGGACATTCTATGGAAGCTTTCTATTATTTAGATACAGGAGAGATACAATGTCTCGTAGTGCCGGATGAGTTTAACAGAGGATATCAGAGTGTGGCAGAACTATCAGACAGTTTGCGGCGCTTCATGAAAAAGCCGGAACGAAACACGGTTTCATATTCGACTGTTCGCAGAGAGACACTGTTTTCAAAAGAAAATCAAGAAGTTTTGTTCACTATGAGTCAGTAAGGCGTATAGAGTACATGAGGATTATAACAGAGGTGGAGGAATGAAAAAAAAGAAACTATTAGCGGCAGCGATTGTTTTATGTATGGTGATACAACTCTTGTGTGCCTGCGGTAAGCAGAAAATATCCATGTCAGACAAGGTTTATGTCGGAGTTACCTGTTACGATCAAAACGATACCTTTTTAAGCGAACTTCTTGTCTGTTTTAAAGAAGAACTTAATCATCTCAACAAGAATGGAGTTGAGACGACTGTGACAGTTAAAAATGCTGCCGGATCTCAGCGCACGCAGAATGACCAGGTGAAAGAGCTGATAAATGCAGGATGCAACGTCCTTTGTGTGAATCTGGTAGATCGGGCAGATCCGTCGGAAATTATAGATGTTGCAAAAGAACATGATGTGCCGATTATATTTTTTAACAGAGAACCGGTTGCGGAAGATATGAGGCAGTGGGACAGGCTTTATTACGTTGGCGCAGATGCAAAGCAGTCCGGTGTGCTGCAAGGAGAGCTGGCTGTTGAAATGATACGGCAAAACAGTCAGATAGATCACAATAAGGACGGAAAAATTCAGTATGTAGTTCTGGAAGGGGAAGCGGGACATCAGGATGCGATCATTCGTACAGAAAATGCGGTAGATACGCTTAACAAAAATGGGATTGAACTGGAAAAGTTAAGTTACCAGATTGCGAACTGGAACCGGGCGCAGGCGCAGAACCGGATGGAGCAGATGCTGGGGCAGTATAAAAATAAGATAGAACTTGTGTTGGCAAATAATGATGACATGGCTCTGGGAGCGTTGGACGCTTATAAAAATTTGAATTATACAGAGGCCCTTCTTCCGGTATTTATAGGAATAGACGGCACGGATATGGGGTTGAAGGCAGTGGAAGATTCAAGTATGGCGGG
>OODP01001938.1_pt1 | contig 10664 bp, 5 predicted proteins | sample 1671011 | NCBI WGS metagenome assembly OODP01 (sample SAMN06348113, study PRJEB24527) | human gut metagenome | biome: human gut; feature: ankylosing spondylitis patient; material: feces | host: Homo sapiens | place: China | collected 2015-10
GTGCCTCGGCGCTATCTATTGGGCTCGACTGGACAAAATGTATTATGGAAACAACAAGACTGACGCCAAAAATATAGGTTTCGACGACTCTTTCATATATGATGAAATCGCTTTAAAACCTGCCGATCGCAAACTACCCTCAGAAGTATTGCTACACAATGAAGCCATCAAAGCTTTCGAAGCATGGGCTGAGAAAGAAGATAAAATAGAGTATTAAGAAATTAGACAAGAAAAGTCCCCGGAGTACTGCTATCTCTCCGGGGACTCGAATTTAATACACAAGGTATTTGCAATGAAAGGTTATTTGCTTATATTGTTATTCTTTTAGAAACGCATACCTAAAGATAATATCACCTGGCTGCGAGTATTAGTCAGCTTAGCAGCAGTAAGTCCTACTTCGCCATCTTGAGAAGAATCGAAAGGATAAAAATCACCTTTCTGTACTGAATATTTGTAAGCTAAATCGGCATAAAATGCAGAGCCTCTGTAACCGATACCCAGTGTGTAATTACTCAATGACTTAAGATTAGCATAATCCGTATCAGTATTAATGGACTCTATAGGCAATGCCTTAATAGCATCCTTCTTGAAAGCAGAGCTACTATAATTATATCCGGCACGCAAAGCAAACTGTGGAATTACTTTATACTCAGCACCAATGCGGAAAGTATTGACGCCCTTCAAACAGAGTTTAGACTCATTACTTTGCCATTCCATCTTATCGCCATCAGAATAATAGAACTTAGTTGTCGAGTAGTCTTTATACTCATATTCAGCACCTAAAGCCAATTGAGTTCCTACAGTATATCCCAAGCTCAGATTATAAGTCCATGGAGTGTTCATCTGATATTCTTGTTTCAAATCTCCATTATTCAAATAATCAAAGCTATCCACCGTTGTAGATACAACCTTATCTCCCTGATACAGATCGGAAACAAGACGGGCTGAAGTAGACCATGTCAAATTATAGAAAGTCGGGGTATGTATGGCAAGCCCGAGACGTAAAGGTGAATCCTCAAACGGACGAAGAATAGCACCAAGTTTAAAGTCAAAGCCGGCACCACTTACTTTATTGAAACTTTCCAAGATGTATCCGGAACCTGTCGGTTCTTCATTTCCTGTACGGAAATCTTCATCATATAATGTATACTTATTATAGTCCACATCATAAGCTCCTATCGTAAAGCCAAGATAGAAACGATCATTAAAGTTGAAAGAAACATTAAAATCAAATTGATTTACTCCTCCACTTTCCCGAGAACGGAATTCACGTAAATAAGGATAGTCACCGTCTCCTAAAATGCTTGTGTAGAAATTATAATTCTCATATAAAAGATTACCTTCCTCATCCTTTATTTGATTACCATCGGCATCATTATAAGGATAAGGTGTCTTATCAGTAGTTATTGAAGGATTTATCAGGTGTCCCTCCCATCCCAGTGCGGAAAGCCATCCGATATCATTTGCATTAAAAGGATTACTACCCTTCCACATTTCCGGTGTAATCCCATCGGACATAGCTGCCATCTGATAGGTCTGCGAATAACCATTCAAGTCTCCTGCCATAGTCATATTCCGATTGAAAGACTTTACTTTCTGATAATTAAAGGCAAAGTTTACATAACGTAATGACGTAACATTACCAACCTTGGTAGAAAACACAACACCTGCATTATCAAAGTTCCAACGGTTTTTTCCCATATTAAATGTCTGTCCGCCATATTTGCTTTCAACATCTGTAATCGAATAGCCGAAAGATGCTACTATATCGTTACTACGATAGATACCAATACCCGCAGGGTTCGTACCGATAGTGGAAATATCACCACCTAACGCTCCCATTGCGCCTCCCATACCTACGAAACGAGCAGTACCACTTAGATCTTTACTGGCTATATTCGTAGCATCGTATACCGTCTGTGCCCCTGCACCCATTGAGACGAACATAGCAAGGGCTGTTAGAGTCATTATCTTTTTCATAATTCATTCATTTTTGTGTGAAACACTTAACTTTTATCTTCTTCTGCTTGAGCCGCCACCGCCACCACTGGAACGTGTGGAACCTCCACCGCCACTGGAATAGCTACTGCCACTGGAACGGGAACTGCTTCCTGATGAATAACTGCTACTGGAAGAAGAACGAGTGGAAGGAGCACTATAAGACCGTGAGCTAGAAGAACGATTATTATCATTAGAGTAGCTGCGTGGAGCTGTTGAACTACCCCGGTTATAGGTACTGCTACTACGTGTTGAAGTACTCTTACAGTGCCGCTACTTCCCGAAGATGATCTCGTTGAAGTACCACGAACCGTACTACCACTACGTACATTTCCTACATTGCTATTATAAGAAGAGCTGCTACGTGTACTACTTGGACGTGTATAGGTAGAACGTCTTGAGGAAGCTGCATCTGTGCGGGTTGACATTCCCGGACGTTCACCGGAAGAACGGGTTCCCACTACCCGACGGGTAGTTCCACTTTCTCCACGTCTTACTTGTCCACTTGTGCTTTGTCTGGTCGCACCTGTCACTCTACCAGTTCCGTCAGTACGCCGTGCAGTTGTCGTACTACGTGTTCCGCTGTAGCGCCTGTTCGTATATGTATCACGACTCCCCCAATGGTTGCCTCCCCAGTGTCCACCGCCACCGGGATACCAGCCACCGCCAGGATAATAATGATGGTGATGATGTCCCCATCCCCAACTCCAGCCACCGTAGAAACCGCCCCAGCCATAGGACCAGCCACCGTAACTGTAATAAGGTGAGTATCCACCCCAACCATAATAAGGATAGCCACCCCATCCGTAGGAGTTATAACGCCAATCCCACCATAAGCGGTTAGAGAAAGTCGGGAAAGCATACGCATACATTCCGTCAGTATAAACGTTCCAGTCCCATGAATTCAGACCGTAAACGATATCCCAATAATACGGGCTACTGATGCTCACCGCATAACGCGGGTTGCGGAAACGTACGATACGCATAGCATATTCATAATCATCTTCCGAACCATCGAAGCCATTTACCCATTCACCATCCGGATCGGGCACTGCTTTTTCCTTAATATATAAGGTATCATCTTCCATTACGAAGTCATTCTCACGAGAATCATAACGACGGTTATATTCGTCTACATCACGTGTATTTCCTTTACGATCCTGTACTACAACAGTAGTATTACCTGGCGACGTATAAACCGTAGTTGGTGCATTCGACTTTACTACAATTTCTTCAGTCGGAGCAGAGCTTGTAACTTTCTTCTCCTGCTTCTTTTCCTTCTTATCCTTAGAAGGAATGTAGTAAAGGTCGTCATCTATGCTCTGCGCCGAAACCATCCAAGGGAGGCACAAGGCAAAAAGCGATAAAAAAACAATCTTTTTCATATGGGTGTGGTTTATAGGTTTTACATTAATCCATTTTATCACGTCACAAAGATAGCGATGGATTTTACCGCATACAGGAGAATTTCCCCAAATGATTATAGGGATTTCCCTATTCTATCATAACAAAAGAGATATTATTTTGGTTTTCAATGCACTAAATTAAATCTCCAGTGCAAGTTTATAACACATGAAACTTATCCGTTTGACGGATATAAAATGCCGGAGAAATCAGTGCGTGATATCTAGCTATCTACTGATGAGATAAAGGCTATACGAGATGTAAAAGTCAGCAGGGAGAATCGGATTAGGAAGTATCTCCGGAATTTGTATATGTTTATACATTTTATCTATCTGATCTTTTTTTATTACTTTTGCAGCAAATAAACGAACAATACTAAAAAAACAATGCAAGACATAAGAAAGCAAAACGTATATGACCTTGCCCAAGAAAGATTACGTGTCATTTTTCAGAATTTTGATAATATTTACATCTCATTTTCAGGAGGCAAGGATAGCGGTGTACTATTAAATTTATGCATAGATTATATCCGCAAACATAATTTAAAAAGAAAAATTGGGGTATTTCATATGGATTATGAAATACAGTACAACATGACAATTGATTATGTAGAACGAACTTTTAAAGAGAATCAAGACATCCTGGATATATATCATATTTGCGTACCTTTTCGAGTAACGACATGTACGTCCATGTATGAAGATTATTGGAGGCCATGGGATGAAGACAAAAAAGCAGTCTGGGTACGCCAAAAACCGGAGAGGGCAATGACATTACATGAGTTCCCTTTCTACACTACCGACATGTGGGATTATGATTTTCAAATGGAATTTGCCCAATGGCTACATAAAAATAAAAAGGCTACCCGAACATGCTGTTTAGTTGGCATTCGTACACAGGAAAGCCATAATCGTTGGCGTGCCATTTACAGAAAAACAAAGGAACGATATGCCAACTACCTATGGAGTACCCAAATTACTGAAGGTGTTTATAACCTCTATCCTATTTTTGACTGGAAAACAACTGATATCTGGGTAGCAAATGGTAAATTCAAGTGGGATTATAATCATCTGTACGATCTTTATTATCAAGCAGGAATTAGCCTTGACCGACAACGGGTAGCAAGTCCTTTTATCTGCGAAGCCATAGAGAGCCTGTCACTGTACAGAGTGATTGATCCCGATATGTGGGGACGGATGATTGGCCGGGTTAACGGAGTAAATTTTTCCGGGATTTATGGAAAAACCGGAGCCATGGGAAGAGATGAGATACATTTACCCAAAGGATATACATGGAAATCCTTTACAGAGTTTCTTCTGTCTACTCTACCTGAACATACCCGGAACAGATACCGGAAGAAATTGGAGACAAGTATCAGATTCTGGAAGAATAAGGGCGGTGTACTCAGTGACGAAGTGATACAGAAACTAAGAGAAAGAAATATTCCTATTCAAGTAGGAGAAAGTACAAACTACAAAACAGACAAGAAGCCTGTCAAGATGGATTATTTGGATGATATTGATATTGCAGAATTCAAGGAAATTCCGACTTACAAAAGAATGTGTATCTGTATCCTACGCAATGATCACGTTTGCAAATATATGGGATTCGCACTGACAAAAGAAGAAACACTCATGAAAAATATGGCATTAAAACAATATGGAAAGATTTTCAAAGATGAATAGAATTTCTTAAATGCCCCATCTTTAAATAAGGCAAACTGCATCTCAGCATAACTTTTTCATGCAAGCATGAAAGTTCTACATTCGATTTGCATTATCTTTGCCTATGGATAAGAAACTTTTATGTATCTGTCTGAATGACAGCGTAGAGTGGAGATAAAGAAAGTTGCTGGTAACGATTTAGCGACCATGCAACTGCGCTGAACTGCTACGCTTTGCATCTCGTCGAACAACTCAGATACAAAAATAGCAAAATTTCTTGATAGGGCTATTAAATTGGCCATTTTCCCTTTTGAGTTTATGAAAATTTACTTATCAGAGTTTCCGCATTAAGTATTAGCTTTCCTTTGTTAATCAATTTATTTTCTGGGGGCTTGAGTATAGAAGCATAAATTAAAACGTCTAATCGTTCAATCTAGTAAAACTTAAATAAATTTCAACCTTTACGATTGTGCGGTAGCAATTATAAAATTGTCACGATTTTGATATAGTCTAAATACCTGTTCAATTATTCAGAATAAGATCCCCTGCATTCTATCTAACTAAAGTTGTCCACCTACACCCTTATATTTTTCTATAAATGAAGCAATCTTTTTGAAAACGCTTTGCTTTTTCGTCAAATACAGTGGGTTCAGAGGACTCATCTTAGGTAAAATAGCGTTAAGTTCCGTTCCGTTTTCGCTTGCATACTCACGCTTTAAAGAGACTGAGATGTAACGTTTTGCCTCTTGCTCATTTAGGTTCTCATCAGCAATTAACTGTGCTGCCTCTACTCTCAATTTTTCTTGTGCATAGTTATAGAACGAATCCAGAATACTTGGTTTATCACAGATAGCGTTTAAATCAGTTTCGTTGATATAATCAACCACTAAGCTCTCTTTTGCTCGGTTTCCAATACTGGCACGAATAACACGACGAATCTCCTCTATCAATACAACTTTATCGCAGGTCTTTTTATTATGCTCAAAGATTAGTTCAAGAATATAGTCGAGGTTTATCTCTTGAGATTTTAGCAAATCAACCTCAAAGACTACATCATCCCAATCAACCTTCGACTTCTCCTCTTCTTTGCCACTTCTCTCACGTCTTAACCAGTCACGAATATCATTATAGGTAGATCTGTAATCTTGAATTTTCCGATCGGGTAGGACCTGAATTTGTTGCATTGTGGCTATATCCTCATCTGTTACAAAGTTCGCCTCTTTGAATGCTTCAACAGCTTGAGGATCGTTTATGTCTATTGTTTGAAGTGCTTTAAGGTGTGTAAATTCATCGTAGTTTTGCAAGATATTTTCCACACGCAAGTACTCACCGAATAGTTTTGCGAACTCTTTCTTATCGCTCTCGGTGATTATTTCTTCTGATGTTGGGAACTTCTCGTTTAGCTCAGTCACAACATCAATGTAACCTCTACGTGCTTCGCCTGTCACAATATCCGTAAAGCCCTCCAAATACTCTGTGTAACTTTTTTCAAGCACTACATTTCTTGTGCTACTATCCCCGAATGTTCGAATAGCCTCAATGGTAGCAGCCTCCAAATCTCTGAAAGTAACGATATTACCAAAAGTTTTGGTAGCATCATAAATTCGGTTGGTACGAGAGAAAGCCTGCATAAGTCCGTGATAGCGCAGGTTTTTATCCACAAATAGCGTATTGAGCGTAGGTGCATCGAACCCTGTAAGGAACATACCCACAACAATGATTATATCAACCTCTTTGCTCTTTACCCGTTTGGCAAGGTCTCGATAGTAATTTTGGAACTCTTTACTATCAACGCCATAACTTGTTTTAAACATTCCGTTATAATCGTCAATAGCCCTGGTTAGAAACTCTTTGGCACTAAGATCCATTGCCGTAGGCTCAAAGGTTTCGTCAACTATCTCGCCTATTGCGTTTTGCTCTTCGTTGGCGGCAAAAGAGAAAATAGTCGCAATCTTGAGCGGTTTTTCACTATCCTTTTGCAGAAAGTTCAGCTCCTCATAGTAACATTTTGCGGCATCAACCGAACTAACGGCAAACATCGCATTAAAACCTCTTCCTCCTCCTTGGTTACGATGGGTTTTGATTCTGAAATTCTGCAAAATATATTGCGATATCTCTTTTATACGAGCAGGGTGAAGCATTGCTTTTTTATACTCTGCTGAACTTAGTTTTTCCTCATTTTGCTCTGACTCAATCCCCTTGAATTTAGGTCGAACATCGTTGTAATCAACTTTGAACTTCAATACCTTTTCATCTCTAATTGCATCTGTGATGACATACGAGTGCAGCTCACGACCAAATACGCTTGCGGTTGTCTCATCTCCCAAAGCATTTTCAGGAAATATAGGCGTTCCGGTAAAACCGAATTGATAGTATCGTTTAAACTTTTTCCGTAAGAGCTTTTGAGCCTCTCCGAACTGCGAGCGGTGACATTCATCAAAGATGAATACTACCTGTTTTTGATAGATTGATAATTCACCTTCGCCCTTCATCAAGTTGTTTAATTTCTGAATGGTGGTAACTATAATCTTGTTGTCGTCTCTTTCGAGGTTTCTTTTTAGCCCTGCTGTGCTCTCAGAGCCATTGACACTATCGGGAGAAAAACGTTGATACTCTTTCATCGTCTGAAAGTCAAGATCTTTTCGATCCACCACAAAGAACACTTTGTCGATAAAATCAAGCTGTGTTGCCAGTCGAGCCGCTTTGAAACTGGTGAGGGTTTTGCCCGATCCTGTCGTGTGCCATATATATCCTCCACCTTCGGGCTTAGACCACCGTTTGGCTTGAAAGGAACTTTTGATTTTCCATAAGATACGCTCTGTTGCAGCGATTTGGTATGGGCGCATGATCAGGAGCGTGTCGCTGGTGTCAAAAACCGAGTAGGTGAGCAACACATTTAATAGCGTGTTCTTTTGGAAAAATGTAGCTGTAAAATCCTTTAAATCTTTGATTAACGTGTTATCGGCTTTCGCCCAGTTCATCGTAAAGTCGAAGCTGTTTTTATTTCGCTCTGTAGTATTTGCAAAATATCGGGTATCTGTTCCGTTCGAGATAACGAAGATTTGCAGGTACTTGAATAGAGAATTTTCTCGGTTAAAACTCTCTTTCGTATAGCGGTGTACTTGATTAAACGCTTCACGGATAGCTACGCCACGCTTTTTTAACTCCACTTGTACCAACGGCAACCCGTTGACCAATATGGTAACATCGTAACGATTGGCATATGTTCCTATCTGCTCAAATTGTGATATTACCTGTAATTTGTTACGAGTAACATCCTTTTTGTCTACTAAGTAGATGTTTTGGATATGCCCATCGTCAAACACAAAGTCATGGATGTGATTATCGTGTATTTTTCTTGTCTTCTCAACGAGGTTGTCACTTGGCTTATCCAAATACTCCTCCACATAACGAGCCCATTCGTTATCACTAAACACCATATTGTTAAGCACCTGAAGTTGTGCTCTGGCATTGGTTAGCATAGCTTCAGCACTCTTTATTGAGGGGTTTTCATAGCCTTGGTTAACGAGGTCTTGTATAAGCTCTCGTTCGAGAGCAAACTCCGTTTGATAACCAACAGGAGGCTCACTCACCATTGAGTACTTGGCATACTCATCAAGAACTATAAAGTTTTTGGATTCTGCTATGGTTCTATACTGTGCCATTTTGTTCTTCTTTATAATAGTTGTTATTAACAAGATGATCTAATAAAAATTTTACAACCTGCTTTTCTGGTTCCGTAGGTTCTGGCACCACCTCATTTGATAATGTAGAGTGACTTGTGAATTGAATTATCCTATTATAGTAGACTTTTTTGTCATCAGGTAACAATTCAGACCATTGTGGATACCCTAAAAAATTTGCCGTTTTCTCATAGAGATTCCGTAATAGTATGAAGTGATATTTTTGAATGCTATTTGTTGTAATCGCTTCTTCAATTATATGTTTTAAATAGAGATGATAAGAGAAGCTTTTGTTAGAATCACCTTTCTTCTCTTTTAGTTCATAAGTGCCGTCATCTTGCTTGTCAAGCATATAACAGATTTTATTTCCAATTTCATTGATTAACACATTAAAGAATAGCGGATTATGTGTTGTTATGATGTAATGCAAATTTGAGGGGCTTGATTTTATTAATTCTGCAATATTAACTGCTAACTCAATCAAGTGATTATCATCTAATGAACTGACAGGGTCGTCTATAAAAACATACTCAAGGTCGTTAAATCTATTTGTTTCTCGTTCCGCTGGTTCAGGTTGGTTCAAAACCTCAACAACTTGTTTCAACAAGCTGTAAAATATGCACCAGATTAAACAACTTTCTTCCCCTTTTGAGATCTTTATATTTTCAACATTTCCATCATTACCTCCGTCAATAGAGAAACTGATTTCATTATAATGCTCATTAAAACGAGGCGTTAGTTTATCGTTCGTATAACGTTGAAAGTGGGCTATTATATTCGCATCCTGTCCTTGTTCTGCAAGTACCCAGTCAGTAAAACTATTTGGGTGTATTTTTAGTTTGCGTATTGCATCTGTATCTGAGACAGCCTCCAAATCATTATCCCAATAAAATAAATCTTCGGTAAAGGCATTATAGTAAAGTATTCTTCCTATAGATTCATTTTGTTCCTGTTCGCCCTCTGCGGCATTAGCATCTGTTGGTGCTATTAAAGCCTTAAACTCACGAGACAGCCGTGTTTTTCCTGTGCCATTAAAGGCATAGATAAGCTGCACTTTTTTGTTGGCATCTCTAAGCGTTTGCGCTATTTCTGTTAATGTCTGTCCCATATTATACCTCTTCTATGTTATCGGTCGGAAATGTTAGTAACATATCTCGGTAGTATTCATATTGTTTCTGCCGTAGTTCGATCTCCTTAGGCAAGCCTTCACTTATTGAGGTAGTGATGGTATCAAACTTATCAAGAATGGAAACGATACGTATTTTTTCCTCTGGAGATGGATTTGGAATTTTTATGCTATTTAAGTTCTTCTGATTTAATTTTGGTTGAGCCGCACCAGAAATATATGGAGTTAAATCAATGTTATTCAAATAGTATTCTACAAATCTTCTATCTGAATAAGTAGGGAATTTCAATACATGAGCATGATTGTTTACCCAACTTTTCCCACTTATGCTGAATGCTATTGGTGTATTTCTAGCAATTAAATTTGCCCCATCTTCTGAAACTAACAGAAAATCTCCATCGAAAATGTAATCTTTAACGTAGTCTACAATACCCGAAGCCCCATAATATGGAATATCACCTGCCTCTCTGGAGCCGCTTGTTACGGGTTTTCGCATTGAGTCAAGGTTTTCAGCTAAAATTTCTAATGGTTTCCACTCAATTTTCTTTCCTTCAAAATTTAGCAGTTGGTCACGATAGTAGTTATACTGCTTTTTACGAGCTGTAAGCTCCGCTGTAAGCTCCGCTGTAAGCTCCGTAAAAGTATCTAAAATACGAACAATTTCTTTTTGAATTGAGAGGGGTGGGACAGGAATTTGAATTTTTGCCATTTGATTACTCATCAACTTAGGATTCCCCATACCAGAATAAACATGCTTTTTAGCTTCAATGGAAAGCCAATAGAACAGAA
>OODP01001939.1_pt1 | contig 10648 bp, 10 predicted proteins | sample 1671011 | NCBI WGS metagenome assembly OODP01 (sample SAMN06348113, study PRJEB24527) | human gut metagenome | biome: human gut; feature: ankylosing spondylitis patient; material: feces | host: Homo sapiens | place: China | collected 2015-10
ACGAAGCCCCGGAGGAAGAAAAGAACTTCACGACGCTGCTTGAAATGATAAATGCGTCGGAAGCCCGCGAGGACGACCCGGAATTTCAATCCCCCGTTGACCTCATGTTTGAACGCTTGGAGGAAAAAGACCCGGAACATTTTGCGGTGCGCCAGTACAAGAAGTTTTTGCTGTCTGCCGGAAAAACAAGAAGCTCTATCCTCATTTCCTGCGGTGCGCGTCTTGCCCCCTTTGACATTCGGGAACTGCGCGAGCTGATGGAAACCGACGAAATGGAGCTTGACACCTTAGGCGACCGAAAGACCGCGCTTTTTGTTATTATCTCCGACACCGACGACACCTTTAACTTTGTTGTATCAATCCTTTACACACAGCTTTTCAATCTGCTTTGTGACAAGGCAGATGATGAATACGGCGGCAGGCTGCCCGTCCATGTGCGCTGTCTGTTAGACGAATTTGCAAATATCGGGCAGATACCGAAGTTTGAAAAGCTCATAGCCACCATACGAAGCCGGGAAATCTCCGCTTCAATCATTTTGCAGAGCCAGTCGCAGCTAAAGGCTATCTACAAGGACAACGCCGATACCATAGTCGGCAACTGCGACACCACCCTGTTCTTGGGCGGCAAGGAGAAAACCACCTTAAAAGAAATGTCGGAAATCTTGGGGAAAGAAACCATTGACAGCTTCAATACTTCCGAGAACCGGGGGCGCGAGGTATCGCATGGGCTGAACTATCAGAAGTTAGGCAAGCAGCTTATGAGCGAAGATGAAATTGCGGTTATGGACGGCGGGAAATGTATCTTGCAGCTACGCGGGGTGCGCCCGTTCTTCTCTGATAAGTACGACATTACAAAGCACCCCAACTATAAATATCTTTCCGACTATGACAAGAAAAATACCTTTGATATGGAAAAGCATTTAAGGCGCAGACCCGCCCTTGTGAAGCCGGACGAACCCTTTGACTATTACGAAATCAGCGAAGCAGATTTGCAGGAGGACACCGACCATGAATAGACGTATCCGAAAGAAAAAGGACAAGAACATCACAGAAGCCATAAACGGGCTTATTTTCATTGCCGAGCGACGGGAGCAACAGCGACAGGCAGCTATCCGGCGATTTGTAAAACGGTGTGAAGCCCTGTATGAGCAGCAGCGAAAGGAGGAATTGACGCAGTAACAAAGAAACAGACAACTTACAGAATACGCGCCCCTACTGGAAAATCCATAACGCCCACACTTAAAAACTGAATACCGCCGCGCGGCAGACACATAAGCAGCGCGGGGACTTATGACCGCGGCAGTTACAAAACTGACCGCCGTTTTTTATGCCCTTTTATGGGGCAAGCCGCATTTGCGGCAGAAAGGAGCTTTATGGAATTTTTTAACTCTGCTATCGACGTATTACAGACCCTTGTTATCGCACTGGGCGCAGGCTTAGGCATTTGGGGCGTTATCAATCTCTTAGAGGGATATGGAAACGACAATCCGGGTGCAAAATCACAGGGCATTAAGCAGCTTATGGCGGGCGGCGGTGTTGCCCTTATCGGCACTATCCTTGTACCGCTTCTTTCCGGTCTGTTCGGATAAGTTTACGGAGGGTAGCCTATGGAGAGCATACTTGACGCGATTAACGAATGGATAAAGGAAATCCTTATCGGCGCGATAAACGGTAATCTGTCAACGATGTTCGGGGACGTAAACGAAAAAGTAGGCACCATTGCAGCGGAGGTAGGCAAGACCCCGCAGGGGTGGAACGCAAACATTTTCAACATGATACAAAATCTGTCGGAAAATGTGATTGTACCCATTGCGGGGCTTGTCATTACCTATGTCCTCTGTTATGAGCTTATCAGCATGGTAACGGAAAAAAACAATATGCACGACGTTGACACGTTCATGTTCTTTAAGTGGTTTTTCAAAGCCTTTGTTGCCGTTTTCTTGGTAACGCATACCTTTGATATTACTATGGCGGTGTTTGATATGGCGCAGCATATTGTGTCCGGCGCGGCGGGGGTAATCGGCGGCGATACGAATATCGACGTAACCGAAGCCCTTGCCGCCATGCAGGAGGGACTAAAAGATATGGAAATCCCCGAACTACTGTTACTTGTCATGGAAACGAGCCTTGTAAGCCTTTGTATGAAAATCATGTCCGTACTGATAACCGTTATCCTTTACGGAAGAATGATTGAGATATACGCCTACTGTTCCGTTTCCCCTATCCCCTTTGCCACCATGACAAACCGGGAATGGGGACAGATTGGGAACAACTACCTAAAGGGGCTGTTTGCACTGGGTTTTCAAGGCTTCCTCATTATGATATGCGTCGGCATTTATGCGGTTTTGGTAGGCGAAATGGTCTTAGCGGACAACCTGCACAGCGCGATTTTTTCCCTTGCAGCCTATACCGTTATCCTCTGTTTCTCCCTGTTCAAATCCGGCGCACTAGCAAAATCTATATTCAACGCCCACTAAGGGCAGAAAGGAGGTTTTTTCTTGGCGTATGTACCTGTACCCAAAGACTTATCCAAAGTCAAAACAAAAGTCGCTTTCAATCTGACAAAGCGGCAAATCCTTTGCTTTTCAGTGGCACTTCTTATGGGACTGCCACTTTTCTTTTTGCTCAAAGACAGCGCAGGGACGAGCCTTGCGGCAATGGCAATGATTGTCGTCATGCTTCCCTGCTTCTTGGTTGCTATGTATGAAAAGCATGGGCAGCCCCTTGAAGTGGTTGTAAAGAACATCATTCAGACAAAATTGACCCGCCCCAAAGTGCGACCGTATCAGACGGAAAACCTATATGCACTCTTGGAGAAACAGCGGGCATTAGAAAAGGAGGTATCAGCGATTGTCAAAAGGACAGACAAAAAAGACGCGGGAAGCCGCAGGAAACAGGCGTAAGCTGACCCGCGCGGAAAAGAAACAGATAGCGGCGGTTATCCGGCAGGCAAAGGGGGACGGCAAAGCCCACACCGCACAGCAGACCATTCCCTACCTTGCCATGTACCCGGACGGTATCTGCAAAGTGGCACAGCGGAAGTATTCAAAGAGCATTGCCTTTGAGGACATCAACTATCAGCTTGCACAGGCAGATGATAAGACCGCCATTTTTGAAAACTGGTGCGATTTTCTCAACTACTTTGACGCAAGCGTGAACGTGCAGCTTTCTTTCATCAATCAAGGCTCACAGCAGGAACAGGCAGCGCGGGCAATCCATATCCCGCCGCAAAATGACGATTTTAACTCTATCCGCACCGAGTATTCCGATATGCTGAAATCGCAGCTTGCCAAAGGGAACAACGGGCTTGTAAAGCATAAGTACATCACATTTTCCATTGAAGCCGACAATCCGGCGGCGGCAAGGGCGCGGCTGTCCCGTATCGAAACGGATATACTCAATAACTTCAAGGTGCTTGGCGTATCGGCGCACCCCTTATCCGGCTATGAACGCCTAAAGGTGCTGCATGGGGTATTCCACCCGGCAGGCGAGCCGTTCTCATTCTCTTATGACTGGCTGACCCCGACAGGGCTTACCACAAAGGACTTTATCGCCCCGTCCTCTTTCAAGTTTGGGGAGGGACGCTACTTTGCTATGGGGAAAAAGACGGGGGCGGTATCGTTCCTTGAAATCCTTGCCCCGGAGTTAAACGACCGTATCTTAGCAGATATGTTGGACTTGGAAACAGGGGTTATTGTAAATCTCCATATTAAAAGTATCGACCAGTCGGAAGCAATCAAGACCATTAAGCGGAAAATCACTGACCTTGACAAGATGAAGATTGAGGAACAGAAAAAAGCGGTTAGAAGCGGTTACGATATTGACATAATCCCGTCCGACCTTGCCACCTTTGGAAATGAAGCAAAGAATTTATTGCAGGATTTACAGAGCCGCAACGAGCGAATGTTTCTTCTCACGTTCCTTGTGGTAAACATGGCAGACACGAAGCGGAAACTGGAAAACGATATTTTTGCGGCGGCGGGCATTGCACAGAAATACAACTGCGCCCTGACCCGTCTTGACTATCAGCAGGAAGCGGGGCTGATGTCCTCTGTCCCTTTGGGGGAGAACCTTATCCCTATTCAGAGAGGTTTGACGACGAGCAGCACCGCTATTTTTATCCCGTTCATCACGCAGGAGCTATTTCAGACCGGGGCTGCCCTGTATTACGGCTTAAATGCCCTGTCAAACAACATGATACTCTGCGACCGCAAGCAGCTTAAAAACCCGAATGGGCTTATCTTGGGAACACCGGGCAGCGGAAAATCCTTTGCGGCAAAGCGGGAAATCACAAACGCCTTTCTCATTACCGACGACGATATTTTTATCTGCGACCCGGAAGCCGAGTATTTTGCCCTTGTCAAGCGGCTTGGCGGGCAAGTGATACGCTTATCCCCGACCGGAAAAGGCATGGACGGTACGCCCCAGTATGTAAACCCTATGGATATGAACCTTAATTACAGCGAGGACGACAGCCCCCTTGCATTGAAAAGTGATTTTATCCTTTCCCTCTGCGAGCTTGTCATTGGCGGCAAGGAGGGTTTGCAGCCCGTTGATAAGACCGTCATTGACCGCGCCGTAAGGAATGTGTACCGGGACTATCTTGCTGACCCTGTACCGGAGAAAATGCCTATCTTGGGCGACCTTTACGACGAGCTGCTAAAACAGCCGGAGCCGGAAGCTGCCCGCATTGCGGCGGCATTGGAGCTGTATGTTTCCGGCAGCCTTAACGTATTCAACCACAGAACGAATGTGGAGCTTTCTAACCGCCTTGTCTGCTTTGACATTAAGCAGCTTGGGAAGCAGCTCAAAAAGTTAGGTATGCTCATTGTGCAAGACCAGATATGGAACCGCGTTACCATTAACCGGGCAGAAAAGAAATCTACCCGCTACTATATGGACGAATTTCATCTGCTCTTAAAAGAGGAACAGACCGCCGCTTACAGTGTGGAAATTTGGAAGCGTTTCCGTAAATGGGGCGGCATACCCACAGCTATCACGCAGAACATTAAGGACTTGCTTGCTTCCCGCGAGGTGGAAAATATCTTTGAAAACTCTGATTTTGTCCTCATGCTCAATCAGGCACAGGGCGACCGGGCTATCCTTGCAAAGCAGTTAAATATCAGCCCACAGCAGATGAAGTATGTAACCCACACCGAAGCAGGCGAGGGACTTATCTTTTATGGGAATGTGGTGCTTCCCTTTGTAGACCATTTCCCGAAAGATACCGAGCTTTACCGCATTATGACGACGAAGCCGGAGGAAGTGAGCAGCCTATGAAACAGTTAAAACCACGCGATAAAATCACACAGAAAATGACCCGCGACGGTGCGGTGGAAATCAACGAAACACAGCAGACTGCCGAGCGTATCAGCAGCCGGGAAGCAGACAGCGTCTTTTCACAGCCGGACACCGCTACCGCAGAGCGCGTCATGGAACACCTTGACGCAGCCCATACCCGAAAGGCAAGTAAAAAGGCAGTCAAGAAAGCGCAGGAAGCGGCTGTTTTGCGTACCTCCACTTCCCGCTTGCAGTTTACCGACGAGGAACGGGAAACGCCAAAACTGCAACCCTACATCAAAAAATCAGAAAAAGCAGCCGACAAACTGGACGCGGCAAAGGCAGCCCTCCCGAAACAGAAAAAACTGGTAAAAGAACGCACCTTTGAGGAAACCACCGGAAAGGCAAAGACCCGTTTACGCTTTGAAGAACAGGGAAAGCCCATACCCGGCGGCAAAGCCCACAGTAACCCGTTATCCCGCCCCGCGCAGGAAGCGGGTATTTTTGTTCACAACAAAATCCACAGTGTCGAGAAAGACAATTCCGGCGTGTAGGGCGCGCATAAATCGGAGGAACTTGCCGAGCGCGGCGCAAGGTACGGGACAAGAAAATTAAAACAGGGCTACCGCAGCCATAAGCTGAAACCCTACCGGGAAGCGGCAAAGGCAGAAAAGGCAGCATTTAAGGCAAACGTCAACTTCCAGTATCACAAAGCCTTGCAGGAGAACCCGCAGCTTACAAGCAATCCCTTTTCACGGTTCATGCAGAAACAGAAAATCAAACGCCAGTATGCAAAAACCGTAAAGAAAAGCGGCGCAGCTACCGCCAAAGCTGCCGCCGGAGCGTCCCAAACAGCAGCAAAGAAAGCGGCTGCCTTTGCAGGACGACACCCGGCAGGCGTGATAATCGCTATCGCCGCGCTGCTTCTGTTCATCATGGTATCCGTAGGGCTTTCCTCTTGCGGGGCAATGTTTTCCGGCAGCATGAACAGCGTGTTAGGGACTTCCTACACGTCCGAGGACAGCGACCTTGTGGCAACGGAACAGAGCTATGCTGCAATGGAAAATGAGCTGCAACAGGAAATTGACAATATCGAAAGCACCCACAGCGGCTATGATGAATACCGTTATGACCTTGACACTATCGGGCATAACCCCCACGAATTAGCGTCGTACTTGACCGCCCTTTTGCAGAGTTACACCCCGCAGAGCGCACAGGCAGAGCTAAAGCGGCTGTTCGGCTTACAGTACACCTTGACGCTGACGGAAGAAATCGAGATACGCACCACCACCGACGAGGAGGGCAACGAGGAAGAATACGAATACCGTATCTTAAATGTGAAACTGACAAACAAGCCGATTGCTTCCCTTGCGGAAGAACTGCTGAACCCACAGCAGTTTGAAATGTTCAAGGTGTACTTACAGACACAGGGCAACAAACCGTTGATTTTTGGCGGCGGCTCTCCCGACGGAAGCCCGTCCGAGGATTTAAGCGGCGTGGAGTTTGTAAACGGCACACGTCCCGGAAACCCGGAGCTTATGGAGCTTGCAAAACAGCAGGTCGGAAACGTGGGCGGCTACCCTTACTGGTCTTGGTACGGCTTTAACAGCCGCGTGGAATGGTGCGCCTGCTTTGTGTCATGGTGCTACAATCAAGCCGGAAAAAGCGAACCCCGCTTTGCGGGCTGCGAATGGCAGGGCGTTCCTTGGTTCCAGTCAAGGGGACAATGGGGCGCACGCGGCTATGAGAATATCGCACCGGGCGACGCTATCTTTTTCGACTGGGATTTAGACGGCGTTGCCGACCATGTGGGGCTTGTGCTTGGCAGGGACGGAAGCCGCGTCTATACCGTTGAGGGCAATTCCGGCGACGCCTGCAAGATTAAAAGCTATGACCTCAACTATCAATGTATCAAAGGCTACGGGCTGATGAACTGGTAAGCAGCCCCGAAAAGAAAGGAGAATTTATTTTATGGCAAACAACAAAATCGACCGTATCAATAAGGAAATCGCAAAGACCCGCGAGAAAATCACAGAGTATCAGAACAAGTTAAAAGGACTGGAAGCGCAGAAAACCGAAGCGGAAAACCTTGAAATCGTGCAGCTTGTACGCGCTATGCGTCTGACCCCGCAGGAACTGAACGCTATGCTGTCCGGCGGCGGTATTCCCGGTATGAGTGCCGCCTCTGTTTCTGATGAAGCCGCAGACTACGAAGAACAGGAGGAAAATGCAGATGAAGAATAAACTGAAAAAGACCATGACTGCCCTTTGTGCCGCCCTTATCCTTATGGGCGGTTTTTCTGTCCCTGCCTATGCACAGGGCGCAGCCACAGAGCCACCCGCAGAGGACGCGACCAACGACAGCAATGTAGTGGTGGAAGAACCGGAAACGCCGCCCCTTACCCCAAAAGGAAATGCAACACTGGTGGACGATTTCGGCGGCAATAAGCAGCTTATCACTGTTACCACCAAAGGCGGCAGCTACTTCTATATCCTCATTGACCGGGCAGCCGAGGGGGAACAGACCGTACATTTCCTTAATCAAGTGGACGAAGCCGACCTTATGGCACTGACCGAAACCGGGGAAGCCACGAAAAAGCCGGAAGTCTGCAACTGTACGGAGAAATGCGAAGCCGGAAAAGTAAATACGTCCTGCCCGGTATGTGCAACTACTCTGACAGGCTGCACAGGCAAGGAACCCACGCCAACACCCACCGAGCAGCCGGAAGAACCGAAAGAAAAAAACGGCAATCCCGGTGCGGTGCTTGCTTTAGTCCTCTTTGTACTGCTTGGTGGCGGCGCGGCGTTCTACTATTTTAAGTTTGTAAAGCCAAAACAGAACGTGAAAGGAAACACTGACTTTGAAGATTTTGACTTTGAGGATTACGACGAGGACGAGCCGGAAACAGATACCGGGGAAGTTTCCGAAGATGAAGAAACGGAGGACGAGGAAGCATGACCTTATTTACAGACAGTCCCTTTGAAAAAATGATGATACAAAAGCCGGACTACGGCAAACGGGAAAAATCCCCGCCGGAGCTTTCTTCTCCACGCTGCGCGGGCTGCCCTTACAAGGGGCAGTCCCCTTGTGTGGGGTACTGTATTAGAGAGATTGAAGTAAAACGATAATTTGGACAAGAAAAAAATATACTTGCGATATAGAATGTGATATAATTATTCCAAACATAGGAAATGATAGAGTTAAGCAAATAAGAAGTTGACGAGAATGTTATAGATTTTTCTTTATAAATTAAGAAAGGAATACAATATGAAGTATAAATTAAAACAAATTGGAAAAAGTATTAAGCTATATGCCTGTTTACCACATTTTTGGATATTGGGAATTATCTTAGCACTTTCAATAATAGCATGTATGATTTCCATAGTATGTATGAAAAGCAACCCATTTTTATCATCTGTATTTGCAAACATTTTTGCAGGATTAGTAACAGGAATAGTTATTAGCTTGATTTCTACAATAAAATCAATAACATTATATCGCACAGAATGTTTAATTGATTGGCTTGATTTATTACATAAAGATATATTGGAATATATAGGGATGTATAAAAAAATGGTTTTTAGGACGCAGAGTGATTTCGATGATGAAACATTTTATAATCATATTTATGACACATTATGTTGTGGGAATAATATAAATGTGACAATAAGTCAAGGAAGGTTTAATCACTCATTACCCTTTAATCCATACAAATACATGAAAAAAAAGTTTGAATATGATGCTACAAATTATTCTGAAAATAACGAAAAACTAAGAGAAAAAATTATGAGATTAGATGTAAAAAATGTAACAAATAATGAATTGAGAAATTTGTTCAAAGATATGGACAGACAATTAAATATTTTGAATGGTGAAATAATAAAACATATTACATATCTGAAAGCAAGAAAGAAAGCAATAAATATTTCTTTTATGTAAGCACTTATTTGGGGATAAGTGAAATTGAAATGATGATACATATAAAATTCAGTTTACCAAATAATTTTACTATTTCATATCGCACAATTTCATACAATCACTTTTAGGAGCAATCGAAAAATCGGTTGCTCTTTTCTTTTACCCGAAAGGAGGATTTTTATTTGATTTTAGTTATTGCAGAAAAGCCCAGTGTAGCGCAGACAATCGCTGCCGTACTTGGGGCAAAGGAAAAGAAAGACGGATTTCTCACAGGAAACGGCTATCTTGTTTCTTGGTGCGTGGGACATTTGGTAGGGCTTTCCGAAGCTGCCGCCTACGGAGAACAATATAAAAAGTGGAGCTATGACAGCTTACCGATTTTGCCGCAGGAATGGAAATATACCGTTGCTGCTGACAAGGAAAAGCAATTTAAAACCTTAAAGGAGCTTATGCACCGGGCAGATGTTTCCGAAGTGGTAAACGCCTGCGACGCAGGGCGTGAGGGAGAACTGATTTTCCGCTTTGTCTATGAAACGGCGGGCTGCAAGAAACCTATACACCGCTTGTGGATTTCCTCAATGGAAGAAGCAGCTATCAAGGAGGGATTTGCACATCTGAAGAACGGCGGAGAATACGACGCGCTCTTTGCTTCCGCATTATGCAGGGCAAAGGCTGACTGGCTAATCGGTATCAACGCCACCCGCCTTTTCTCTGTCCTTTACAATCATACCTTGAACGTGGGACGCGTACAGACCCCGACCTTAAAAATGCTCACCGACCGGGACGCGGCTATCTCCCATTTCCAGAAAGAAAAATATTATCATGTTCGCCTTGATTTATCCGGCGCGGACGCGGCAAGCGAAAGGATTTCGGACAAGGCAGAAGCCGACGCGCTGAAAGGGGCTTGCGAAGCGGGAAAGGCGGTATGCGTTTCCCTTACCAGAGAGAAGAAAACCGCAGCCCCGCCAAAGCTCTTTGACCTTACCTCTTTGCAGCGGGAAACGAACCGCATTTTCGGTTACACCGCAAAGCAGACCCTTGACCTTGCACAATCCCTTTATGAAAAGCGGCTCCTTACTTATCCGAGGACGGACAGCAGCTTTCTTACTGACGACATGGGCGGCACCGCAGCGGACATTATCGCGCTGCTTTGCGAAAAGCTCCCCTTTATGGCGGGCGCGGACTTCACGCCGGAGATTGCAAAGGTATTAGACAGCAAGAAAGTATCAGACCACCACGCAATCATTCCCACTATGGAGCTTGCAAAGGCTGACCCGGACGCGCTGCCGGAAAGCGAGAAGAATATCCTTACCCTTGCGGGGGCGCGTCTTTTGTTCGCTACTGCCGCGCCGCACATCTACGAAACGGTTACGGCGGTTTTCTCCTGCGCCGACCATGAATTTACGGCAAGGGGCAAGACGGTAATCGCTGCCGGGTGGAAAGACATGG
>OODP01001941.1_pt1 | contig 10647 bp, 5 predicted proteins | sample 1671011 | NCBI WGS metagenome assembly OODP01 (sample SAMN06348113, study PRJEB24527) | human gut metagenome | biome: human gut; feature: ankylosing spondylitis patient; material: feces | host: Homo sapiens | place: China | collected 2015-10
CTATTTTACCAAACTCATTAAAGTATCATAACTATCAATTTTACCATACTTAACCCCTGAATTGCTTAACTGCTCAAAAAGTTTCTCTGCACAAGCAATCTTGTTTTTCTCAATTTCCCGCAACTCCATGGAGCTCATTGAACCCTTGGTTTCAGCAATGAAATAGATATGCTTCACTTTATCTTTTTCAAAAGCAATAGCCCAGTCCGGTGAATAATTTCCAACAGGAGTCGGAATGTGGAACCCCTTGGGTAGTTTCGCATATACTGCCACTTCATCAGAAATATCAAGACTTTCTACAAATTTACGTTCATTACTCTTTTCCGCTATTCCATCAGTGAATACATAGTCAAGAATACTCTTTTGAGCTTTGAAAGCCTTATCCATAGAAGTATGTTTTTCCTGTGTAAAGATACTGCTGTCATATTCACCATCCACTTGATTATATGAAATATGCTCCACAATCATAGTTGCTTTCTGTTCAAGAATAAGCCGAGTAACCTTGGTAATAAACTCTTCCGGGTTCGCCTTAAACATATCAAACTTAACCGGACGGATTTTTGTCAGTATTGTCGCTACGGTTTTACGGGTAAGTGTCGTGCCGGATGCTATTTTACCGATAAGATCATACTTCACATGGCTAACCGCATCTGTAGTCAGTCTATCCGTCTGCGATGCCTTCTTTTGAAGCATTTCACCTGAAACGACATCATCTTTCTTTAGTTCATCCTTCTGAACACCTTTCGTTATCACATAAGTCAGTTGAGTGACTTCCAGCTCCCTATTAATAGCTTCCACCGCTTTTTCAATCAACTCATTACTGTCAAATTGAACTTTATAAGCGTATTTATGGTTGATACGCTTCCACAACTCCTGAAATTCCTTCTTTGCAAAATTATCGTTGAGCGTATTAGGCGGTGTTTGTGGTTTGCTACCATTGCCAATCATATCATCAAGAGCCTTACTATCGAAGATAGACTGAACACGTTTATAAACAGCATCTGTCAGTGGTTCCAGTTCATCAGGAAGTTGTTTCAAATTATTATTCTTCAAGTCCTCACGGAATGTATCTGTAACCTCACCACCTTTCGTAATATAACCGTTCATACGCAACTGGAATACAATTTCTTGTGCGTCTTCTTTGGAAACAGTATATTTCTTCCCTTCATTGGAAAAGAGAATCTTGCCAATAAAGAAATCAATATCAGCCTTAGTAGGACGATCGTAGAGGTCTGCCTTAATGTCCTTCTGCAAATCTGCCACAAAAGAAGCATATCCTTCAGAGGCTATAACAGTCAGTTTGTTCACACTATGAACTTCATCAGGCAGAGTTTCTGCATCCATGCGGACACCATACTGGTCAACACAAAGTCGCAGACCACGACCAACTTCCTGTCTCTTCTGACTTATACTATTAGATTGGCGAAGTGAACAGATTTGAAATACATTCGGATTATCCCACCCTTCACGCAAGGCAGAATGAGAAAAGATAAAACGAACCGGTTCATCAAAGCTAAGCAGGCGTTCCTTGTTCTTTAAAATCAAGTCGTAGGCCGAAATATCGTCCGATTGGTCTGAACCACGTTTTATATCACTATTGACACTTCTCCCCTTCTTATCAATACTGAAATAACCCGCATGAGTTTCATGCGTAGAAATACTTCCTAGATAGGACATATAATCAGCATCAAACATATTCTGATTGTTATTCAATTCCGCTCTATATTCTTGCTCGAATATTTCACCATAACGTCCAAGCATTTGCTGTCCGTCTTCATCATATTTCCTATAGTTGGCTACTTCATCCAGGAAAAAAAGCGAAAGCGTTTTGATTCCACGTTTAAACAGAGAAGCTTCTTTGCGAAAATGTGCCTTTATAGTTTCCCTGATTTGAATACGTGCTTTGTGATCAGCCGAAATATCCCCATACACATCTTTAATATACATCATTTTTCCGTTGGAAAATGAAACAGTACTATGACTACTATCCATTGTATCAATATGGATATCAGAAATAGTATAACCACGATATTGTTCCAATTCATTAGACACGTAAAACAAATCATCTCCAACACCGAGATTCTTTACCTCTCTCTTAATGTTATTGGCGTGTTTCACTTCTATTTCAAGACGAGCTTTGGGAGCTTCTGTCTTAGACAAAACAATATCTTCCAGATACATGTAACTATCCGTACCTTTAAGATGTTTCAATTCAAAACCTACTACCTCAATCTTCTTCACCAGTTTTTGATTGTAAGCATCCAATGCATCCAACACATAAACAGGATTGTGCGTTTCTTTATGAGTGGCTGAATAGTTCAACGTAAAAAGAGGGTTAAAGCGAGCTAAAGCAGTTTGCGTCGCTGCTCCGCCCATCTTTTGCGGTTCATCAAGAATGATGATCGGATGATTAGCGGATATAACATCAATTGGTCGACGGCTGCCAAACTCATCACGTACGGAGTAAATGATGCGGGCAGCAGCATTTTTCGCACCCTCTTTCAAAGAGGTGTTAAAAGCCTGTGTATTAATAATCATTACAGAGATGTCACCACTTTGAGAAAACGTATCTATTTGATTCAGATTATTACTGTTATAAATAAAATAACGTGCTTTCTTCCCATAGAGCTCCATAAAGTGATCTACCGTTATATCAAAGCTTTTCTTTACACCTTCACGAATAGCGACACTTGGCACAACCACAATAAACTTAGTCCATCCATACAGTTTGTTGAGTTCAAACATACTTTTGATATAGACGTATGTTTTACCTGTACCAGTTTCCATCTCAACATCAAGCTGACAATGCCCAAGCTTGTCTACCACATCATTTGATAAACGAATATTATTTTCTGTCTGAACCTGATGAATGTTTTTCAATAATTCATCTTTAGTCAAGACTATATCTCCGTTTTTATATCCGGTAGAGTCTTCTTCGAAATGTATATTCTTGACTTCTATCAGCTTACCATTATCCTTTTCATACGTTTTTCCTTTATCCACTACATACTCTGCCAAGCCCTTATTAGGTTGTCCGTTAAATACCTTCACTACATTTTCAACAGCATCTGTTTGGTATTGTTGTATCTTGAATTTAAGTTTCATCATCTTCCTTTTATTAATTTGTCCACTCCCGATTTCACTTTCCAGTATCCTGCTTTGTCTGAACCTATTCGTTCTATAATGTTTAGCTCTTTTAATTGAGCTATAGCCCTTCTGATTGTTGCCAGACTTACGTTTAAACGTTCACATAATTCAGGCCGAGTTATAGTCGGGGTTTCTTTTAACAATGAGATTAAGTCCTTTTGCAGTAAAGTAAATGATTTTACAGGGTCATTTACAGGGTCATTTACAGGGTCATTTACAGGGTCATCCGTTTGACTTCTATAATTATTATTCAGCAGTTCAGTATAAAAGGAAGTAGCTTGCGAACGGAATCTAGGTTCTTTTGCTTCAGTAAAACCCGGAAGTTTTGCCGTTTCATTATATATCTTTCGTAATCCACTTCCTCTCTTTTCCATAAAATCCAACTGTGCAAACACATCGGCTAATATAGGATTACGACGTTTGGATGAAACATCATCCAAGTCTCGGTCTTGAATAAGTGTTCCATCAAACATTCCTCCCGGAGAATAAATAACCAATCGATCATCATAAATATCAATATGAACTTCACTTCCCAACTCTGAATAATCACGATGGATAAACGCATTAACCAATGCTTCAAACACTGCACGGCGTGAGTAATCAGGGGTGTTTAGGCGGCGGTTCGGCAATTTCACCCATCCTTTCAAATTGTGTAAATCCACAAATTGTTCTCCCGCATCAAGCAACGACAATAAGTTTCCCTGATATTCACGAGAGTCTTTGGCATCATCTTTATGAATACCTGTCCATCTGGTGCAATAAAGACTTGAATGTCTATAAGGACATTGGTCTGAAAAAAGCACACCCGCATTTGTTAAGAAGCCTTTGTCAGTAATCAGAGAGAATGAACGTAACAACTTTTCTTGAAAGGGAGAACCGGTTTGTTTTTCATAAGCTGTTGCCAATGCATTAAAACTCATTTCTTTCAAGGTGTATTCCGTAGATAATGAATCATACGTTACATTTCTACCTTTGAGTACTAAACCGCTTAGCTGATGGGCGTTGGCTACAACACTTTCATCCCCCATCCTAACAAAAGCGATACGGCTTCCGCTATTCACGAAATAATAAGGAGTCATACTTCCCGATAGCACACGAAGTTCGAGAATATTTTTTCCGTCTTCTGTTTGGAATGTTTTCAGTTCAAAATCTGGTATAGGATCTATTATAGTCTTTATTTTATCACTAATAAACTCTGTATCTGATTTTATATTGTTCAAACCTACTACTTCGCCATCATCATTTACACCAAAGAATAAGGAACCACCAAGTCCATTGGCAAAAGCACTGACACTCTTCAACCAACTTTTGAACTGTTTACGTTCCAAAAATTCTTTGAAATCACAAGTGGTATTCTCGCCAATCAGCCGTTTAATTATATTATCCATCATTTACTTCTGATTATTCCGGTTTCATTGTTTCTTATAGTACTTTTGTTACCGTATTTGGCGAATAAGTTTTGAATATCTGTTCAAAGTTAGTAGCAGTACTATCGTCTGCCATCGAGCTATCACGGAACACAGCATATTGGGGCTGCATTTTAGCAATAGCAGTAACAACACTATCATCTATTTCATTATCAAAACAAGCAACAAGATAATTGGTGGCTACATTATAGATAGTCTTACCTTTTATTTCTATTTGCTCAATCTTGCTATCAAGTGTGGCTCCTAATTCAAGCATTACTTGGAAAAGCAGGTCTTCACTTGTACGGTCAGACTTGATACTTTCGGTCTTTGTAAAAAGAGTTTGCTGGTTGTATTCTACTGGAGAATAATATATATCTTCCATGTTACTACTATCAAGTTTGAGGACACGAAAGCCAATATCAAGTGTTTGTTTTTCCTTTTGTTTGGTGAATAGCCCATTTTCTTGTTGTTTGACGGCTAATTCTTCTTTGATTTTCTTTCCGGCACGGCGAATACGTTCTTTGCCTATTTCACAAATAGTTTTATAACCAGCCTTGTAAGCCTCGCTCTTTTCATCTGTTAATTCTGGAAGTTGCACCATAATGAATTTACGGTTACCACCGTCTTCGGCATTGAGTTTCATTACAGCGTGAGCTGTGGTTGCACTTCCAGAGAAGAAATCAAGAATTAACGAATCTTTAGTTTCTTGATTGTTTAGTATTAATGAAATCATTTTCATCATTAATTCCTTTGGCTTTGGAAAGTCAAACATCTTTCGTCCCAATAAGGATTCAAGTTCTTTACTTGCCATATCTGTACTTCCTGCCTGATCATAATTCCATAAATCAACGGGAACCATACCACCATCCATCTCGGTCAAAAATTTCTTTAGTCTTGGATACACATTTTCTCCATTTTTACCCCAATATAATTTATTCTGCTTAACATGTTCCTCATATGTCTTTTTTTCATATTTCCACGCATTAGTCGGATGAGTGATATATTTATTCGTAATTGGATTAAAAAGTGAATAAGATAAATTAGGACGTTGTTCTTTTGTTGCAGGATTAACATAAGAAACACTTGTCCATACACCACGAGGATCATTGTCCGGATTAGAATATATAGAATCTGATTTCTCATTCCTTTTTTCTTTGATATCCTGTAAGGTTACAATATTTTTGCAGAAACATAAAACAGGCTCTGTTAATGTAGTGAATCGCTTTGCATTATTACTACGAGTAAAACGTTTAACCCAAATTATATTGCTTAAGAAGTTACCTTCTCCAAACACTTCATTGCAAACTCTTCTAAGATTTTCTACTTCATGTTCATCTATTGAAATAAAAATAATACCATCCTCTGTCAGCAAATCTCTTGCTACTTTCAAACGTGGATAAATCATATTCAACCAATCCGTATGAAATCTCCCATTGCTTTCCGAATTAGTAACCAACCGATTCCCTTGTTCATCATACTGCCCACTATTAGCCAAATACTCAGAAGTCGATTCAGCAAAGTCATCTTCATACACAAAATCATTACCCGTGTTATAAGGTGGATCAATATAAATCATCTTCACCTTACCAAGATACGTCTCTTTCAAGCATTTCAACACATCAAGATTATCACCTTCAATATAAAGATTTTGCGTATTATCAAAATCAACACTCTCTTCACGACAAGGGCGAAGCGTTGCATTGATAGGTGAATTAGCAAGAAGTATCGCCTTCTTCTTGTCCGGCCATGTAAACTGATAACGTTCCTCACGCCCTTCCACTATCTCCGAAGAAAGTTCCTGCCGCAACTTATCAAAATCTATCGCTAAAGTAACTTTGCCTTCGGCATCTTTCCGTTCTGTAATACAGTTAGGAAAGAGTGCAGCTATTTTATCTATATTGTCCTGAACGCCGTCAAGCGTTTGCATCCTAAGTTTATCCATATATTATCTAATTTTATTCTTTACTTATTTCTAATTCCAATGCTATGCGTTGTTGATGTAATACAAACTTTTTTTGAGGCTGCCTCTCTTTGGCCTCTTTGCGCTTTAGAATCTCTATTTCTTTAAGCAACATTTCACGTTGAGTTGATTTCTCTACATCCTCACGTAAATTTTCGCTTTGTATGATAATGCGCTCCCCTGCCACTTGACGAACAAGTGCTTCATAGATAGCATCCATTGTCAATCCATCTATGGAAAGACTTATTTCTGTATCTTTTATCCATTGAGAACGATACGTCTTCGCAATACGAAAAGTTTTATCCGTATTCGCACTGCTTTCTATCCATTCTTTGTAATTGAGATGCAAACAAGTCATATCTCCCCAACGCAAAATAAAGAGCGTATGTCGTGGTATCATACCATCAATAAAAGAAAAAATATCATCCGGACAATTTTCATCCTTAATAGGCACAAGAAATATAGTGATTTCATGTACTTCTTTTCCATCTGCCACATTAATAGTACTTGGTGCTAACTTAGCCAGCCATTCCACTCGAACCACATCATTTGTGAAGTGGTCTTTCATGCAAGTATTAGCTCCCAATTGATTTACAAACGTTTTCTTGGTGATAACTCTGTTTACGATGGTTGATTGCGGAAGATTGTACATAACGTTTCACTATTTAATCACCAAAAAACAGATTAACTCAAAATCATCAAGCCCTGATATTTTATTTCGAAGTGCAGTAGTTTCACCTGCCGAGAAAAGGCTCATAATATCCGATTCTTCTTTCACTTCAATAATGCTATGAATAGCTTCCTGCAACAAGTCAGAATAGTGACTCATCGCACGCCCGTCTTTCGTTTCTTTATTGAATACAGAACATAATTTTTTATCAGGTTCATGTTTTCCCCGACAGGCTGCACGCATATTGTCAAGCATAGTTTTAGGAGACAAGTGATCACAAAGCACTTCTCCCTCATGGCTTATATAAACCATATAAAATGGATGAAGCAAATTCTGATTATTGATATTTACTCCATTATTCCGGTTCTTCAACACATAGATAACTCCCGGCTGCACAAAATCTGAACTTCCAACAACAGCACTCATCCCAAAAGGAGTATGAGCAATATCCGGATTATCCTTCATATAAGCCAAAAGGTCTAGTCTGAACTCATTAAGTCCTAAATCCATGATATTGATACCCGTATCCATATCTTCAATATCAACGACTTCTTCTTGTAGACGCTTCAACTGCTCCTTCCGGTATTGCAAATCCTCTTTTTCTTCGTCAGAGAGAAGATTATCATCACCGGTGGCAGTCATAACAGTCACCTTCATACGAGCCTCTACGCGCCCCTTCAACTTGATATAATCATCCAATTCTACATCAGGCCAGTAGTTAACTAGTTGAATCACCTCATTCTTGGAGCCAATACGATCTATACGTCCAAATCGCTGAATTATACGAACGGGATTCCAGTGTATATCATAGTTTATCAAATAATCGCAATCCTGCAGGTTCTGACCTTCCGATATACAATCCGTAGCGATAAGTACATCTATTTCAGTATTCGAACCGGGAAACAAGACATCACGTTCCTTTGAACGAGGTGAAAAGAGTGTAAGAATCGTATTAAAGTCAGGCTTTATTTTTTTGATAGTACACATTCCGTCCACCGAACCTGTTACCATAGCAACATTCAAACCATATTCATCATGAATACGGTCAGCCAGTTCCGAATATAAATATTCAGCCGTATCAGAAAAAGCTGTGAAGATCAAGACCTTTTTATTTTCATCATTGATAGGATGACTGAATTTAGATTCCAAGTCTTCAATAAGTTGTTGCAACTTACTGTCGTGACGAGGAGTAATATCTTGAAGCATCACCAATAGAAGATTAAGAATCTCATTATCCCATTCCAGATACTGCCGCCAAGATATAAAATCCATATCAGCTAAATCAATCCTCGTCTTTTTTCCGCCTACAAAGGTAGAACCGTAAAGTCCTTCTTCTTCAGCTACCATTGACGGATAATAATCGTCTACTTCCAAAGAGGTATGTCCATATCTGTCACGCGAGAAGTTATCTATCCTGTTTATCGTATTTTGGATAAGTTCCTGTATACGTTGAATAGTCAAACGAAATGAATTAACTGAACTTTCCAAACGTTTTAGCATATTGATTGCCATCAATTGCCGAATACCTTTTTCACGCCCATACATGGATAGTCCACTTTCATTACCAGACTCGTCCAAGTCTACATACTTACTTATTCTGCTCGCCAATATAAAATCAGAAGGAGTATATATAGCAAGATTCAATGCTTGCAACTGGGTATAAATTTCATTGTAATTGATAGCCGCACTCAAATCCGTTAAGCATGGACGGCGAGATATTGGTTTCAGACGGGTAGGAAATTTACCGATATCTGTAGTATCATAATATCGCTCAATATGTTTTCGACTACGGGCAATTGTCACAGAATCTAACACCTCAAAAAAATCGAAGCTTAACATTCCCAACAACTTAGTTGTAGTACGTTCTGTCGGTTCGAGCTTCACCCATCTATTATAAGCCGTTTGTGCCTGACGGAATATATCATCAATGCTACTTTTGGTATCCAATAAAGAATCAATCTTTTCAGCTTCACCCTCATAAGCCAACTGCAATTGATTCTTTAAGTCCTTGAAGCCATTGTTGACAGGAGTAGCAGAAAGCATAAGTACTTTTGTTTTCACTCCGGCACGAATCACCTGATTCAACAAACGTAAATAACGGTTTTCTCTGGGATTTTCATCTTCCTCGTCAGTTGTAATTTTACCACCATTACGAAAATTGTGACTTTCGTCTATGACGATAAGGTCATAGTTTCCCCAATTGATATGAGAGAGGTCTAATCCATTAGACGTCCCGTATTCACGAGATAAGTCCGAATGAAATAAGATATCATAGCGTAACCTGTCTGCTGCGATAGGATTATTCTTATAATTACTGCGAAACGTAATCCAGTTATCATTCAGTTTTTTAGGGCACAGAACCAAAACGGATTTATTTCGGTTTTCATAATACTTAATCACAGAAAGTGCCGTGAAAGTCTTACCTAAACCAACGCTATCCGCCAAAATACAGCCATTGTATTTCTCTAATTTATTGATGATAGCAAGAGCTGCATCTTTCTGAAAATTATATAGTTTGTTCCAAATCACACTATTTTGAACCCTGTAGCTTCATTGGGCAATACATCTTCGGATATATCATCAAGAAACTCGCTGAAGATATTATAGAGTGTGATAAAGTATATGTAATCTGGTGAGTTTTCCTTATAAACCGTTTCAATATATTCCAAAATCCGGTCTGTTACATCTACAAACTTTTCGCTATTACTCCATTGTGCATTGAATATCTTCAGGTATTCTTCTGCAAAAGGCGACGGCGAGCTGTGTACCATAGAATAGACACTGTTCCCTCTATCCAAACCAAGTTCTGTTGTAGTGAACTCATTAAAAGGTGCATAAGAACGTGATTCAACATCAGACACTTGCAAGAAACCACCCATTACTTCCGATGAAGAATTAGATTTAAAACGGACTTTCTTACGTATCCAGTCTGCACACTCTCTGGCTATGGCTTTTTGAGATAATTGATTCCGAAGTTTTATTTCAAAATCAGAACCATAGAGATTTCGTTCACGATTAAGTTTAGGAATATAGAATTCACGCTTCTCCTTTTCTGCTTTATCTTTAACAAAAGTAGGTGATGTGAAAATAAAACGCAACTCTTCTACATTCTCCAATTCTTTTTTTAATGCCTCAAAGGCATAAATAGAAAATGAAGCAGCAGCTATGGATACTTTCGACTTAGCGGACAATCTGTCTCTTAGATCGTCTATCACACGTTCATTTATGTTATTTATCAGTTTGGGTAATTCCATGCTACTTAATATATAAAAAGAAAAAGTCAAGATATAAAATATCTACATGATGATTGCAAAGATAGGAAATTGTTATTTCAAATTGTTGTACATACTAATATTTTTTCAAAAGTTTCAAATCCGTAATATCGAATTCTCTCTTTTTAGATTATCATGCTCTATACGAAAAATATCCTTTACAAGATAAATATCCTCAAAAGGAATGAT
>OODP01001947.1_pt1 | contig 10628 bp, 8 predicted proteins | sample 1671011 | NCBI WGS metagenome assembly OODP01 (sample SAMN06348113, study PRJEB24527) | human gut metagenome | biome: human gut; feature: ankylosing spondylitis patient; material: feces | host: Homo sapiens | place: China | collected 2015-10
GCTAAAAGTTCTGCTTCTTCGTTAGAAGCAACCACAGATTCTAATGTTTCGGATACTTTCTTTTTGTGAATCCCATAGTTCTCGCTCAAAAGCACACAAAGCTGTTCTTTCTCTAACATCTCTACTGTTAGCTTTTCTTTGTATCTTGCATTAATATAAGATATATGAAGACTGATCGGATCTCCCTTAATATAACGAACTCTCTTAATCTTAAATACAGACTCTCCCGGTAAAAGATTGAGCTTTTTAGCTACTGTCTCACTTGAACGCTCTTCCTGACATTCAACAATCCTTGTCTCGACCTCATATCCCATCTTCTCTAACTGCTCACGAATACCGATATAGGATGGACTGACTGTCACAATCTTCTCTGCAACAAACGTTCCCTTTCCCTGCACTCTGTAAAGAAGGCCTTCTTTTACCAGATCGGTAAGTACAGAACGGACCGTCATTCTCTGATGGAATCTTTTCATTCGCTTTCCACTTTTCAGAATCTATTGCATCAACGAGAATATCTTTTAACTGTTGGTACAATGGTTTTGGACTATTTTTCTCTAACATATTTTTCTCCTTACCTGTACAATGCTATAATAAACTATAAAATAATATCTAATAATAGTCAAGTTATACTAATATATCTGACATTTTTTCATAGTTATCTGTAATATAATTTATAAATAAATGAATAAATATATCAAAAAGCCGCGCCCAGGCACATAATACCCAGGCGCGGCTTTTCATTCTTTTTAAAAATCAGATATACTAAATACGATTATTTAAATGCTATTATTTTTTAGAAAATCTTCTTATCTAAAGCATCATATACATCACAAAATCTCTTATAAGCCGCATCATAGGCTGCGTAGTTATCTGGATTAGGGGTGTATTCTTTTGTAGTTCTGGCTACTTTTGCTGCCTCATGACAGTCTTTATAAGCGCCTACTCCAACACCTGCGTAAAGAGCTGCTCCAAGACATCCTGCCTCTCCATTTTCAAGAATCTGGATTGGATGTTTGAAAATGTCTGCCATCATCTGACACCATAATGGGGATTTTGCAGCACCACCGGCCAGGCGAATCTTGTCAATCTTAATTCCAGAATCTTCCTCTGCACGAATAATATCATACATTTCATAACAGATTCCTTCCATAACGGCGCGGGCCATGTCTGCTTTTCTTGTTCCAAGTGTCATTCCTACAAAAGTTCCTCTTGCTTTTCCATTGATTCTTGCTCCTCCAGCACCCTGAAGAAATGAAAGGAAGGTAATACCATTTGCTCCAATCGGTGAAGTTGCGATCTGTTTATTAATTAAATCATATGGGTCTTCTCCCTGTTCTTTTGCCATGAGTTTTTCATAGTCGCAGAACGTATCTCTATACCAGCGGTATGAGGAAGCAGCGGTATTGGAAAATGCTTCAATGGTGAAGTTTCCGCATCCATGATTTCCTTTTACCACAAGTCTTTCTTTTGGATCACGAATGGATTTATCAGATACTACGAAACAGGAGCCAAATGTTCCCATTACCAAAACAGCAGTTCCGTCATCAACTGCGCCCGCACCGAATGTACAGCAGTTCTGGTCATGTGCGCCCATACAGATTGGTGTGCCTACTGGAAGTCCTGACTTTTCCGAAACTTCTTTTCCGATATGACCTACAACTTTTCCTGGTTCTTTCACAATCTTTGCACGTTTTGAAAGGTCGATTCCCAAAATATCATGCATTTCTTTTGACCAGCACTCGTTATCAACATCCATCATTCCCTCACGGCTTGCAGAAGAATAATCAGTATAGTAATCATCTGCTCCGAACTGTTTTAAGAAATAGTCCTGCATTGTGGAGAATAATGCTGTCTTTTCCCAGTTTTCCGGCTCATGTAATTTCAGCCATGCCAGTTTTGCATTGGAAAAAGTAGTTCCTACCGGGTCACCTGTCTGTTTGTAAATCTCGCTTCTTGGAATACGGCTTGTCAGGTATTCAATCCCTTCGCCCTCGCCTCGAAGATCCTGCCATCCAACCCACGGTCTTAATAATTCGCCGTTCTCATCTAACATTCCGATTACGGAACCCTGGCTTGAGAATCCAAATCCAATAATATCTTCCGGATTAATTCCAGATTTATTAATTGCTGTCTTGATACTGTCATAAAAGTTAGGAAGTAAGTCTTCCGTAGTCTGCTCTACCCATCCTGGTTCTGGATAATAAGAAGGATATTCACGATAATCGCTTCCTACTAACTTTCCATCAAGATCAAAGATACATGTTTTACAACCTGTAGTTCCACCGTCTAATCCTACTAAATACTGTGCCATATGTAACTCCTCCCTATTCAATTAACGTCTCCGTAAATGAACGAATACCTCCTCCAAAGATATATCGTTTGTATCTCTACTGGTATTTCCCTTATACCTTATCTCGGTTCAAGCACCTTATATCGTCCTTATGTATAAACCGTATTTTTTCTTAATATATCGGCCTGCCGCCTTATATTAAATTATCGGCTTATTCTTATTTATCTCCTGTATACGCTGGTATTAAGCCGATTTTTCTTAAATCATCTACTGCATCAAGGATTTCTACTGCAGCTCTTGTTCCAATCAATTCAGCCCCCGCCTGAATGAAACAGAACGCATTCTGTGGTCTTGGGTCCTTCACTCCCGCAACCTTTACCTTTGTCTTTGTTCCCTTTACTGCATCTACCATGAGCATAACATCCTGAACAGATGGCCCGCCATACTGGCCTGTAGATGTTTTAACCCAGTCAATTCCTGCTTCACAGACTAACTTTGTTGCCGTCACGATTTCCTCTTTTGTAAGGAAACAGGTCTCAATAATCATTTTTGTCATTACGCCCTGTGCGGCATCCACATACTCTTTAAATTCTGCAAGAATCTTATCGTATTTTTTATCTTTTAAGTCTCCAACGTTCATACAGTTATCAAGTACTGTTGCTCCTAAACGTACCGCTTCAGCTGTCTCAAAAGCCTTAACCGCACTTGACTGCTGGCCAAATGGGAATCCGATTGCTGCTCCGACCATGATATCTGTTCCCTTTAACTCTTCTGCTACAATTGGAGTCCATTCAGAAGATGAAAAACAAAATGCTTTACAGTTATATTCTTTTGCAATCTGACATCCTCTTCTAATGTCTGCTTCTGTTGACTGTTTTGGTAATACAGAGAAATCAAATAATTTACCCATATCCCATTTTGTCATTTTGGATAAATCAACCATAACTTTGCCCTCCCGTTTTCATATCTCCAAATCATCTATACTTTGCCGTTATTTATTCTCCTTCATATGGAGGAATAATTCCAATCTTTCTCATTGTATCAAAAGAATCAATAATCTGTGGAGCCTGTCTTGTTCCGATAAGGTCTGCTCCTGCTCTTAAGAATACATATGCGTTCTGTGGTCTTGGGTCTTTTACACCAGATACTTTTACTCTTGTATTTGTTCCCTTACAGCAGTCAGCCATTAAGATTACCTGCTCGAGAGTTGGTCCTGCATACTGTCCTGTGGAAGATTTAACCCAGTCAATTCCAGCCTCAATACAAAGCTCACATGCTGCCTTAATCTCGTCATCTGTCAGGTAGCATACTTCAATAATCATCTTCGTCATTACGCCCTGTGCAGCTTCTACATACTCTTTAAATTCCTGTTTAATCTCATCGTATCTTTTATCTTTTAATGCTCCAACATTCATACAGTTATCAAGCACTGTTGCACCCATACGAACGGCTTCTTCTGTCTCAAATGCTTTTACTGCACTTGTCTGCTGGCCAAATGGGAATCCGATCGCTGCCCCAACCAGGATATCCGTTCCCTTTAATTCTTCTGCTACAATTGGAGTCCAATAAGAAGATGAAAAACAAAATGCCTTACAATTATACTTAATTGCTTCTTTACAGCAGTCACGGATAGTCTGCTCTGTTGTCTGTTTCGGTAAAATAGCATAGTCAAAACACTTTCCTACTTCTTTTTTGGATTTAATCTTTGAAAAATCAATCATTTGTTACCCTCCTCATTTTTTAAAAATTCTTTTATACCCCCATAAACTCCATCTGCATCTAACTTATAATAAGCCATCAGTTCATCATAAGGGCCATTGCTGGCATAGCAGTGCGGAATTCCATGCATTTTTATCGGAACGTTTATACCATTATCATTCAATGTTTCCATGACAATTGTTCCCAATCCACCTTTGATATAATGTTCCTCTATCGTCATGACTCTGCCTGTTTTCTTTACAGAATCACAAATAAGCTCTGCATCAATCGGCCACACGGTCGGCATTCCTATATGTTCCACCTGGATGCCTTCCTCTTCTAATCGCTCTACTGCCTCCATTGCCGCCATTGTCATTGAACCTGTTGTGATTAACGTAAGTGCCTCGCCTTCTGTAATCTTACGTCCTTTTCCGATGACAAATGGTTCTCTTTCAAAAAGTACCGGAATCTTTGGGTTTCCGATTCGCATATAAACCGGGCCATTCATGGAAAGCATTGCCTTTACTGCTTCTTCAATCTCATATGGATCCTGCGGTGCTAAAATAGTAACTCCCGGAATCATTCGAACAATTGCAAAATCTTCTAACGAATGATGTGTCGCACCAAGATCGGAATAAGTGATTCCACAGTTTCGACCTACTACCTTTACATTCTGGTTCATGTATCCAAGATCATTTCGAAACATTTCAAATGGCCTTGCCGTTACAAACGGTGCGATTGCACAAAAAACAGGTACTTTTCCTGTAGTGGCCAGTCCAGAGGAAATTCCGATGACTCCCTGTTCCATGATTCCACATTCAAAATATCTGTCTGGATATTTCTCAATGAATTCTCCAAATCCAGAACTTTTACCACTGTCGGCAGAAAGAACAACAATATCCTCATTCTTTTCCGCCTCCTGTGTCACAGCTTTTCCAAATGTTTTTCTCGGGTCCATGTAATTATCAAATTTCATCTTCATACCCCCTAAGCTGTTCCATCAAATCTTTTTCTAATGCATCACAATCTTCCTTACTTGGATTCCAGTAATGATAGGACGCCTTGCCTTCTCCTTCTTTCAGTCCCTTTGCCTTTACGGTATGAGCAACAATCATAGATGGTTTTCCTTCTTCAAATGGTAATGCATCAAATGCTTCCACGATTTCATCCATATTGTTTCCATCAATTTCTCTTACCGCCCAGCCAAATTCTCTAAACTTATCTCCAATTGGAGTAAAATCCATTACATCGGTAACCTTACCACTAATCTGTAATCCGTTAAAATCTACAATTGCTGTAAGATTATCCAGTTTATAATGCGCTGCTGCCGCTGCTGCTTCCCAGTTAGAACCTTCCGCTAATTCGCCATCTCCTAAAATGGTGTATACCTTAGATGGCTTCTTATCCAGCTGTAATCCCATTGCCATTCCTGTCGCAATAGAAAGGCCATGCCCCAACGCACCAGTACTTGCCTCTACTCCTGGAAGCTTATGCATATTCGGATGTCCTGCCAGCTTAGAATGTAAATGTCCGTATGTATCCAGAATTTCTTTTGGAAAATATCCTTTTTCAGCTAAGACTGCGTACTGTACCATACTCTTATGTCCTGCTGATAAAAGGAACCTGTCCCTGTCCTCCCAATCAGGCTTCTCTGGATTTACATTCATCTTGTAAAAATAGAATACGTTCCTCCAATATGACCATGACCACTGGCTCTCAACATTCGAACTACATTCAGCCTGCATTTCGCTGCTGTTTCTTTCAAACAGCGTATAGTCTCCCTTCTCATCTTTCTCCCCCTCCAACACCTTAAATATTCCGTGTCGTTCTTGTATATACAACTATATGCCACATTATACAAAATGTCAAGGTTTTTTCATTAGATTTTATATTTTATATGAATTTTTATACATACTCCTCCTTAAAAGCATCCTGAAAGCAAAAAACCAACAAATAACATGCCTCTCTCTCATCCCTCTATTTTTTCCCAGCCCTTTAATAATTTTTTCTCCATACAAGGGCAGGTCCCAGAGAAGGACAATATATAAAAATGTGCCTTTGAGCAAGCTCTTAACACGAGTGCGGTAAGCAAGTGTTAAGAGTTCAGTGAAACGAAGCATTTTTATATATTGTCCTTCTCTGGGACCGTCTGTTTATTCTAAAAAATTACTAAAGGGCCAGGTACTACATTACCTGACCCTTTTAATTATTCAATTAATCTAAAATTAGAATAATTAACTCATATTATTTGTTGATGCTCCAATACCATCCATATGCATTACGGAAAGCCTTCACATCACTGCTGGAAAGGGAGCTTACCATCTGGCTGATATAGCTGTATGTCTTAGGACGCTGGCTCTTTAATGCAGATGGATTCTCTGTGTAATCACGGAATGATTCTGCAAAGTATTCTGCTGCATCCTGTGTTACATATGCTTTATTGTTGCCTACATAAGCGGACTTCTCTTCATTATAAATTCTTGTAAATTCTGAGGACTGATCAATCTTCTTACCATTGCGTCCCTTTAATGCAGATACGAAATGGCCTAACTCATGGAGTAAGTATGAGGACTGACCTCTCTTTAACTGGATATTATGATTCTTTGTACTAAACACACCAGTTGTTGCTAATTTGGAATTAATCTTAAGTTCAAATCCAAGGTTTACAAAGGCATCATAAACTTTAGAATCTACATGGCCTTTAATATCACTGAACTTGGAAATTGCAAATCCTGAACTGGAAACTGCTGTAGAAGCTCCTACAGAAGCAGCATTATTCGTTGTAGTTGTTGTAGTTGTTCCAAATGTCTGAGTTGTTGTCTTAACAGTTGTAACTACTGTAGTCCGAATTGTCTGTACTTTGGATTTCTTCTTAGTAGATGTCTTCTCTGTAGTCTGAACAGTTGTCTCTGTTACAGTCTGTACGGTAGCTGTCTTCTTTGTACTCTTCTTCTTAGAAGTCTTCTTCTTTGTCGTTGTTTTAGTCTTTTTCGCTGCTTTCTTTAAAGTCTTCTTCTTTGTCGTTGTCTTAGTTGACTTCTTAACAGAAACCTTTGGTGCGCTGGCTAATGGTACTTCTTCTTCACCAGCCACGATCTCATCTGTACCTGTCTCCGGCATAGTATCTGTGATATCTGCAACTGTTAATCCTGTACCGCCATTACCTGTATAAAAAATAACACCCGCACATAAAACAAGAGCTACTACTAAATAAGCTGCAGAAGCTAAAAACGACTTGTTACTTCTTTTCTTCATAAAAACTCCTCCTTTTCTGATAAGTGCCTCGCTTATGGCATTATCAAATGTTACGAGTTTATTATGAGAATATGCGGGGATGAGGACTATGTCCTCTTAATTCTACAAAAAAACCGCCTATATCTCTAGCAGATACACACGGCCACTCATAATATTCGATAATATTATCCATACGCATCAAAACGCGGCAACCGGCTGTCATAGGCTATGCCCTTAGACCCTTGGCTTTGCGTCCCCTGCTTTCACAAGGTTTGCCCACTAGAACATATTAATTTATTATTTTTATAATAACACAGAGGATTCGTCACGTCAATATTTTTTCCCAAATCCGTACTAATTGTACACCTTTAAAAGTTATCCACCATACTAGAGCGTGTTTGAAAAATGCTTTCTGCAAGATGTGCGTCGCAATTTGCGGGAGATTTCGCCTGAATGAGGGCGGCGTAGCGGGCTACGTCAACTGAATGAAGACAAAATATACCGTAAATTGAGGCGTGCAGGTTGCTGGAATGATTTTTCAAACACGCTCTAGTGCAACGGAACAAAATCTAACTTATAACAATTCTTTTTTCTTTAGAAGACTCCATACAATCCAGCCCTGTATCTTCTACTAAAGCGGCGTCTGTATCCCCGCAAATTATTATTTAGATAATTTCTCAATTGCAGCCTTAATTCTGCTTACTGTCTCATCCTTACCGATAATTTCCATAATCTCTGTTGCTCCGCCCGGAGTCATGCGCTTTCCGGAAACAGCGGTACGAACTGGCCACATAACAAATCCTGGTTTATAACCTTTTTCATCTGCAAATCCACGAAGCATCTGATATAATGCATCGTTTGTGAAATCTTCCTGTGCTTCGATTACTGGAAGTAATTCCTGTAATACTGGTAAAGACTTCTCTGCATTTGTCTTATTTTTCTTGTTAGTATACATATCTACATCGTATTCTGGAACTGCTTCAAAGAAATCAATCATTTCACCAATTTCAGGGAATACTTCGATTCTTGTTTTAACAAGTGCTGCAATCTTCTTTAAGTCCATATCCTTCTTGATGACTTCCTTGATATAAGGCTCTGCCATGTTGTAGAAAGTATCAGAGTCCATTGCCTTTAAATATTCTCCGTTCATCCATTTTAACTTAACCATATCAAATACGGCTGGAGATTTGCTGATATGCTTGTAATCAAATGCTTCTACTAATTCTTCTAAAGAGAAAATCTCTCTGTTATCTGGAGAACTCCATCCAAGAAGTGCTACGAAGTTTACAACAGCTTCTGGAACAAATCCCTGCTCGATTAAATCTTCGTAAGAAGAATGTCCAGAACGCTTTGAAAGCTTCTGATGCTCTTCATTCGTAATTAATGGACAATGAATATATTTTGGTTCTTCCCATCCAAATGCCTTGTAAAGACGAGTATATTTTGGTGCAGAAGAAAGATACTCATTACCTCTTACAACGTGTGTAATCTGCATCAGATGGTCATCTACTACATTTGCAAAATTGTAAGTAGGATATCCGTCTGACTTGATAAGAATCATATCGTCAAGCTCTTCATTTGGCTGCGTGATGTCTCCATAAATCTCATCATGGAAAGTTGTCTCTCCCTCATTAGGCATATTTGCACGAATAACAAATGGCTTACCTGCTGCAAGGTTCGCTTCTACTTCTTCTTTGGAAAGGTGCAGACAGTGCTTGTCATATACACTGATTTCTTTACCACCTACATTCTGTTTTAAGGAATCTAATCTTTCCTGATCACAGAAACAATAGTAAGCCTCACCTTTTTCAATAAGCTGCTTTGCATAGTCCATGTAAAGTCCAGACGCTACACGCTCACTCTGAACATAAGGGCCAAATCCGCCGTCTTTATCCGGACCTTCATCATGCTTTAAGCCAGTCTTCTCTAAAGTACGGTAAATAATTCCCAGTGCTTCTTCACAGTAACGTCCCTGGTCTGTATCTTCTATTCTTAAAACGAAATCTCCACCTTCATGCTTTGCAATCAAGTAAGTATATAAAGCAGTACGAAGATTTCCAACATGCATTCTTCCTGTAGGGCTTGGTGCAAATCTTGTTCTAATCTTTGCCATCTCTAATTCCTCTCTTTCTGAATCTATAAAATATAATCTAACTATTTAAAACCCACCTTATCCAAAATGTATCTGGAAAATGTATTAGCAATAACTATATATACCATCACTCTGCACATCTTCTATGAGACTATTGTATAGCTGACAATAAACTCTGTATCCCTTATACACCCGGAAATATACAGCTTTAAATAGTTTCCAATCGACTCGTATTATCATACCATCTTTTCGCGTAAAAATCTATAAAATCCTCTATATGAAATAATTTGCGGAATATTCTTTATTATGCTACTCTTATTTTAATCCATTGTCAGTAATTTACGGATTCTGAACAGATAGCTGCTGCTAATAATCATTCCTTTTTTGTTAGAAGTGGATACCGGTTCATCTGACACTACTTATATATAACTTATATAACTCACTGTCTCTTTGTACAGCACCGAGATATACATATTTCTGTACACAACTGCAAAAAATTTATAAAAATATATTACGAAAGAAGGTTCTCTTATGCTATCACTACTAAATATTGATTACAGCTCCATGATAAGCACACTTCCACTAGACTCTGGAAGCAGCGACAGTCTGAGTAATTTTATAAACAACGGACTTATCGGTTTGGTCACCGAAGCCGATACAACTTACAAAATAGCTGGCTCTGTAATTGCTCTCATTTTAGCTCTCATCGGATGCTTTTTCGGTTATAAACTGTCCCGGCTCTTTATGGGCATTACCGGATTTATTGCTGGAGCTATAATCGGACAGATAGTTGCTTCCCAGATTCTGCATGTAGAAGGATTTGCCTCCGTCCTTTGTATCATACTTTGCGGAGCATTCATTGCCTCTCTGGCCTTTTGGATTTATCGTATTGGAATTTTTATTCTCTGCTTTGCATTAGCCTTTAGTGCCGCAGGAACATTATTTCCATTTGAAGGTGATGTACAGTTCTTTGCGAATGTAATAACTGGTCTTATCGTTGGAGTTCTCGCTGTCAAATATATGCGTCCAGTCATTATACTTACTTCCGCAATCGTATGTGGAACTTCCGCTGCCGGGCTACTTCCGGGAGTTACGGAATATATGGGAATTACGACACTTTCTTCACTGAACTCCAGTGCAGCGCTGACACTGGCATTGTGTGTGCTCGGGATTGCCGTACAGTTTCTTACTACGAAAGAACCGGTGAAGAAAACTGTTCCCAGACATAAACATGGGTAGGTGATTTGCCACAGGCAAAAGAGACGCCCTCTGAGAATGAAAGAATCCTTATTTGTGACTTTAGTCGCGGCGTGT
>OODP01001948.1_pt1 | contig 10618 bp, 10 predicted proteins | sample 1671011 | NCBI WGS metagenome assembly OODP01 (sample SAMN06348113, study PRJEB24527) | human gut metagenome | biome: human gut; feature: ankylosing spondylitis patient; material: feces | host: Homo sapiens | place: China | collected 2015-10
CCTCCTACACTGATTATTAATTCATCTAGTTTTTTATTTGAATTTTCATATAATCAAACACAAGGAGAATTATTGAATTATTATTCTGTTATTTTATATAATTCAAATCATAGTGAAATAAACAATAGTGGAGAAATTTATCCTGGTGCTGGTGCGCCTCCACTAGCTTTATCATATTTATTAACTGGTTTTGATGATAGAACTTCTTATTATATTGAAGTAAAAGGTTATACTGTTAATGGAACTTTAGTTACCACAGGACAAACTTTATTTACTGTAACATATTCAAGTCCTTCTGTCTTTGGTATTTTAGGATTGACTAATGATTGTAAAGAAGGATATATTACAGGAGAATCTATAATTTCTATTATTGAAGGTGAAAGTAATCCTTCTTCTCCTATATTTATTGATAATGCTACAGGTCAAGAAATTGATTTAAGAGGGGAAGGACATTGGGTAAGATGGGTAAGTGGATTTCAAGCAAATGGAGATTTTACTGCTCAATGGTGGATGCGTAACTTAAATCAAGATACAGAAATTAGTTATTTTTATAATAATATGGGGCAAAAAATAACTCTTACTTACAGACACGGATATTATAGAAATGAAACAGTAATGAAAGCTTATATTGAATTATGGTGCACGAATAATGCAATAGCAGGAGATATATATTTTAGATATAGTAATTATATCGACCTTCCTACAGATACAGATTATTTAACTTTATGGGTAAGAAGAATTGGAAATATATATGATATTATGTTTGTTAATTTAGGACCAGTAATCCCCGTAGCCAAGGTTATAGGAGGTGGAGAGAATGTTTAGTTTTATGGGTTACAACTTCGTACAAGACAGTAACGCACTCGACCCGTCACCTAGTAGTGTAAATAACATAACCAGTATTCAGTTGCAGAATGGTATTTACGATTACTTTCATTTAACCAATAATGTAACAGCCGAATATTCACTCATTGAGCCTTTAGAATGGGCTTATTTAGATATTATCAATGCTAATTTTAATGGTAATATTAATGGTGGTAATGTTGATTTCTTATTGGATTATTTAACAGCTATTAAAGTAAAAAGAAGAATAAAAGGAACTTTCAACTGGGTAACTTTGAAAACAGTTCCAGTTAAAACATTTGATGATTTAAACTTCGTGTTTAGAGATTATCTTAATGGAAACTTTGTAGATTATGAATATGCTTTGGTTCCAATTTTAAATGGAGCAGAAGGAGATTATATAACCAATAGTATTACCAGCCAATTTGCAGGAGTGTTCTTATGTGATAAGGATACTATATACAAATATTATGCTGGGGTTTCTTATGGTAGTGCAAAACGTGTGAAAAAAGTAGGAGTATTTGAAGCTTTTGGTAGTCAGTATCCTATTATAGTATCAAACGCTTTAACGAATTATCATTCTGGTAGTGTAAGCGGAACGATTCTTCCTAAAGATTATGATGAAACTAGAGCCTTGAATAGAATGGCAATTGTACAACAGGGTAAAGAATTAATTGACTTTATTACAAATAATAAAGCAAAAATTCTAAAAGACTGGAATGGAAATATCTTTTTAATTATGCCAGTTGGTGAACCTACAACCACTTATAATAATAATTGGGGCATGGGTAAGATTGATGTAAACTTTGAGTATGTAGAGGTAGGAGATGCCAATTCAGAAAGTGATTTAATGTCACTGGGATTAATCGAACCATCAGTTGATACTTCTATAATTAACAAATAAAGAAAGGAGTGGATTAATATGGCTTTAATAATAAGATTTATACACAGTTACTAAGCAAAGAGTTAAAAATCGTCAGATAAAAATTAATCTACTCAATTATTCTTATCAGATTGTAGACGAAATAACAGGTAATGTTGTAAGTGGAACTATTAATGTTGATGCTAATAATGACCAGCGAAGGTCTTGCAACATTACCTTAGTTGTAGATGATAGGAACGAATTTGAGATTAAGAGTGGTGGAAAAATTTGGTTAGATAAATACATTCAGATTTTTGTTTCTGAATTTAATTTCTTAACACAAGAATGGCAATGGGTTAATTTGGGTATTTATATTATTAATACTCCAACATGGGCTTATGATGCTTCTACAAACGCTTTATCTTTTGAAGGTTTAGACTTGATGGCTAAATTGACAGGTGTAAGAAATGGGTATATTAGTGATATGCCTACTCTTATTCCCCAGGGAAGTAATGAAATTTTGAAATTGGCAGGAGTGGAAAAGTATATTGTGGAAGAATTACCTTATACTTTACCTTATGATATTCAAGTGGATATAGGAGATACAGTTTATAATTTATTGGCTCAATTAAGAGATGTTGATGCTACAAAGGAAATCTTCTTTGATGTGAATGGAGTATTTAAATATCAAAGTATTCCTAGTGGTCATGATGAAGCATCTCTTATAGATGATGATGTATGGAACATAGTTACATTAACAGAATCTATTGTTACAGATTTTGAATCAGTAAAAAATGTAATAAGAGTATTTGGAAAATCTCTTGACCCAACATATTTTCCTTCTGCCACAACAGTTACAAATAATATCATCAATTTAACAATTGCAGATTATCCTACTAATATTACTGCTGATACAAGTTTTACTGTAGGTTGGATAAATCCTACAACTATGGGTGGGAATCCTTTTATAAAAGTAAATTCTAATACTGCTTTACCTCTTGTTAACGAAGATGGAACGCCAGCGGCATTAGATAGAGCAAATCAATACTATGTTGCCAGATATCAGAATCAGAAATTTATATTTTTGGGATATCAGCAAATATATGGAGAAGCTAAAGATGAAAACCCAGAAAGTCCTTTCTATATAGGAAGTACAATAGGAGAAATTGCTATTCCTTTACAGGGTGGAGAATATGACAATATTTATACTAACGAATTAGCTCGTCAAAGAGCAAAATATGAATTATTCTTACGTACAAGAATGAATGATGGAGTTAATTTAACATGTGTTCCTATTTGGTGGCTAGATGTAAATATAGTTGTTTCGTATACAGTAAAGGATACTAATACGCCAAAACAATATATTATTAAAAGCTTTTCAGCGGATTTGCAAGAAACTGGTGTTCAGAATATCAGTATGATATCTTATTATCCGCAATATGAATCTTTTTAAGGAGGTAAGAAATGAGTGTATTATATCCATCACTTTCTAATACAACGTTTCCAAATACTATTCAAAATTTTGTAACTTTTTTAAATATTACTCCTACTGATGCTTCACTGATTCAAAATTATCAGCTTGCGGTACAGTCAGGAAATATGGAAGAAGCAGAAAATATATTTGGACAGATACAGAATGGTAATCAGAAAATTATTGATGCTACTAAATTAAATACTTTGGTAGATACTACAGTTGCATTGGAAAACTTTTTTAAAACAGATGTATTTCCTTACATTGATGTTAAGCAGAATGAATGGCAGAATATTATTAATTTGTTTAATTATAAGGGAGTTTATAGTCCTGTTACAACGTATGTTAAGAATAATTTTGTAACTTATACTTATAATGGTGTAGAATATGTATATATTGCTACCAGTAATCCTCCTGTTGGAGCCGACCCAACAAATACGGCTTATTGGAGAAATCTTTCTGTTCGTGGTGAAAAAGGTGACCCAGGAGTAGGAATGTCATTCCTTTATGCATGGGATTCTACAGTTCATTATTCTGTACAAAACGTAGTAACTTATGGTAACTATGTATGGGGTGCGACCGAAGAGAATCAGAATCAGGCCCCTTTTGAGGGTTCAGAGTATTGGTCTAACATAGGTACGATTAGGCCCCTTGTAATCCCTGTTACTAGTTCTTACCCAGCTTCGCAGGAGACAGGAGACTTATGGTTTAGAGTTTTATCAGATGGGGAGGGTATATAAAAAATGGAAAATCTATCTGATTTTAGTGGTACAGGTTTTGACATTATTAAATGGCAGGACTTAGCTTTAAAAAATGAAAATTTAAGACAGCAGTTTATGCAGTATTTTAAAGAAGGGTACTATTCTCAGGCATTGGCTCTTATTACAAATAATGCTGATATTGATTCAGAAACAGTAAGACCAGAAGTGTTTAATATGATAAATACTTCTTTAACTTATTTACAGAATCTTTATTATAATTCTGTAGAAGTAGTATTACCAGAAGATGAACAACAGTTCCAGTATATGATAAATAATTTTATAAACAAAAAAGAATTTAGTGCAACTGAAATATATATTCCTTATAATTTTGTAGTTTACAATGAGCAGATATATATGTGTATAAAAGCAACTACGGCTGGTATTCTTCCTACAAATACAGATTGTTGGCTTCTAATTGGATTAAAAGGAGAGACAGGAGCCACAGCTATTGATACCACATTAAAATATAAATGGGATTACAAAATTACTTATTCTGTAAAAGATGTAGTCACTTATGATAATATTTTATATGTAGCTAAGACAAGAAATAATAATTCCCAACCTGACACTAATCCAGAAGATTGGGAAATATTTATGAAGATTCCTAGAGCGAAAATTATTGTATCTGCAACAGAACCTAATCCAGATGCTTTAGTTGAAGGAGGTCAATGGTGGAAAATTGATGAAATATATTCTAATAAAACTATAGTGGTAAATGATGAAAATAATGTATCATTAAAAGTGGATGATAGTGAAACTGCACCTATAGAATCAGTAGAAGCTTATGGTAATATAGAGCAGATTACAACTACGGGGGCGCAGTTGCTAGATTTTAGAAACGGAAAGTCTGGTACTGTGGGAGGCATAACCTATACCAATATGGGTGATGGAACATATAAACGCACTGGTACAGTTACAAGTTCTTCCGGTGCGATATGGTTTTTAGGTGGCTATAATATAACCCCGTCCGCGGATGATAGCAATGTTATCATCACGTTAAAAAAAGGAGTTGAATATATAGCCAAGGATTGTTGGATGTTTTGGTTTTCGGGAAATGCTGCATTTAGTTGTGAGGAAGGGAAACCATTTACGCCGGAATCGGATATTAAAATTACAGGTGTGCGAAATCCGTGGCAGATTGAGGGATCCACCTATAATGATGTAATACGGCCCACGCTAGTTGAGGGTAACACCGTCATCTGGGAGCCATACACAGGCGGCAAACCTTCTCCTAATCCAGAATTTCCACAGGATATTAAAGGAGTAGGTTGGACACCTAATTTATTGAGTTTTAAAGAGTGGCATGATATTATTGTTTTAAATAGTTCTAAAGGAGTAGCAAGAGGAACAGCAGTATGGGATTTTTCTCTTAATTATATAACTTTAACAGCTACAGATAATGATTGTTATAGTGCTTTTAATATACGAGATATAGTTTATAAAATTCCTGTAAAGCCTAATAAGGGATATATTCTTACGTGGGATGCTATAGGAGATATAGGAAAAGTATATATATTTCGTAACGGCCTTAGTGCTTCTTCAGTTTCTATAGATAATACTATAGGGGTATTAAGAATGACTACTAATGCAGATACAGAGTTTATTACGTTTAGATTGGGAGTAACTAATGCAGGAGAATCCTGTACTTATACTAATTTGATGTTTATGGAAGATAATAATTTTACTACAGAATATATAGATTATGCAGATAAAGAAAAAGGTGTATTAAATATAGATACAACAGGATTAAATTTATTTGATGCTAGTAAGCTTCCTACTAAAAGTGGAAGTGGAGTAACAGTAACCAATAATGGGGATGGTAGTTTTACTATAACAGGAAGTGGTACAGTTACAGCAAGTTTTGGTGGATATTATATATACAGTAGAGAAAATTCGATAAAATTTATTGAATATATCGAAAAAAATTTAGGGACTTATTCAATGACCAATGGAGATGTTTTTCCATATTTTTACTGGAAAATTGGTTATGGTACTACAAGTGTTTTTGAAAATAATACAGATACTAATTACACAAGAAAAATTTCAAAAGAAATAATAAATACTTTTAAATCAAATGAAAATTTAAAAATAATAATTGGTTATCATTTAAATAATGGGGCTACTATTGTGCCAGGAACAATAAAACCTATGCTTTGGAAAAATGATACTCCACCAACAGTTAATGATTGGGTTCAATTTTCTGGTATTCCCACTTGTGCAAAAGCTATGTTATCATCTCAACTTTATAAGATAGATAACTATGCACAAGATTATTTTCGTTGTAATGATGGACAATGGGAAGTAGTTCATAATATAAAAAAAGTTGTATTAGATGGAAATATTGAATATTCTTCATATGATATAATGACAAATTCTAAAGAAATAAGACCTGTTGGAAGCGACTATTATTCTATAGTAATTCCACCACAAATACAAGGTGCTTACGCTGATAAATTTAGATGGGTTCAAACTACTTGGCAAAAAGATGTAGTAGGACTTTTTTCTAATAATGTAGGAAATGAAACGAATTATAAGTATTTATCTTTTAGAATTCCTGCTGATGCAGATCCAAATGAATATATGGATGCTCATCCTACAACAGTAATATTTATTCCTTATAACAATGGAAATGATTATTCTGTAAGTGAAACCATAGAAGATTTTAATGAAGGAAATGAATCAGCTATTGAATTGTCACAATTAAGTAGCTTTTTACCCTCTACACAAATGAATGTATTTTCTTATATTTCTCCAAGTGAAATAGGATTAACGTATTCTGCTGATGTGGATACGTATATAAAAAATAATTATAGTTGAAAGGAGTGGTAAAAATGGCTCAAATGAATATTGAAATGAATGTAAAAAATGATACTGGTTATGACCAGCTTCATCCTAAAACCAATGTTAATGTAGTAGAAGGAGCGGCCCCTAAATCCATAGGGGTTACTGCTACTGCCACTGTAGCAGGGTGGACAGGAGCAGAGGCCCCATTTACACAAGTAATTAGTATAGCTGGTGTTACTACTACAAATAATATTGAAGTAGGTTTAGCTTCTACTGTTGATTTAGACCAGCTTAAAATGGCTATGAAATGTATTATTCAGTGTACAGCACAAGCTAATAATCAGGTAACTTTAACAGCGTTTAAGAATAAACCTACAATTGATTTACCTATCCAGGTAATAATTTTGGGTTAAAAACAAAAGTGTATAAAAATTTAAAGAAAGGAAATAATTAAGTATGGCTATAATGAATAACTTTGCTTCTGGTGGTGCGCCTACGGATGAATTGACAGCCACCCCAGGAGAAGTAATGAAGGGTTATAAATTTTTAGGTAGTGGTTCTGATGAAGAACAAACTGGTACATTGGAATTAACTGGAAATGCGGCTGTTAATCATGTTTTACAAGGTGAAACATTTTATGATACAAATCCTAAGAACAAACTTACAGGTACTATGACTGTAAATAGTATATTTTCTTTTAAGGCGCAAGTAGTCAGTGGGCGGCAGATTTTGTTTACGTAGCAAAATCCGACTACTGCGACAAGGAAGCCGTTCTAGTGATGGCAGAAATCGTGTTATTTATAGAAGTTTTGGTATCATTTTAGCCATTCTTCATTAATTTTAAAAATAAATTTTAAGAATGAAAGGAAAAGAAAAATGATTGTACATCAGGTTTATGCATATATTTGGAATGAAACTGTACAGAATGTTGTAGTATGTGATAATTACCAGTTAGCGAATGATATCGCCAAAGGTTGTTATGGTAATGATGCTTTTGCTGTAGATTGTTTACAGTATCCTTGCCAAATTGGAGATAAATATGTAGATGGGAGATTCTATAGAGTTCCAGGAGTTACTGAAAATGGAGTGCTAGTAGCAAAACCTATGGATACTATACCTGTTGATGTAAGTAAATTAGTTGAAATTGAGTATGTGCCTACACAGGAGCAGGAAGTTGCTACTTTAAAAGCACAGAATGCTATATTAGCTACTGCTACTTCATTTATAACTAACACATTTACAGATGAACAAGCTATTATGGTAGCCGACCTTTATCCTTTATGGTCTGGGGAAGGTATAAAGTATGAAGTTGGAGAAAGAATAAAGGATGAAAATTATATTCTTTATAAAGTTATTACTACTCATACATCACAGCCAGATTGGAAACCTTCTGTATCTCCTTCATTATTTGCAGAAGTGTTAGTAGAAAATCCTAATGAAGTTACTGAGTGGAAACAGCCTGATGGTACTAATGGTTATGATAAAGATATAGTAGTACTTCATAATGGAAAGGAGTGGAAGTCCCTTGTAAATAGTAATGTATGGGAACCAGGAGTTGTAGAGACAGAAACTTTATGGGAAGAAGTAATAAAATAGACAATAAAAGTAAAAAATAAAATCGAGAAATTTATTTCAAGAATAATATGGACATGAGTTTAGTTCCAGATTTAGGAAATCTAAGAGAAATTGTAGACCCAGAATGGGTTCCACCTACAAATCCTACAGAGTAAATGTATAGAATACCCTAAAAAGGGTATAATATAAATGTAACCATAAAAAATGATTTCAAGAAAGAGAGGAATTTATAATGGCAGTATTAAGAGAAAATGCAGCAGATAAGAGGACAGAGGAACAGAGAAAGAATGATGTAGCACAGAATGCTAGACCAAAGGGTGCCCAGGATAAAACCTTTGTTACAACTGGCCCAGCAACTGGTAAGGAAGATGAAAGAAATAAAAAGTAATATTTTGATGTAGGAGAGGGGTCATACCCTCTCTTATATTTTATTAAAAATAAGTAAGAAAGAAAGGAGCGAATTTAATTTATGTCTATTTTAAATATGTTTTCTACAGGTGGGGGTAGTACAGATGGATTGACTGCTACTCCAGCGGAGGTATTAGAAAATTATATATTTTTAGGCGCAAATTCAGATGAACCACAAACAGGTGCTTTAAAGTTGACTGGAAATGCAGTAGTAAATCATGTAAGATCGGGTTATACATTTTATACCACTAATGCAAAAACAAAGTTAACAGGTACTATGGTTGTTAATAATGTATCAGCGTTTAGTGTAGCATCTACAAATGGCAGACAAATAACTGCTAAATGGACTAATCCAACCCAGGGTTTAGGTAAACCTTACAGTGGAGTTTATATTCGTTATCAAACTGGTTCTTATCCTACGCCTACTACAGGTACGCAAATATATAAAGGAACAGGTAGTACAACTACAGCTGGCGCAGTTTCTACAGTTACATTAAATATGCCTAGTTTATCTACTACTTATTATTTTATTTGTTACTCTTACTGCATCACTAGCAATGGAGAATTATTAGGCACACAATTAAAGGCGACTGTTACTACTAAAAGTATTCAAGTTATTAATATTAAAGAAAGTAGAAATTATACCATTCCAGTTGGATACACTAAAGCAGACTTATTTTGTGTAGGCGGCGGCGGTGGCGGCGGTAGAGGAAATGATGGTAGTAGTAGTGAAAGTGGTAGAGGCGGTGGCGGTGGCGGTGGCGGTTATACCGAATCTACTTTAAATGTTACTGTATCACCAGGGCAAGTATTAGTTTGTGTAGTGGGAAGTGGAGGTATTGCTAATTCAAAAGGAAATATTACTCATGGAAGTCTTAGTTCTATAACTAGAAATGGAACTGTTTTATGTACTGCTAATGGAGGAACATCCCCAGGATATAAATATACACCAGGTTATAATGGTGGTTCTGGTGGTGGCGAAGGTGGAGTGAATTATGCAAGTAATAATTCATTCAAAAAAGGTGGTAATGGCGGTTCAAATGGAGGGAATGGTTACTCAGCTGGAGATGCATCTAATACAGGTGCTGGAGCAGGAAAAGGCCAAGGTACAACTACAAGAGCATTTGGTGAAGCTAATAACACTTTATATGCTGGTGGTGGCGGCGGTGGTGGTGCTGGTGCTTGGGGAGGTAGTAGTATATATACAGGTGGCACTGGTGGTAGCGGCGGTGGAGGAAATGGCGGTATGGGAAATACTGGAAGTGGCCCTCATGGTGGAGCAGCTGGTGGCACTAATACAGGTGGTGCTGGAGGGGGCGGTGGAGGAGGAGCAAGAAGTAGTTCTTCTTTAAGTCAATCCGAAGGTGTAGGAGGACAGGGTGGTTCTGGTATAGTTTTAATTAGATTGAAATAAAAAATATATTTTTATATAAATGAAAGGATGGAATTTAATATGGCAATACTAAATCATTTCCCAACTGGTGGGGGGCTATTCTTCTGACGAAGTAACTGCAACTCGTGGTCAAGTTTTAACAGGTTTTACCGCAATAACAAGTGATTCTCATGATGAACCTATAGAAGGTACTATGCCTAATCGTGGTGCGCAAAATTATACTTTACCAATAAATGGAAGTTATAATATTCCAGAAGGATATCATTCTGGCGAAGGTAAGGTAACTCAATCTGTTACTACTATGAAGGGTTCTAATATAACACCTAATACATCTGTAGTAACAATTCCCACCAATCAGAAATATATTGATGGGAATTTTACTATTCCTGCATTTGCTTTACCATCTGCTTCTATTTTGAAAAAAAGGAGCAACATATACTTTATATGGAAAAAAGGTTACAGGAGAATTTGAGGGCTTCGTTCCTAGTGTTACAGATTTATATTACAAAGGAAATAATATA
>OODP01001953.1_pt1 | contig 10610 bp, 12 predicted proteins | sample 1671011 | NCBI WGS metagenome assembly OODP01 (sample SAMN06348113, study PRJEB24527) | human gut metagenome | biome: human gut; feature: ankylosing spondylitis patient; material: feces | host: Homo sapiens | place: China | collected 2015-10
AAATCGCATCAAATCCATTTGTGATCTGAGAGGTATCCACGTTTCCCGCCGCAAACACCGGAACGTTTCCTGCAAAAAATAAGAGGAGGCAGCCCACACCGAACTGTGCCACGTGCCATCGCCATTCCTTTTTTGTTGGGTTCACTAGTTTCCTCTGGTTTGTTCTTTCATTCTGCATCTTGTTTTGTTTCATCATTTTTTCCTCCTACTTACTCTCCAATATGAAACACACGGATCATCAAAAACATTAAGATTCCTGCCACCAATGGCATGGTAATAAAAAATGCCAGTCCAATATAAGCGGCACCAAATTTCTGATTCACAACATAAGCGGCAGCTAATCCACATAAAATTCCAATGACCACTGCGATCACAACGACCAGTTTAGATTTCCAATTACTTCTTCTCATAACAATCTCCTTTTCCTGTTCCGAAATCCGGAACATCTCTTTCATTTTGAGTACAAAAAAAGCACGAACCATCCGTGCTTAGTGACAAGTTAATGCGGTTGTCTTTTGAATTTCCCGCTTTAACACCTCCCTGATTTGTTTTTCACAAACAGCACTGGAATCTGACAGATAAGCCAGTGCCGTTTCATAGTCCCGGTACCGACTGTGTTCCAGGTAATCCAGGGCTGCTTTTGCCCGTCCATTTTCTTTGGGACACTGCTCCACCAAAAGCGTCAGCATCCCCCGTAATGTACCGGCAGATTCATAGGCTCTGGGAACGGCATCCAGAAACGCCTGGGAATACGGCTTTTGGAATTTTCTTTTCCCAGGAAGGGGCTTCCCTACTTTATGGTCTCGGACTTCAAACACCACCATACATGCAATGGTCACTGCTGATAACAGAAGCAGGGCAATCCCGATGATACTATAAAACATTGATTCTCCTTTCCTGTTCCGAAATTCGGAACATTCCGTTTTTATTCCCGGAAATAATCCGCAATCTCAAAGACCTGTTTCATGGCCTGTTCTGGTGTCAGATCTTTGGTCAAAAAGCCGCTGGCATACACACGCCCCTCACCCTTGGAATATTGGAACTGTACACCCGGCACCTTTTTCCCGATCCGCTCTAATTTCTCTTCCAGTTCCTTTCCGCCTTTGCGTTTTGCAGAAATGTCAAACTGGATCAAGTCTTCGAAAAACAAAAAGGCATAGGACAGTTTTCCCACTTCCCCATGGAGCTGTTCGCCTTCTTCCGAATGCCGGATTTCCAGCTGCTCAAACTCCGGATGGTTGTTCTGCAGATACCGCTGTAAGACCGTTGCAGTCAATTCCTCTCTGGTAATCTCCTGTTCTTTTACGGAAACCCGCAAAGGTCGCTGTCTCCATTCATTCTCTTCGGCTGCATTCATCTCTTCCGGGATTACTTCCGCTGAATCCGGTTCGGTTTCCACCTCCGGCAGCACTTCCCTCTCTTTTTCTGGCTCCTGTGATGATTCCTGTTTGGATTCCAGCAGCTTTTTCAGTAAGGAGGTTCTCTCCTCCCCCAATTGTTTCAACAGAAGCTCTTTCTGCTCCAACTGGATAGTCAGGTGTTGGTTCTCCTCCCGCAATTGCGTCAGTTCTTCGCATTGTGTCTGCTGGAACTGCGTCTTTTCTTGGAACAGAGTATCCCGTTCCTGTTTCACTGCCTCGTATTCCAATTTCGGCACATATGCGGACAAATCCGGAAGGGACGGTGGGATTCCGCATTCCTGTTGGCCGATCTGATATTCATACTCCCGTTTCAGATCTTCCGCTTCCATCCGCTCATTGCGCAGCTGTTCCAGTTCCAGTCGGCTCTTCATCAGCAGTTCCTGTTGCTGTCCTTCATAGAGCTTCTTAGTCTGTTCAAAGTCCTGTTTTTCACGCTGCAGCTCTTCCTGTTCTTCCCTGTGTGCCACTTTCTGTTCTGCCAGCTTCTGTTGGGCAGATGCCAGCTCCTGTTTCTGCTCTTCCAGACTTCGATATTGTCTCCCAAGCTCGGTCTGGATCTTTTGCAGATCCTGGCTTTTCTGTTCATACTCCTGTTTCCGTTTCTGGTACGTTGCCTCCCGTACAGCAAAAATGCGCTGCATCTCTTCCAGATACTGTTCGGTTCCAGATCCCTCCAGCTTTGGAACTCCCATTGTTTTCTCCATTTCCATCAACCTCTCCTTTTCTTTTTTTACCACCAGGAATCCCCGGTCTTAGGAACCGGCACTGTTTGTGCCGGTACAACCGGTTCCTCCTCCTTTTTGGGTTCCTGGGTTTCTTCGAAATCCGGATCCTTTGTTTCGGATTCTTCCACCTGTTCTGTTTGGGGGCATTCCTTTCCGGGTAGAGTCGTCAGGGAACGTCCCAGACAAAGGCTGCCACAGGCAGCCAGTACGATGCTGGTAATCAGCAACCTCTTGTTTCGTTTTTTCATGGATTCGCACTCCCTCCTAAAAGGCAGTGCGTGTTTCCACTACCTTTGTATTCACTGCCAGCCGCTTGGGAGTCTGGAAATATCCCACACAGGTCACAAGCGTCACCCTGGCGGTATCCTGCGCCTGGCTCTCCCTGCTGGAAAAGCAGGGATCATCCGCCTGCAGATACGTCCATCCTTCTACCTTCAGCTTCCGGACACGCTCCGGCGTATACAGATAGGCTTCCGGATTGGCCGTCAAAAACGCTTCGTCCGTAAATTGTTTCAAACTCCCGAACATCTGTCCGGAAGCCATGTTGTGGGCAAACAGATAGACCTGACTGTCGGAAAGCCTGGCTCCTGCAAAGGTAAAAATACTCCCCAGCGGGCTGTATGCCCCTTCAAAATCTTTGGTCAGGTATTCTGTATCTGTCTGTCCCGTCAGGATGGGGCTGTCTACCCCAATCTGGGGTACATACAGCCATCCCACGATTTCCGGATTGATGCGCTGCAGCGCTGCAAAATCGATCGTACGTTCCATGGGATCTGCCCCCTGGCTGACAGTCTCTTGTACCACCAGTTTCTGCAGCGCCTCCCCTTTGACTTTGATCTCCTGGAATGGTTCCTGTTCCCGGTATGCCAGGAACAGGCAGCCCAGCCCCAGCAGCACCAACAAAAAGGCCAATCCCATAAGTCCCTTACTTTTTCTCATGTTTTGCTGCAATTACCAGTCCCCCGGCAAGTACCAGAAGGAGGACTCCCCCTGCTACATACCAAATGGTGGCATCAAACAGTCCGGTCTGGGGTGCCGTATGCTCGGCTGGTCTCGGGGTGTGCTTCGGTTCCACTTTGATGTCGTAATGTAAGGTTTCGTCTGTTTCCATGGTAGGGATGCTTAAGAGGGTCGGGGATACCAGATCGTACCCCGGCTGGTCTTTGGCCGTTAACAGATACACTCCCAGCTCCTGTTTTTCAAACACGACTTGTCCGTTTCCATCCGTTTTTTTGCCCTGTTCTTGTTTGGCTGTCTCTGCCAGCGTTTTGGCAGCCTCCTCCAACTGCTCTGCCGTGGTCAGCGTATTCAAATCGATCTTTGTGTTGTCATATTCCGGAAGCAGCGTATAGGTACTGTCCTGAATCTCCCCCACTTTCGTCAGGAAAAACTCCACATCCGCTACGCTGGTTCCCTCTTTTCCCGGTGTCAGATGGACGGTCACGCTTCCCGTCTGTACCGTCTGCTCCGGACTTTGCCCGGTCTGTGTCTCCTGCCCGGTATTCGGTTCTGCTGGTTCCTGAGCTGCCTGCACACTGCAGACGCTCCCAAAGGTCAATAGCAGTGCCAGACATCCGGCACTAAATCTTGTCATCATCTTTCGCTTCATTGATTGTCCGTCTCCTTTCTCTCCAAATGTATAGGAGGAATAATAGTAAGAACGCAAACGGCAACAGAGTAAACACCAATTCCCTTGCAGAGGGCAGTTCTTCTCCCATGCTGTTTGCTTGTTTTGCCTCATAAGGCACCCGCTTTCCAGTTACGATCAGGCGGTGTGTGTTTAACCCGTAAGGAGTACAGGTAATGATCGATGCCAGATCCTGTCCTTCCTGAATCTTTAACACCGACACTTCTTCCGGCTTGACTACCTGGATCTCCGTCACCTGATAAGCCAGGGTTTCATCCAGCACGTGGAAAAAGAAGTAATCCCCTTCTTCCAATTCATCCAGCCGGGTCAGAAGTTTTGACTGGGGAAGTCCCCGATGTCCGGTTAAAATGCTGTGGGTGGATTCCCCGCCTACCGGGAGGCTGCTTCCCTGCAAATGCCCGATCCCTTTCGATAAGACCTCTTCACTGGTTCCATGATAGATCGGCAGCTCCACTCCGATCTTTGGAATGTCCATACTTCCCATGACCCCCGTCCCGGTGGTATCCAACAGGGATGCGTAAGACGCATCCCCCAAAAGAAGTGCATCCTCCCCAGATAAGGTTGCCCCATTGGTCTGATAGAGGATGCTATTGTAATGTTCTGCCTGTTTCCGTAGTTCTTTTACATCCAGTTTCTGATCCTGGATGGTCTTCTGATAGGTTGCAATCACCTGTTTCTGCTCTTTCTGACTGTACAGATGTGCCAGAAGGGGCAGACAGCAACAAAGGAATCCAAGTAGGAACAACACCCAGATCCCCCATCGTTTCCGCATTCCTTATTCCTTCTTTCTTGCTTTTGCAACTGCCATTGCCACTGCCATCAGCCCTGTTCCTGTGATCAGAAGGATTGCCAGTGCCGGAGTACCAGTCACTGGAAGTTTGCTTCCCACCTTGTTGACAACGGTCAGGTTCGCATTTCCCTGTTCTGGATTCGTTTCTAACTGCAGGTCTTTCTCATCTGTGACTCCATCATAGAAGCTCTTGATATGTGCCGTTGCCTGCAGCTCCTTCAACGTTTCTGCCGTAGCGCCCTGCCCCTTGATGTAATTGTTTCGGTCATCCGTGTAGGTTGGGATGATCTTGATCTCGATGGGGTCTTTTAACAACCGGTATCCATCCGGAGCTTTGGTCTCTTTCAGCCAATAGGTTCCCTGATCCAGACCGATGAGGATCACCTGTCCATCTGCTCCTGATACCATCTCCACCACATCCTGCGGCTGGCTTCCACCTGTGTGATCCGTACCTCCTGCAGAATCCCGGTTGATCACATGATATCCCGTATCTCCCTGTTTCACGTAGACTTCATTTTTGCAGTCTTTGTCACTATACAGACGGAAATGGGCACCCTGCAGCACCTTATCGTGGTCATTGGTTTTCACGATGTCAATCCGATAGGTGAAGCAGACGACCGTATCCCATGGGGTAAATCCGGTACTGCCCTCGTTATTGCTGTCCGCATCGTTGGAGAATTCCAGCCGCACATCATTCTCAAAGCCTGGACGTCCCGTATCGTTGGCCGCCAGATCATTCAACGTTGCCTCGTAAGTCAGGGTCACCTTCTGTCCATAGGTATTTTCCTGTTTCTCGTTAAAGTTCGGGAACTGCTTATCTACGATGGATTTCATATCCTGAACAACCACCTGGAAGGTATCTCCTCCACCCGGATTCGTTTTGACTGTAAACTCCCCTTCTTTTAAGGTGTAGCTTTTCCCTTTTTCATCAGAAATCGTAATCTTCACGCTTTCCGGTTTAAACGTCAGAGCTTTGTCCATCTTGTCATGCCATGCATAGTAATAGTTCTTGTATCCGTTCATGTTTGGGATGTTGGATTCGTATTTGTAGGGAACAGTCTGTCCGATCTCATAGTCTCCAATGTCATTCCATCCATCCGGATCTGTGAGATTGGGATTCTGATCATCTTCCTGGATCTTTTTGATCACACTTGGATAATCCGATTTCACCTGCATCTCTGCACTTGGATTTGCCGTACTGACCATACAAAGGGAACCTGCAGAATGAGTGCCTTCCACATCCGTAATCTCATCTACCAGGTAATACCCAAACTCCAGTCCGGTCAACTGGACGGAATTGTCGGATTTTACATCCTTGATATTCACCACATCAGACTGTACGCCCTGTTTTTCGATTTCATTTCGCAGATCTTCTACAAAGTAACGGAACTTACTGTAACGCCCTTCCAGTTCCTGTTCTGTCTGTGCTCCTTCCACCTTGTAGGAGTTCAAAGATTGGATGTAGTCAATGACCATATATTCCGTGACCTCATCCACCGGAACTGACAGTGCCTTTGCTGCCACGTTCTTTAATGCCTGTTCATAGGTTGGATTGAAGGTATAATTGATGGATTCCATGCCCTGTGCATTCTGTGCCAGGAACAGCTTGTACACATGAAATTTCTTTCCTACCAGAGTCTGGCCTTCATTCCCTTTGATGGTAATGTTTGCCGTGCCGCTTCCCATGTTGGCGATTCCGCCCTGGGTGGTATATTCCTTTGCTGCCACAGTTGCTTCTTCCGCAGCCTGTACCGTCAAAAGCGGAGTTCCTACGGTACTCATACTCATTCCACCCAATGCTAAGATACTTGCCAACATCCACACTTTACTTCTCTTCATCTTCTTGTTTCCCCTTTCTTATCATCATCACATATCCTGCCACGATTACTCCAACTCCTGCCAGTAGGATCCCTGCTGTCCATGGGCTTCCCGTCTCCGGCATCTTCATTCCGATCGGATTGACCACCTTCAGATTCACTTCTCGTTCTGCTTTCGTTCCCGTGATTGCAAAGTCTCCAGTTGCATCTGTATACTTCTTTCCATTCACATAGTATTCAAAGAGATCTTTCTGTGGATCACTCTTGGTGTAGATCTCATACACGATATCCGTGCCGTCCGAATTCACCGGGATCCGATAACCGTCCGGTGCTTTGGTCTCCTTCAGATAATATTTTTTATCCACTTCCAGATCTTGAAATTGCAAGATTCCATCTGTTCCACTGGTGGCTTTCTGCAATTCCTGTTTACAGTCTTTGTCTGCATACAGGGTAAATTCTGCCCCTTCCAATACCTTTGCATGGTCATTCACCTTGTGGATCACCAGTTCATACGGTGCCAGGACGTCCTCTACGTGAAGCTGTGCCGTTCCATCCTCACGAACAGTAAATTTCATGGTTCCGGTTTTATCCGTTGCCGTATTTTCCAGCAACGTGATCTTGTTATTTTCGTCCACCGAAAACTTCAAGACCCCTGGATTTTTGGTATACCCATCCGGTACACTTTTTTCCTGAATGGTATGAATACCACGGGTTAGGCCTTTCAGTACTGCCTTTCCCTTTTCATCCGTTGTCACTTCCTCCTGGTTTCCTTTGGAGTCTGTATGAGTAAATACCACGCCTGAAATCGGCGTATCTTTTCCTTTTAAGACTTTTACGATATCCAGTGTCAGTAGGGTTTCCGGAATTTTGGGTTGATTGTAAGTTTCAACGAATTCACTACCATCATTACTACTGGTAATCGGAACAACATAGACTTCCGGATTAATTAGATAACCTTCTGGGGCTTTTGTCTCCTGTAGTGTTACCACCCCTAATGGAATAGATGGATTTTTCGTTGGCGATAAATACAATTCATCTCCTGATATTAGATATTCTGGGGCATAGGAAATAAATCCATCTGCATCTGTCCTGAAAATCCATGTACGCTCTGGTGTTTTTCCCTGTTCCGCCGGATCCTGAGTTCCAGTTGGTTCTGTTTTATAGTATTTTACCGTAAACTCAGCCCCTTCCAGAGAGGCACTTCCCTGTGGTTTATTCTGGTTGGTCTCTTTGTCAATTTTTCCAAGCAGCACTCCCACCGGATCTAATTGTGGAAGATCTTTTACTTTCAGCACTGCTGTCTTTCCAGCTATAACTGTAACCGGATGTACCTGTTTATCCAAGACAAATCCTTTCGGGGCTTTGGTCTCCCTGACGTAATAGGTTCCCGCATCCACTTCCACGGTATTGGAGTTCCCTTGTGCATCGGTAGTCAGATCTGCAACTTTTGTAGTGCAAGCCTGCTCTTTGTAAACACCATAGATTGCACCTTCCCTGCTGTAACAGCTGTTTCCATCTGTCACCTCCGGGTTAGCAGACTCTTTTTTCAGGTTTAAACTGCCTTTCTGATCTTTTTCAATCCACACGATATCCTGTGCATTGTTATATGCCACATATGCCGTATACTGACTCATAAGGCCACGATCATTCAGCACCTTCATCCATCGTTCTTTCAGTTCGACCGTAATGTTATAAACCCATGCTAACTGGTTATAATTCAATCCTGTGGTATATCCTCCATATAAATATCCGATTACCGCATGACAGCAGCCATAAATATCTGGAATATGTGCCTGCACATCCGGTGACTCAAAGTATGGCTTACTGACATCGTATGCCGGTCCGCCAATTGACACCAACAACATTGCTTTGATCAGATCATTGTTCAACTTTGAGACCTGAAACACACCCGATGGAGTGGGACTGTTTGGTTCTGCACAGTATCCCAAATGGGTACCCGTTTCCGTCTGTACACTAAATTCCGTTGTATTCCAGGAGCCGTAAGCATGGGGTGTCCCCGGCCGGATCGTTGCCTGTGATCCCACTGCCGAAAAAAAGCTGCTCCGATCCTGTGTTTCCCCTTCTACACGTGCCTCTCCGATTGGTTCCTTTTTTGTATACTTCCCAAGCTCTTCTTCGGGGATCAGTCCTTCCAGCTTTTCTTTGAGTTCCTGGATGTCTCCTGCCTGTTCGTCTGGATCCACTGTCTCTGCCGCCCATACAGGCATACTTCCTGACAGCAGCAAGACCGCCAGAACTGCAGACAGGATCCGTTTCCATTTTTTCATGCAAGTTTCCCTCCTTTTTTCTTTTTGTTCTTCCTGCAACAACCCTTGTTAGGAAGAATCCGCAATCCGGATTCGGTTCCGATATCGTCTCATTTTTGCTCCCTCCCTTCAAAATGGGCGCAAAAAAAGAACACTCTTTCGAATGTCCTTTTTCTTTCCTGTCTTTTGTTTATTTGCCTTCCCAAAACTCTGCTCGGATATATGCATCCTGTTCCTCTTCTGTCATAGCCTCCCACATGTCATTCCAGGCATTCTCCGCTTCCAACTGCTCTAAGGGAAACGGCAGCTCCTCGTTGGGATCAATCAGAGTCCCCTGATACCAAAATGGCTGCATTCGCTCTTTCTCTACCATATGTACTCCTCTCTACTATTTCTTTGCTCCACATCCAGTACAGAAAAATCCATCACTGACAGTTTCTGTCCAAGCTGGAGTATCGACTACATAACGTGTTCCGTACTCTGCCGGATGTTCCACCGTTCTCGTCACTGTTTTGTAATATTCAGTATGCCATCCACCACCTTCTCCTGCTAAGGCGTGTTGTTTCATGTGACCTGATGGATCCGCTGTACAGTCCGCTCCGCAGACATTGCAACAATCCCAAGGATCATACACATCTTCTGTGACTGTCTCTGTCCAGGCTTCTTTCACCACATACTGCTCGTTATGCCCCACTTCCGGATGATTGACTGTATGGGTCTTCTCCTGCCAGGTGTGGGTATGCTGTGGTTTTTCTGGTTTCGACTCTGGCTGGCTCGGCTTCTGTTCCGGCTTACTCGGTTTTTGTTCTGGTTTAGATTCCGGCTGACTCGGCTTCGTCTGTGGTTTGTTGGGCTTCTGTTCTGGTTTGGATCCCGGTTGACTCGGTTTCTGCTCCGGTTTGGAAGAAGATTCTGTTTTTCCTGTTTCTTTCTCTGCTTTTACCGATTCTTTCTTATCCGACTTTTCTGCCGATTTCTTATTGTCAGAATTTTCTGACTTTTTTGCCGTAGTTTCCTTTTTTTCCGCTGTCTTTTCAGACTTGGTTTCTTCCTTTTTTCCAGTATCCTGTTTCGTACCCGTTTTCTTATTAGAAGTTGTATCCTTCGAATCCGTTTTCGCAATCTTCTGATTGGACCTTTGTCTGCACAGCAGTATCCTGATTCGCTGCTACATATCCGCCGATCCCCAATGCTGCAATCAAACAGATTCCCCCGGCAATCTGGATCTGTCGTTTGTATCTTTTCCACATTTCTTTCATTCCTCTTCGCTCCTTTTTCTATACTTTTCTAATTTTAGTATACCACCTTTGCAAGGTGCATTCCAGGTTACTTTACGTTACTTTAGGTTACCCTGCGTCCGCAAAATTTACTTCCGAAACCGTTTTTCCTGAACCGCTTTTCGGAACATCTCGGCAGATATTTCCGGTTGTTCTATCTGTTTCTTTACAAATCCATCAATGGAGGTATCATAAACAAAGCGTTTTACTTCTCTCATATTCCCTGTTTCATAATATCCAATCAGCTTTGCAAAAAATTCCTTCTGACACTCTACCGGAATACGGAGAACACCTGCACCGCCTTGAATCATGATCTGATTGGCTGCAAGCTGCGCCGTCCGCTTATTTCCATCAAAAAACATCTGGGAACGCATGATATAAAGCATGATCGTAATCGCTCTTTCAGTCACGGACAGATCTGCATTCATAATCGCCTGAATCTCCGATTCTATTTTTTCATAAATTGGAATCTCTGGCTTCCAGGATGTTCCACCAATACTGACATCTGAATTTCTCAAATCCCCAGCATTTGTTACGATTCCTACACCAATTTCTTTGTTTAATTGACGCACATAACGCAAATCTAATGGATAATCTACTGTATCAAACAAAAATTCCCATCCATGTTTTAGGTTATTTACTTTTACGATATCCTCCACACTTAA
>OODP01001961.1_pt1 | contig 10562 bp, 10 predicted proteins | sample 1671011 | NCBI WGS metagenome assembly OODP01 (sample SAMN06348113, study PRJEB24527) | human gut metagenome | biome: human gut; feature: ankylosing spondylitis patient; material: feces | host: Homo sapiens | place: China | collected 2015-10
ATCACATTCTTCAGTTGTCACAAATCGGGTCGCAATCTGCACCCCGTCTGCACCAAGAGAAAATGCTCTCTCATAATCGGCATGGTCATAAATGCCTCCTGCCAGGATGACAGGTATTTTTTTCTCGTATTTTTCTTCGTATTTTTGTACTACGGTAATAATCTTCTTTACTTCTTCTCCATAAATATCTGGAGTAAATTCTTCTAACTGTTCTTTATGAAATCCTAAATGTCCTCCCGCCATCGGTCCTTCTATCACAATAAAATCGGCGGTTCTTTTATATTTTTTATCCCAGAATTTTAAAATGACATGAGCGGATTTCTGTGTGGATACAATCGGGGCAATCGCAATATCGCTGTCTGCTGTATACGCAGGCAGATCTACGGGAAGACCTGCTCCTGATACGATAAAATCAGCTCCTGCTGCAATTACTTCGTGGGCATAGGTTTCATAATCGTTCATGGCTACCATAAGGTTAAAGCCAACAATTCCATCCGGTGAAATCGCTCTCGCTTTTTGCATTTCTTTATGAATGGCACGTTTATTAGCTTCTATGGGATTCTCATAAAAATCTGGTTCTTTAAAACCAATCTGTGCGGCAGAGATTGTTCCGGCTCCACCTTCTTTTGCAACTGTTCCGGCAAGCCTCCCAAGACTGATACCAACACCCATTCCACCCTGTACGATTGGAACTCTTACTTGTTTTTTTCCAATAGAAAATAAGTTTTTCTTCATAAGTTATATTCTCCTATAAGTACTAAAGCGTTCCCTACATACTGCGAAAACGCTGGTATCTTGCCTCAACTCTCTCTTTTTCTGTCATTTCCTTGCTTTTTTCTAAAAATGCGGAGATATTTTCTTCTAAATTATCAAATACATTCATCATTGAATCTAATGTATAGGATTCCGGCTCTGAAATAATTTTTTCAACAAAACCTGCTTTGTATAAATCATAAGAAGTCAGTTTCATTGCTTTGGCTGCGCGGGCTGCCTGACTGCCATCTTTCCATAAAATGGCCGCATATCCTTCTGGAGAAAGAATAGAATAAACTGCATTTTCAAGAATCCAGACTTCATCGGCTACTGCCATGGCAAGCGCACCGCCGCTGCCGCCTTCTCCGATTAAGACGGAAAGAATTGGGGTCTCTAAGGAAGACATTTCATAGAGATTTCTGGCGATTGCCTCACCCTGGCCTCGTTCCTCGGCTTCCATTCCACAGAAAGCTCCCGGTGTATCGACAAAACAGATGATTGGACGGTGGAACTTTTCGGCCTGCTTCATAAGACGAAGTGCTTTACGATAGCCTTCTGGCTCCGGCATCCCAAAGTTACGCTCAATATTTTCTGAGGTACTTTTTCCTTTCATCTGCGCGATAACGGTTACCGGCTGTCCCTGAAAATAAGCAATACCTCCGCAAATGGCGGCATCATCGCCAAAGTTTCTGTCTCCGTGGAATTCGATAAATTCTTCGAATAATCCGCTGATATAATCTTCACCAACTGGGCGGTCTTTTTCACGGGAAGTCAGGACGCGCTCCCAGGCTGTTTTTTCTGATGCACGTTTCTTTTGTGTTGCGGAAAGTTTTTGTTTGCGGGAGTTTTTCACTATTTTAACTGTCTGACCTACTTCCTGTTCTGATGCCACTGTAATATCACCATCATTGAAGACTGCATTATTGCCTGTATTCTCCGCTACCCCTTCTGCTGTTAAACGGTGCATTGTAAGAATCTTCTCCAACACCGTTTTCATATCTTTTCTCTCAACGATTTTATCAATAAAACCGTGTTTTAAGAGAAATTCTGAACGCTGGAATCCTTTCGGCAGCTTCTTGTGAATGGTCTGCTCGATAACTCGCGGGCCTGCAAATCCGATGAGTGCCTTTGGCTCTGCTAAAATGATATCGCCAAGCATAGCAAAACTTGCGGTAACGCCGCCTGTTGTCGGATCTGTGAGAACTGTAATGTAAAGTAAGCCAGCGTCACTGTGTCGTTTTAATGCGGCAGAAGTCTTAGCCATCTGCATAAGAGAGGTCATACCTTCCTGCATTCTCGCACCACCAGAGCAGGTGAAAATAATGACAGGAAGTTTTTCTTTTGTCGCGCGTTCTACACCTCTTGCAATTTTTTCACCAACGACTTCACCCATACTTGCCATAAGGAATCGCCCATCCATGACCATAAGAGCAACTTCATTTGCTCCGATGCGAGCTTTTCCTGTGATGACTGCCTCATCTAACTTTGTTTTTTCCTGCAGGGATTTGATTCTGTCTGGATACCCAATCATATGGAGAGGATTCTCTGTTGTAAGTCCGGTATCCCATTCTTCAAAAGAATCCTTTTCTGTTAAAAATGCAATCCTTTTCTGGGCTGGCATACGAAGGTAGCCTCCGCACTTTGGACAAATATATAAATTCTTCTTATAATCTTCTGTGAAAATACCCTTTCCACATTTATTACAGCGTTTTAAAAGTCCTTCTGGAACTTCTGGCTTTACCTGGCTGGCAGCTTCTTTTACTTCCGGCTTTGTGACGGGTGTTTTCTTAAATATACTTTTTAATTTCATAAATAAATCCTTTCGTACATAACAGGTAAACCTGTTATTTTTTTATTACGGGCCGCTGACTATTTATTTTTCCCATCTCTTCAAGAACATGTCTGGAAAATGTTTCTGCAAGATGTACATCTAATTTACAAAAGCTTTCGCTTAAATGAAAGCTACATGGCGAACTACGTCAGCCGAATAGATAGGAAATACATCTCAAAAATACAAAATAAGATGTGAATCTTACTTTTTGATTTCCTGACTACGTTCTTCAAGCACCTTTTCCAAATACTGAATCGTAAAATCGCCCTCCTGATAATCCGGACGTTCCATAATCTCATAAAGGAAATCAATATTCGTTGTGATTCCCTCGATGATAACTTCGCCTAATGCACGATGCATTTTTGCAATTGCTTCTTTTCTCGTTGCCGCAAATACAATGAGCTTTGTAATCATAGAATCATAGTATGGGGATACTTCACATCCACTGTAGATTGCACTGTCAATACGAACACCTTTTCCACCTGGAAGATACATATCGGTAATTCTTCCAGGACATGGACGGAAGTTCTTTGATGGGTCTTCCGCATTGATACGGCACTCAATGGCATGACCGGTAATCTGGATATCTTCCTGCTTCCATTTCAGTTTCTCGCCATCAGCAATTCGAATCTGTGCTTTAATCAAGTCGATTCCTGTAACCCATTCTGTGACAGGATGTTCTACCTGGATACGAGTGTTCATTTCCATAAAGTAAAAGCTTTTATCTTTTTCAAGGAGAAATTCAATCGTTCCTGCATTCTTATATCCTGCTGCCTTTGCTGCAAGAACAGCTGCCTGTCCCATTTTCTCACGAAGTTCCTCATCTACTACGGCAGATGGGGATTCCTCAATGACTTTCTGATGATTTCTCTGCACAGAACAGTCGCGTTCTCCCAAATGAATGACATTACCATAATTGTCGGCAAGAATCTGAAACTCTATATGGCGGGGATTCTCTACAAAATGCTCTAAGTACATGCTCTCATCACCGAAAGCAAGTCCGGATTCTTTCTGCGCCATTAAGAATGCATTTTCGAACTCATCCTCATTGTAAGCGACACGCATTCCCTTACCGCCGCCACCAAGAACGGCCTTTACAATAACTGGAAAGCCGATTCCTTTTGCAATTTCCAACGCTTCTTTTACATCAGTAAGCGCCTTCTGACATCCTGGAATTACTGGGACACCAGCATCTACCATTGTCTGTCTTGCTACTGCCTTATTGCCAAGTCGGGCAATAATATCAGAGTCCGGACCGATAAAAGTAATGTGGCAGGCCTCACACAGTTTCGCAAACTGGCTGTTTTCTGATAAAAAACCAAATCCCGGATGTATGGCATCCGCACCGGTAATCATCGTTGCACTGATAATCTGCTCCATATTCAGATAACTGTCTTTTGCTGCAGCAGGTCCGATACAGACCGCCTCATCGGCAAGCTGTGTATGAAGTGCCTCCCGGTCTGCTTCGGAATACACTGCAACAGTTTCAATTCCCATCTCTCTGCAAGCACGGATGATGCGGATGGCAATCTCTCCTCTGTTTGCAATCAATATTTTCCGAATCATTATGTTCTCCTTTTATCTTTATTGCGACAACTTCTGCCACAATTCTCTATCCTAAAATTATGCTATTTCTATGTTCTGTCTATCTTCCTTAAGACTTATTCTGATGAAAAATCAACCAACCATAAAAGTTAATTCTGCCTTTACTACTACTTTTCCGTCCACATAGGCTGTGGCTTCTCCCACACCCATCGGGCCTTTACGTTTTACGATTTTGGTCTCAAGCTTTACTTTATCGCCCGGAACAATTTTCCCTTTAAAACGGCATTTATTAATTCCACCAAAATATGCTGTCTTTCCTTTATTTTCTTCTAAGGAAAGTATGGCAACTGCCCCTACCTGCGCTAACGCTTCTACAGTAAGAACACCTGGCATAACTGGCTCCTGTGGAAAATGTCCACGGAAAAAGTCTTCATGAAATGTTACGCATTTATATCCTACGGCACTGACACCTGGTTCCATCTCTTCGATGTAATCAACTAAAAGAAATGGATGTCTGTGTGGTAAAATCTGTTCAATTTCTTTAATTCCTAATCTCATAATTTTCTTCCAACCTGTTTACTGCTTTACTTATATTTATAAAAACCTGTTTTTACTTTCTGTTAAAGCTTCTGACTTATTAACTTGAGAAAATCAGACTTAAATTCATACCTTATCAATATTACTGAATTCTGAATAACGGCTGTCCATACTCCACATTCTCTTCATTTTCTACAAGAATTTCCGTAACAACACCATCGAATTCGCTCTCAATCTCATTCATAAGCTTCATTGCCTCAACAATGGCCAAAGTCTGCCCTTTCTTTACAGTATCCCCTACTTTTATGAAAGGCTCTGCATCTTCAGAAGGTGCTGCATAAAATGTACCAACTAACGGGGATTTTACGAGGTTTCCACCCTTTTCCCCGACTGCCTCTGCTGCCTGTGACTGTGCAGCTGCAGTAGCTGCAACTCCCTCTGTTCCGGCTGTATTTGCACCATTCACGCTGTTTGCGCTGACACCAATGGCTTCCTGTAACGCAATGTTTGAAGCTGGCACAACGATTTTTTCTTCTGGCTGTGGACAACTCATGGCAATGCGGATATTACCCTCTGTATATTCAAAATTCGTAAGCCCTGCTTTTGATACTTCTTTTACTAATTCTAAAATCTGCTGATAATCCATATCTGTCTACTCCTCGTATTTCTTTACAAGAAGAGAAGCGTTATGTCCTCCAAAACCAAGAGAGTTGGAGATGGCTACATTCACTTCCTGCTCTACTGCTCCGTTAATTACATAGTCAAGATCGCATCCCTCACCAGGATTGGTTGTTCCTACGGTTGGATGGATATAGCCTTCTTCGATGGACTTCACACAAACGATTAACTCTACCGCTCCGGCTGCTCCAAGCAAATGTCCGATCATTGACTTTGTAGAACTCATTTTTAAATGGTCTGCGCTCTCACCAAAGGCACGTCTTACAGCTCTTGTCTCAAATAAATCGTTGTGGTGGGTTCCTGTTCCATGTGCGTTAATGTAATCTACTTCTTCCGGTTTTACACCTGCTTCTTCCATGGCAAGTTCCATTGCTTTTGCTGCACCGCTTCCGTCCTCTGCAGGAGAAGTGATGTGGAAGGCATCACAGGTAGAACCATATCCGGCTAACTCTGCAAGAATCTTTGCCCCACGCTTTTTCGCATGTTCTAATTCCTCTAATACAACAACTCCAGCTCCCTCGCCAATAACGAATCCGCCTCTTGCCTCATCAAATGGAAGAGACGCGCGTAACGGGTCGCTCTCACTGGAAAGTGCAGTCAGATTTGTAAATCCAGCAACGGCAACTGGTGTGATACTGCTTTCTGTTCCACCGGCAAGCATAACATCGGCATCTCCGTACTGAATGGCACGAAGGGCATCTCCGATAGAGTTACTTCCTGTCGCACAGGCAGTTACTACGTCAGTACATTTGCCTTTGCAGCCTAAGTCAATCGCTACATTTCCTGCTGCCATGTTGGAAATCATTAAAGGAATAAGCATTGGACTCACTCTCTTTGGTCCCTTTGTAATGATTTTCTCATGCTCTTTCTCCATGCTGGAAAGACCGCCGATACCGGAACCAATGATAACACCGACACGGTATGGATCTTCTTTTTCCATATCAAGACCTGCCATGGCAAATGCTTCTCTTGATGCAGCTACGGCATACTGGGAGAAAACTTCCATTCTTCTTGCTGCCTTGTTATCAAGTCTTTCTTTTACATTGAAATCTTTTACTTCGGCTGCAATCTTTACTTTATAATCTTCGGTATCGAACTTTGTGATAGCTCCGATACCTACCTTTTCTTCTTTAATTCCATTCCAGAATTCGTCTAATGTGTTTCCGATTGGAGTCACAGCACCCATTCCGGTAATTACTACTCTTCTTTTCATATCAGAAAAATCCTTTCTCTCACTTACATCACCATACCACCATCCACTAAAAGTACCTGACCGGTAATATAAGACGCTTTGTCAGAAGCTAAAAATACTGCTGCATTCGCAATATCTTCCGGCTCTGCAAAACGGCCAAGTGGAATCTGTTTCTTTGCATTTTCTTTTACTTCATCAGAAAGTACATCTGTCATCTCTGTTTTTACGAATCCCGGAGCAATAGCGTTACAGGTAATTCCTCTGGACGCTAATTCTTTTGCTGCGGATTTGGTTAATCCAATTATTCCTGCTTTGGATGCACTATAGTTCGCCTGACCGGCATTTCCGGCGACGCCGGAAACGGAACTTACATTAATGATTCTTCCATATCTCTGCTTCATCATGCGACGGCTCGCAAAACGAATCATCTGGAAACATCCCTTTAAGTTCGTATCTATTACATTATCGAAATCTGCTTCACTCATAGCCATTAAAAGACCATCTTTTGTAATTCCTGCATTATTTACAAGAATATCAATGCTGCCAAATGTCTTGGCTACCGCTTTTACTAAAGCATTACATTCTTCAAAATCTGCAACATTGGCACGGAAAATTTCTGCTTTTCCACCTGCCTCTTCAATTTCTTTTTTTACAAGAAGTGCCTTTTCTTCATTTCCGTGAAAATGTACGGCTACTGCTGCCCCTTCTTTTGCAAGAGCGATGGCAACTGCTTTTCCGATTCCGCCGGACGCGCCGGTCACAATTGCTGTTTTTCCTTCTAATAACATATCTATAACTCCTTTATAGCTTCCACTGTCTTGTCGATATCTTCCATCGTTCCGATTCGGAACATCTTTACGTTACGGTCAATCTTTCTCATAAAACCGCTCAAAGTCTTTCCCGGACCGATTTCTACGAAAACGTCCACACCGTCTGCTATCATGGCACGCACACTCTGCTCCCATAAAACGGAGGAATAAACCTGTTCTTTTAATAATTCTTTTGTTCTTGTCGTATCTGTCACGATACTTGCATCCACATTTGTCACATAAGGAATCTTTAACTCTCCTAATGTCACTTCGGAAAGTGCCTGATAAAGCTTCTCCCCTGCTTCTTTTAAGTAAATGGAATGGAATGGTCCGCTTACATTTAATGGAATGACACGTTTTGCTCCCGCCTCTTTTAAAGCTGGTGCTGCATTCTCTACCGCTTCCTTATCTCCGGTAATAACAATCTGTCCCGGACAGTTATAGTTTGCAACGTAAACACCTTCCATGTATGCAATCGCCTCATTTACCGCTTCTCCAGAAAGACCAAGTACAGCGGCCATACCGCCCTTACCTTCCGGTACTGCGTTATGCATGAGGTTTCCGCGGAGCCACACCATCTTAATAGCATCCTCAAGCTCCATGCCGCCTGCTGTTGTAATCGCACAATATTCTCCAAGACTAAGCCCGGCTGTCATGTCTGGTGTAAGCCCTCTTGCCATAATCTCTTTTGTCATTGCCATACAGGTAGTAACTAATGCAGCCTGTGTATAATCCGTTCTGTCAAGGAGTTCATTTTCCTCAAAACAGATATGTTTCATATCCTGTCCTAAAATCTCACAGCTCTTATCAAATACTTCTTTTGCCAGTGGGCTTTTTTCATAAAAATCTTTACCCATTCCTGCGACCTGTGCTCCCTGTCCCGGATAAAGAAATGCTATTTTACTCATTTACTCTACCTCCCGATATTCTCTGCCTGTGAAAGAACAACGTTCTTCATCTCTCTGCAGATTCCTTCGATAATTTCCTTACAACTTCTGCTGTCCTTTACAAGACCGGCAATCTGGCCTGCCATCACACTTCCATGAATGACATCACCGTCAACAACCGCCTTTCTAAGACCGCCAAGTGTCAGCTTCTCAAGTTCTTCAAAGGAAGCGCCTGCCTGCTCTAACTTCAAATACTCTCTTGTCTGCTGATTTCTTAAACATCTAACTGGATGTCCTGTTGTTCTTCCGGTTACCTTTGTATCAATATCTTTTGCTTTAATTACTTTATTCTTATAGGCTTCACTTACGATGGATTCCTTAGATGCAACGAAAATCGTTCCCATCTGGATAGCCTTTGCGCCAAGCATAAATGCGGCTGCCATTCCTCTTCCATCTGCGATTCCGCCGGCTGCAATTACAGGGATATTTACTGCATCAACAACCTGTGGTACTAATGCCATTGTTGTTGTCTCTCCAATATGTCCGCCTGACTCGGTACCTTCTGCGATAACCGCGTCCGCACCAGCCTTTTCCATTCGCTTTGCAAGAGCAGTACTTGCTACAACTGGAATGACGCGCACACCGGCTTTCTTCCATTCTTCCATGTACTTTTCCGGGTTACCTGCACCGGTTGTTACTACCTTTACTTCCTCTTTTACAAGAAGTTCGGCGATCGCATCTGCCTCTGGATTTAATAACATCAGATTCACGCCAAATGGCTTATCTGTTTTTTCCTTTACTTTATGAATCTGTTCTTCCACCCAAGAAGCAGGTGCACCGCCCGCACCAATGATTCCAAGTCCACCGGCTTCGGAAACAGCGGCGGCAAGCTCGGCTGTTCCAACCCATGCCATACCGCCCTGAATTACCGGGTACTCAATTCCAAGCAATTCTGTAATCACTGTTTTCATTCTTTGTCCCTCTGCCTATTTATGTTCTTTGATGTACTCTACAACGTCTCCAACAGTTTCCATCTTCTCTAACTCTTCTGTAGGGATTTCTACATCAAACTCATCCTCAAGACTCATAACCATCTCGAAAAGGTCAAGAGAATCTACTTTTAAATCCTCTTTGAAAGATGCTTCCATTGTTACCTGGTCTTCTTCAATTCCTAAAGATTCCACGATTAATTCTTTAATTTTTTCAAACATAATATAAACCTCATTCTTTCTTATACTCTTACATTGTTTTCTTCTTTATGTAATCCGGAAATTCCGGGAATTACCTTTTTACCATTCTAAATACATGCCGCCCCATGTAAGGCCTGCGCCAAACCCGGCAACAACTATCTTCATTCCCGGCTGTAACTTTCCGGCTTTCTTTAATTCATCAAGCAGCACCGGAATACTCGCAGAAGACATATTTCCATTCTGCATCATATCCATCGGAAACTTTTCAATTGGCTGCTTTAACCGCTTAGCGATTGCCTCGACAATTCTTCGGTTTGCCTGATGAAGAACAAATAAATCAACTTCTTCTACAGACTTTCCTGCCTTTTCAAGAATTTCCTTCACTACAACAGGAACCTGTCTGGCTGCAAACTTGTAAATCTCTCTGCCATCCATCGCCACATAACCCTTTAAAGAACCATCGGCTCTCTTTCCCGTCGGATTCTGACAGGTAAGTACTTCGCCTCTGCTTCCATCGGAATGAAGTACGGAAGGAATCTCAATGTTTCCTCTTCCATCTATATTCCCATCTTCATCTGCACTGACAACCGCAGCTCCGGCACCATCACCAAATAAAATACAGGTACCTCTGTCTTCCCAGTTCACGATATTCGACAGACATTCTACACCGATCAACAGCGCTTTTTTCGAAAGCCCGGCCTTAATCTGTCCGGCTGCCATCTGATAAGCTACTATAAATCCTGAACATGCCGCATTTAAATCAAATGCTGCTGCATTCACAGCACCAATCTCCTTTTGAACACTGCAGGCTGTACATGGCAAAAGCTGTTCAGACGAAACACTTGACACAATGAGAAGGTCAATCTCCTCTGCCGCAACCTGTGCATCTTCCAATGCCCTCTTCGCCGCTTTCGCTGCCAATATGCCGGCTCTTGATTCCGGTACGACTCTGAATCCATTCATCGTTCGTATCTACCAACTGAGAAATTTCAAAATTATCAAGCACTTTCTCAGGAAGGCAGGAGCCTGTCCCTTTTATTTTGACAAACATCACTTTCTCCTTTTCTTGCTCATATGATTACTTCTGATCACTTCGTTCTGATACTCTATGTGAATGTTTTTATTTTCAAATCTTATTGT
>OODP01001965.1_pt1 | contig 10523 bp, 11 predicted proteins | sample 1671011 | NCBI WGS metagenome assembly OODP01 (sample SAMN06348113, study PRJEB24527) | human gut metagenome | biome: human gut; feature: ankylosing spondylitis patient; material: feces | host: Homo sapiens | place: China | collected 2015-10
GTATTTCTCACCATAGACTAATCCTGCGTCCTTCATGACTTTCATATGTTGAGAAATGGCGGATTCAGAAATACTGAATTTTTTAGACAGAGAACGAACACAATGTTTTCTTTCTAAAAGCGATTGATATATTTTCAAACGCATTGGTTCTCCCAATGCCTTTAGCATACGGTCAAGTTCCATATTAGCCCCCTGTTTTAGTATTCACTTAATTAAAACACAAATTTTTGATTAAGTCAACATGAAAACAAAGTTCCCCTAGCTAGCTTCTGCCTGTGCCTTACAAACCTGCCAGCGCCATGAATTTTTTATCCGACTGAATACTTTGTGTCAGAAACTGACCGTCCCGGAACAGGGCATAGGTCGTGACCGGCGCGGGTACATTCTGCGCAGATTTTTTATCAGTGATATGGATGGCCTTGAACGGGATACCATGCTCCTTCGCTGCCTCCTGCACCCTTGGCACCCAATAATAGGTATATGGACACTGATCGGTGCAATAGAGAACAAAACCTGCTTCCTTAATCACCGGATGTTTCGCACATTCCTTGAAATGCGGCGGCTGTGCACCCGATTCGATAGGAAGATACATGAGATTGATCCCGCAGTCAGATATGTCTGCCACCCGAAACTCCTTGTAAGCAAGGAATTTCGGGTCAGCGAGGAATTCCCGCTTCCGGCCCTCCGCGCACAAAATACAAATGCCTTTCTTCCCCTGCGCTTTGGCATCACGAATACACGCATCCAGCAGATCATTCGAGTACCCGTGTCCCTTCATAGAGCCGGATACCCATAGGCAGTTAATGTAAAGATAACCATCTGCCGCAATCGGCACCCAGGCATTTTCAGCCGGAATGTATTCGATAAAGCATTTGCCGCGTTCCTCACTGCGATAGAAAACAAGTCCATCATCAAAGCGCTGCCGCAGCCATTCCTTTTTTGCAACGCTCTGCCTGCCGGACATGGCACAGCAGATATGTTCCTTGTCATCCGTTATTCCTCCAATGCTGCCAATTTTGCTTTACCGTTTCCCATGAATGTGGTTTCTACCGCGCTCCGTTGTTTTTTCGTTTTTGTTTTGGTAAGGGCAATTCATCGTACATTGCCTCAAATAGGTTTGTAAGAAACGCTTTGCTATCAACCTCATCCACCAGCAGCATTTCTTTTGCGCCCTCATACGGGAGATCACAGATTGCCTCGGGCATAAGTTCTAAGGCGGTTCTTGTTTTCTTTACAAGCAACCGGTCATCATATATCCCGCCGACGATTTTACCACGATAATAAAGGATAAATTCCCCCATCATCGACCGGTAAGAAACCGCGTTCAAGTCGGATAACTGTTCTAAAATAAAATGAAGATACACTTTACTGGATGCCATGATTTCTCCTGTTTAACACAGTTGTCCCGGCAGCTTCTGCTTTTCTTTTGCTGGAAAAGTGGCTTCAAACTGTTCAAACCCCTCCGGATCTTTCTCACAGACAAAATACCCATCGGGGTCTTTGTAAGTGCCTGAGACACCGTCCAGAAATCCGGGTTTCAGTTCTTTGATGAGGAAATAGTCCGCCTCCGGGTCGTCGGCATAGCGCACGCCCTTAGTTTTGGCCGGAACAAAGCCAGACTTGCCGTAAAAGTCTATATTGCCGGTAATGGCAAGCGCCCCTGCTCCCATCTCCTTAGCTTTTTCCATGGAATAGTCGAGCAGCTGCTTTCCATAGCCCTGCCGCTTGTATGCGGGTGCGATGCTGATGGGACCGAAGGTCATGAGCGGCACCTTTCGCCCGTCGTCACAGTCGATTTCCGACCGCACATAGATGACCTGCCCGATCAGCTCACCGCCCAGTTCCATCACAAAATCCAGCTCCGAAACAAATGCCGGGTCATTCCGATAACAGTGCAGCACATAGTGCTCCACACAGCTGGGCCGGTAAACATTCCAGAATGCCTCACGGGTCAGGTTTTCGGCAGCTCTGTAATCGTCTTTCGCTTCCAGACGAATAATAATATTCTTAATTGCATCCATAGTAGATCCTCCTTTGGTGGTGTAAACAATTGCCTCCATAGCAGCCTTCCTTTCAAAAAAGGACGCAGCGCATGATCGTTTTGCGATCAGCACTGCGTCTTTGCGTCTGGCTGTTTGGTTTCGATGATAAAATTTTTTGCATTGATAATACTCTCATGCCTGCATTTGGGACAAAACAAAGGAAAAGTTACTAATTCCGTTTCCCGCAATATCTGCAAGCGCGTCTTGGCACCGAAAGCTGCCGCAACGGCCTCTTTCTTTGCTCTCTCAGAACCCTCAAACCGTGCAAAGTACTTTCTGGAAAGCTCAGCCGCCGGATGTACCTCAAGCTTCTCGCTGCTCCAGCCGATCTTCTCCGGCTCATCGCCGAAACGGACTGCGGAGATCATATCCCCGACAACGGCACTGGCGGTCGGCAGTTTTCCTGCTCCGCTTCCATAGAACATGGACGCCCCCAGCATATTTCCCACAACAAGGATTCCGTTAAATACATCTGTCACCGCGTACAGCGGGTCTTTCGCGTCCACAAGGACCGGTGAAACCTCCAGATAGATCTTTCCGTCTTTATTCACGCTGGTTCCGAGGAGCTTGATCGCCGCCCCCATATGTGCCGCATAACTGGAATCCATGAAGGTGATCTTTGTGATTCCCTGGGTCGGGATCTCCTCGTAGTTCACTTCTTTTCCTGTCGCCACCGCGGTCAGGATCGCGATCTTTCTGCAGGTATCATATCCCTCAATATCCGTCTCCGGGTTGCGCTCCGCGTAGCCCAATTCCTGGGCGCGCCTTAACGCCTCCTCGAAGCTCCATCCCTCCTCATTCATCTTTGTGAGGATGTAGTTTGTGGTTCCGTTTAAGATACCGGAGATCTCCAGGATCTCCTCACCGCCGAGACACTCCACAAGCGGGCGGATGATCGGAATACCGCCGCCGACACTCGCCTCAAACAAGAAGCTGATGTTCTTTTCCGTAGCGATCCGGATCAGTTCTGTCCCATGGGCCGCAACCAGTGCCTTATTGGAAGTCACCACATGCTTTCCCGCGAGCAGGCAGCGCTTTACAAACTCGTAGGCCGGTTTTGTCCCGCCCATGGTCTCCACAACGATCCCGATCTCCGGGTCATTTATGATCTGTTCCACATCGTGGATCACAAGCTTCTCCACCGGGCTTCCCGGAAACTCCCTGAGATCCAGGATATATTTTACTTCGATCGGCTCTCCAGCTTTTTTTTCTACGCTTTTGCAGTTCTTATCAAGAACCTCATACACGCCGGAACCGATGGTTCCGTATCCCATAATCGCCGCTTTCATCCGTCTATTTCTCCACTCCTAAAATTTTCACATTCTGTACGCCTTTTAAGTGCTCGATCTCCTCAACCATACCGGCAACATTTCCCGTGTCGGAGAGGACTTCCACGCTGAGCGTTACCGTCGCGGATCCGTTTACCGGGATCGTCTGGTGGATCGTAAGGATGTTCGCGCGGTAATCCGCAACGATGTGGAGCAGGTCAGACAGAAGCCCCGGTTCATCCATCATCTGGATCACAAGAGTCACGGTCTTTCCTCTCGTGTTATCGGAAAACGGAAGAATATCATCCTTATATTTATAGAAGGAACTGCGGCTTAATCCCACCTGCTCTGCCGCCTCCTGCACTGTCAGTTTTTTGTCCGCCTCAAGCAGACGTTTCACCTCAACGACTTTTTGAAGGACTTCCGGCAGCGCTTTGTCACGTACCACATAATATTTGTTTTTTTTCTCCATATATCAGACCTCGCAAGCTAAAAATTTCTTTTTTATTACCGAAATCATACGTTTCATCGATTGCTCTGGCACGTTACCATATGTGCGTCCCAGAAAAACATGTGTACGCAAGAATCTTAGCATATTTTGGATACTTATGCAAGCAGATGTTCGCTGTCTGGCAAAATCCACAGTTATTGCGTTACTGTACACGCATGCGTGTACAGTAACGTGATTTTGCCGATGCTTCGCATTCCAAATCGGCAAAATCTGCTACCAGAAGTGTATCGTACGGAATTTTCAGTTCAGAAAATTCCTACCCGTGTACAGTAACGTTATTGCTCTTAAAACAAGAAGGGAGAACCTGCAGATCAGGTTCTCCACTTTTTTATTTCCATTTCGGATCGTTTTTACCAATTTTTCAGTTTTAATTCCAGTTTCAGAATTTTTCTCTTTTTACAGATGATCTTCCAGCTCACTGTTCCTATGCACCCCAGTGATCGCATACTCTGCCCACTCCGCGATATTTGTGGCGTGGTCGCCGATGCGCTCGTAGTATTTGGCGATCATGAGGATGTCCAGGATCTGTTCCTGGGTTGCCCCGCCGTTTAAGATGCCGTCTGCCAGTTCTTTCTTTACCTGGGAGAACATATCGTCGATCACGTCATCGTAGGCGATGACTTCCTTTGTCTTCCTGAGATCCTCGTTTGCGAAGCTCTCGATGCTCTCGCGGACCATGGACGCAACGGCTTTTGCCATCTCGCCGAGTCTTGTCGCCTTTACCGGCTCTAAGAGGTCTGCGGTCTTGATGATCTCCGCGATATCGCCCGCCTGGTCACCGATGCGCTCCAGGTCTGTGATCATTTTTAATGCGGAAGAGATCTTTCTTAAGTCACTCGCCACCGGCTGCTGCTCTAAGAGAAGCTTCAGGCACTTGCTCTCGATATCTCTCTCCTTTAAGTCCACGTTCGCATCGTCCTGCAGGATCTTCGCCGGAGAGTCAACATACACGATCTTCACGCCTGTGGAAGCGGCTTCCTTTAATGCGGAAGAGATCGCGTCCGGGCCGTTTGCCGCTACGATGATCGCCTGATAGCCGCCTGCGACTGCGTTATTTACGCACTCGATCTGCTGAGCGTCATCCTTTGTGTTCGGGGACATGAAGCTTACTGTCACGCCGAGCTCTTTCGCCTCTTCCTGAGCACCCTCGTTTAAGGTTACCCAGTGCTGGTCGATGGAGTCCATGGTGATCAGCGCGATCTTATAATCGCCGACTTCTTTGGACGGAGCACCTGTGGTGGACTCTGCCTCTGCAGACGCAGCTGCGGATTCTGCCGGTTTCTGGCTGGAACAGCCGGTGATGCTGGCTGCCGCAAGGGCTGCACAGCTTAACAGTGCGAACAATCTCTTTTTCATAAAAATCCTCCTTAAGATTTTCTTATATGTAACTCCCGTATACCATGGGAGTTAGATATCCATGTAACGATATTTCCGGACCAGCATCCTGCTTATTCTCATGCAGGACCGCGGACCGACTGTTGCTGCAAAATGCCGCAGACACAAAACAGTTTTTTCTCTGTCTTATTTGGATGCTTTCTTTCCGAAGTTTCCGGAACGAACGACAACATCAAGAAGTACAGAGAATACAACGATGATACCGATGACAAGTCTCTGGATGCCGACCTGTGCACCGATCATGTTCAGACCATTCTCCAGTGTCTGCCATACAGCCGCACCGGCAAAGGTTCCGAGCAGAAGTCCTGTTCCGCCGAGCGGGGAGATGCCGCCGATAACGCCGGCCGCAACGCCGTACATCTCGTACATGTTTCCTGCTTCCATGTTGCCCATTCCTGCCTGTGCGCAGAGGATATAACCAACGACACACGCGCAGACAGCACTTACCAGATATGCCTTAATTGTTGTATTTACAACATTCACACCGGACAGTTTCGCAGCATCCACGTTGGAGCCGATCGCGTAAATATGTCTTCCTGTGCGGGTCTTTGAGAGCAGGAAGAAGAAGATCAGAAAGATCACGAGAGCGATCCAGAAGGTGTTGTAAACACCAAGTGTCTTTCCATAGTAGAAGACGTTCTGGAACTTATCCCCTGCTTCCTTTCCGATACCTGTGGCGATGGCATCCGTGTTTCGGTTGTTGTTGACCATGTAGGCAACGCCTCGTGTCACGAACATGGTACCCAGGGTAGCGATGAACGGCGGAAGCTTGAACTTTCCGACTAACATTCCGTTGATCACTCCGGTAACCAGGCAGCACGCCATCGCAACCGCCATCGCAACGAACGGATTGACGCCCATCGCCATCAGGGTTGCCGAGATCATGGCGCTCATTCCGACCATGGAACCGATCGAGAGATCGATGTTTCCGGTGATCAGAAGATAGCTCTGTCCGACGCCGATCAGAAGGTACTTTGACATGGAACGCAGAAGGTTCATGACGTTCTGTCCGGCAAATACTTTACGGTCGATGAGACCGAATGCTACATAGATGATGATCAGTCCCGCGAATGCCGTGATGACCGCGCCCATTCCACGTGTCCCCAGGATCCGCTTTACTGTACTCTGCTTCTTTTCATTCATTCTCCTGTCCTCCCTCAGCTAACCTGTTGTTTCTTCTCAAATTCGGTAGCGAACTTCAGAACCTCATTCTGGCTTGTCTCCTTCGCCATGACTTCGCCGGTGATCTTTCCGTCGCACATGACGATGACGCGGTCCGCGATTCCCAGGACTTCCGGCATCTCCGAGGAGACGAACATAACGGCAATGCCCTGTTTCTTTAACTGGTTCATCAGGTTGTAGATCTCGACCTTCGCGCCTACATCGATGCCTCGTGTCGGCTCATCGAAGATCACGACTCTGGAATTTCTCGCCAGCCACTTTCCGACAACCACTTTCTGCTGGTTTCCTCCGGAAAGATTGCCTGCGTTGACCTCCACCGTCGGGGTCTTGATCAGGAGGTCCTTCACCGCCTTCTCGCAGAGGTCGTCCTCCTTTTTACTGCTGATCACGCCGAGCTTGCTGCAGATGAGGTCCAGGTTCGGGAGTGCCAGGTTATGACGGATGCTGAGTTTCGTGCAGAGACCGTCTTTTTTCCGGTCCTCCGGCGCCAGTACGATCCCGGCTTTAATCGCGTCCATCGGACAGGTGATCTTCACTTCTTTTCCGTCCAGCCAGATCTCCCCGCTGGTCTTCGGGTCAACTCCGAAGATCGCTCTCGTTGTCTCGGTACGTCCCGCTCCCATCAGTCCCGCGAATCCGACGATCTCGCCCTCATAGAGGGAGAAATTGATGTCGCGGACGAGATGTCCGGCATTTAAGTTTTTCACCTCGAAGATCTTCTTTCCTTTCGGGCAGGAGACTCTCGGGAACTGTTCCTTGATCTCACGGCCGACCATGTTTGCGATGATCTCCGACATTCGCCAGAGAAGCAACCGCACAGGTAAAGATATCCAGTCGGATCAGCTTTGCAAGGATTACCATAACCGCTATATGGATCAGCAGGATCAGGAATCCGGCAGCCAGCCATACCGGTGCATTTCCCATAGCAGAAATATCTGCTCTGGAAGCGATCATTGCGATGACAATGTAAAGCATGATATTGGAAACTTCTTCCGTTCCCTTAATCTTTCCAAAAGGAGTCATTGCTACGATCAGACCTACAGCTGTTACAAGAAGAACTGTCCAGGTTGCCTTATCAAAAACAGGCAGAACAGACGCAACCATAACACCGGCATCCTTGGACAGAGAGGATACAAAAAAGGATACACCGATCAAAAGAAGCATGTTTTTCCATGCAAGAGGTCTCTTGTCCTCCCTTGCCTCTTTTTCCAGAGATGCTCCTACTTCATCGATCAGACGTACATCTGCCTTTGTCCAGGAGTTGAATTCCTTAGAGAAATTAATCACCCACAGAAGGAACATAACATAGATTACTGCACAAACCGAATCCATTACCAGAGAATATGCCAGACTTTCTTCACTTACATCCAGAATTGCCTGAATCGCCAGCATATTACTGCCGCCGCCTAACCAGCTTCCGCACAGTGCTGCAAGTGCTTTCCAGCTATCCGGTCCCAGTAATTTATGGAAAATGCCATAGCTTACTACAAAACCAATACCGATTGAAATACTTGCTGAGAAGAAACCGATCAGCATTTTCGGTCCTAATTTAACCTGTTGTGCTAGATAAAATAATATAAAGAAACTTCAACAAAATGTGCTATCCTATTTGTAGGCAATACAACGAAAGGAGGCATCATTATGTTGAAGTTCCAAAATAATAATACCACTGTTATTGCAACTTTTGAAGACTTTATTTTAACCACTTACGTTATTATTGACGAATTGTATCATCAGTTTGCACTTCCTGAGGTTGCCAAGCGACGGCATGTTTTAGATGCAAAACTATCTGATTCGGAAATCATTACCATTAGTCTTTGTGGTGAGTTGCTTGGCGTTGATTCTGAAAATGCCTGGTTTTCTTTCGTGAAAAAGAATTACAGACATCTTTTTCCGAAGCTTTGCAGCAGAAGTCGTTTTAACAGAACGAGGCGTGCTCTGATGCAGACAACCGAATTATTAAGACAAAAGATGCTCTCTGTTTTTCCGGTTCCGGTCAGTTCTTATTGCATTATTGATAGTTTTCCGCTTGCAGTCTGCAAATTTGGACGTGCACGATACTGCAAAACATTTCGCAGCCAGGGTGCTGATTACGGAAAGTGCCCTTCTAAAAAGGAAACTTACTTCGGCTATAAAGTGCATGCCCTGGTCACATTAGAAGGTTACATTACTGCATTTGAGATTACGCCGGCATCCACAGATGACCGTGAAGGATTACGGGATCTGGTGGATAATTGTTCAAATATTACAATTTTAGCAGATAAAGGATATGTTGGCGAAAAACTCATGCAGGAAATGCAGGAACAAACGATCTGTCTTTTTGCACTCAAGCGTTCCAACAGTAAAGAAAACTGGCCAAAATCGGTGCGTCAGCTGATCTTCAAATTGAGAAGACGGGTAGAAACTGTCTTTTCACAGTTAAGCGGTCAGTTAAATGCAGAAAGAGTACTTGCCAAAAGCTTTCAGGGCTTATGCACCCGTTTGGTTAATAAAGTATTGGCATACAACCTCTGCATTGCATTAAACAGTATTTTCGGTGAAACCTGCGAACTTGGAAAAATCAAAGAACTGATATTCTAAAAAATTTGGTAACTGTTCAGTAGGTCTGCGCACTTGCTGCGCTGACCGTAAGAAAACATAGGCTGGAGGGCAAAAATCCCATCAGCGAAGCTGATCTGGAATGGATTTTTGCGTGTAACTATGAAGGTACTGAATAGTTACAAAATTTGTTTATCAAAAAAACAGGGATTCTTTGCGGTTTTTACAAGTTTTTAAACGTTTTATTTGAAATAGCACAACAGGTTAATTTAATGATCTTTTTCAGATCACAACGCAGCAGCATTAAAAACAGCATTGCGTAGAGTAACGGATTTTTGATCGATACGTAAATGGCTGACGTATCCTGCAGATCCCATACTTTCATAGTACATAAAAGCATCATGCCTAAATAGATCAGAACGATCGGCGGTGCAAATTTAAAAAAGGTCTGTGCGCCTTTTCCCCGCAGGTACACGGGAAGATTGACCAGAATTGCTGCTAACAGCATTAAAGTGGCCAGATAGATAAATCCATCATGAATCATTTGAAATGCTCCATTCCGCCACCGAATATCGGTGGGCTTTATTTTCTTATTCAGAACAAGCCATAACGAGCGGTTGAAATTTTCAGCTCCCCCTTCCTTCTCCTTTTCGATACCTTTTCACGAACCGCAGGACAATGTGAGAATGGCATGGCAGTATGCCACTTCTTATTTTGACTTTTCTTCTATGTAGTATAAAGGGTGACAGCAAAAAAGTCAATTTTCAGACATAAATATCAGTAAACGCTATAGAGCTTTTATATCACAATGGCGTACAGAGCATGATATCGGACATAATGAAAAAAGACCGGCATTTTCTCAATACCGGTCTTTCATTTCTGCTGCTATACTGTACTGCTGTCCGCATAAAAACGATTATTTTGCGTAATCAGTTACGCGGGATTCGCGGATCACATTGACCTTGATCTGTCCTGGATAATCCAGATTCTCTTCGATCTGGTTTGAGATATCTCTCGCCAGTAAGATCATATCATCGTCACTGATTTGTTCAGGAACTACCATAACTCGAATTTCTCGACCTGCCTGAATTGCAAAAGTTTTATCAACACCCTGGAAGGAGTCTGCGATCTCTTCCAGCTGTTTTAATCTTGTTGTATAACTTTCCAGTGTCTCGCTTCTTGCACCTGGACGTGCTGCTGAGATTGCATCAGCTGCCTGTACCAGACATGCGATCAATGATTCTGGCTCTTCATCCCCATGATGAGATGCCACTGCATTGATGACAATTGGATTCTCCTTATACTTCTTACACAAATTCACACCAAGTTCTACGTGAGAACCTTCTACTTCGTGGTCGATGGATTTACCAATGTCATGAAGCAGACCTGCTCTCTTGGCCATTCTCACATCGACACCGATCTCTGCTGCTAAAAGTCCGGATAACTGAGCAACTTCCATGGAATGCTTTAACGCATTCTGTCCATAGCTTGTACGGAACTTCATTCTTCCAAGAAGTCTGACAAGTTCTGGATGGATTCCATGAACCCCAAGTTCTAATGTTGCTGCTTCTCCTTCTTCGCGCATCA
>OODP01001968.1_pt1 | contig 10516 bp, 13 predicted proteins | sample 1671011 | NCBI WGS metagenome assembly OODP01 (sample SAMN06348113, study PRJEB24527) | human gut metagenome | biome: human gut; feature: ankylosing spondylitis patient; material: feces | host: Homo sapiens | place: China | collected 2015-10
AGATTTTAGGTCAGAGAGAAAAAATAGATAATAAAAATGGCATATGAGATGATATGAACAAAGCATCTTCATATGCCATTTTATGTTTTTAAAGACATTTACTGAATGTCCCTACATAAAGAAAAAGGCGAATATAAGAATCATCTTTATATCCGCCCACTTGATTTAATAAAAACGTTGTTGTTTATATTATTCCCAACTCCTTATCTCAAATTTATGATTATGAGTGCATCACCCATTACAGCACCTTTTTATCTGCTCTACAATATACTCCACATCCCCGTCGGTCACACAAGGTCCGGCTGGGATACATAAGCCCATGTCGAACAACTTCTCGGAGACACCGTTTACATAACACGGATTCTGTGCGTAGACGGGCTGCAAATGCATAGGCTTCCATAAAGGACGTGTTTCGATGCCTTTCCCATCCAACTTGAGACGGACTTCCTCATAATTAGTACCAGTCTTTTCCGGGTCGATCAGGATGGTACACAACCAGTAATTTGCATTGAAACGACTGTCGGGGTTCGACTTCAAGGAAATCCCATCCACGTCAGCAAATCCTTTCTCATACAAGGCGTGTACATGGCGGTGGTGGGCGACATGCTCGTCTAACACCGTCATTTGACCACAACCGATGCCTGCGCAAATATTGCTCATCCGGTAATTATAACCGATCTTTTGATGTTCATAGTAAGGGAAGGCTTCACGGGCCTGGGTGGCATAAAACATGGTCTCTCTCTTAGAGGCTTCGTCTTCCGTTACAAGTGCCCCGCCTCCCGAGGTAGTGATCATCTTGTTGCCATTAAACGACAAGGCACCGAATTTACCGAAGGTGCCGCACTTACGGCCCTCAAATTCAGAGCCTAAAGCTTCGGCAGCATCCTCCAGTACAGGAATATCGTATTTCGCTGCGATGGCGCAGATCTCATCAATCTTGGCAGGCATCCCGTAAAGATGCACAGGAACAATTGCCTTGGGCTTCTTGCCCGTCTTCTCAATTCGATCTTTTATCGCTTCCTCCAATAAGGCAGGATCCATATTCCAGGTATCTTCCTCGCTGTCCACGAATACCGGGACAGCTCCCAGGTAAGTTACCGGATTAGCCGACGCACAGAAGGTGAACGACTGGCAAATCACCTCGTCACCAGCTTCTACACCGAGCTGAATTAATCCTAAATGGATTGCTGCCGTACCCGCTGATAAAGCGACCACTTCTTTATTTTGTCCTACAAAATGTTTCAATTCTTCCTCGAAAGCATTCACATTGGGGCCGAGTGGAACCACCCAATTGGTATCAAAAGCTTCCTTGATATAATCTTGCTCCTTGCCGCTCATGTGAGCCAGGCAAAGATAAATTCGTTTGTCCATAATATGATATGTGATTTTTAAGAATATTGTCTATCAAACTTTTTTTCTCCAGACATAAAAGGGGACGAAAAGCCACTTCAAAATATTACATGCTTTTCTCAGTAACATCTCTCTGCCTATCAAAAACGATCGTTTTTATTATTGGGGAATAGCCAGGAGCTTTTCCTTATACCTGTAAAATACGGTCGAGTCATCACCTACATTTTTATCCAAAATCATACCGGCCTGAATTTTATTCCTGTCTCCAATGCTAATTTCCGGCACTGTCGTAGCCCGGATACCCATATAGTTATCATCGCCCACTGTCGTATGCCCACAAAGCAATGCCGTCGCAAAGAAATTATAATCTCCCACTACCGAGTCATGGCTAACAATGCTTTGGGATGTCAACAAGTTAAAATTGCCAATTTTGACATTAGGACCAATCATGACGAAGGGAGATACTATGTTCCCGATACCCAATGTCGCTGTTTTAGCAATTGTTGAAGTGGGGTGGATTAGATTAAGGAACTTTCCTCCTTTACTGGAAATAATATCGACAATCCCCCTCTTGACCTTTGCATTGCCCAAAGCTAAAATAAAATAATCCTCTTCCTGTATTTCATATTCCGATAAAAGTCCCAAAAAGGGCTTGGAATAACCATACATTCGCCAGTTCTTTATACCATCCTGATCCGAGGCCACGTATCCTTTTATTTCGATATTTGAGTCTTCCCCCCATTTACTATCCTCCAAATAGGATGTGAATTCAGCAGAAACAGCGCCTGTTCCAAAAAAAATGATCTTTTTAGTTTCCATATGCCACATTTAAATTATAATCGTCCAGATCAAAAAAGTCCCCATGACCTGCACAAACGACATATCCATGTCCCTTCATTGATTCAAGCGTTTGAATTGTTTTTTTTAAAGCTGACTTGGAACCCGTGTAAAGCTTAGTCACTGTCTTCAGATCCTTGATTAGCGAGTCCCCCGTAAACAGATACTTATTTATGGTAAAACAAATCCCCGATTCCGTGTGTCCCCCGGCCCGGATGAAGTCTAGTTCATACTTTCTCCACTTAAGCTTCCAGTCCACATCCTCTAAAATAATGTCAGCATGATTAATCACAAAGCCCGCCTGATTGTAAAACAGAGAATGATTTCGTTTCGGGTCCTTGATCGCCGTTGCACACTTCCCGGAACAGATTAATTTGCACTTATATTTATTTGTGAGATAATTACATCCCCAAATGTGGTCAAAATGCTCATGGGTCAGAATGATATATTCCGGTAGCAGTTCATGCTCTTCCAGCGTTCGTTCCAAGCTGTCGCAATTCTCACTGCCGGGATCTACCAATATGCACGTGTTCCCCTGGGACTTATCGTATAACACATAACAATTTGAAGCTACCGGATAATTTTCTATTTTCAATACTGTCAAGTTCATTTAACCCGTAATATTAATGGTCCGTCCGCCATCAATGGTCAACTGCTGGCCCGTGATCCATCTCGCCCGTTCTGAAAGTAGGAAATCAACACCATCTGCTATGTCACTTGGATAGCCGAAGCCCAGAGGATAAGTAGCTTTCATTCTTCCTTCCACTTCTTCGTTTTCAAATATGTTTTGTGTCATTTCAGTCATGACGGCTCCGGGAAGTATCGAGTTCACTCTAATTTTGGGGGCCAATTCCACCGCCATGCTACGCATCAATGCATCCAACGCCCCTTTGGAAGCGGCATAAGTATTGAACGCCTTGGCACCCCTGTTACTGATATTACTTGAGATATACACAATGCTTTTTAGAGTGTCTTTATTCCATTTCTTGGAAGACAACACTTTGGTAATGAGCATTGCCGAGATCACATTTGTATTAAAAGTCTCCTGAATACTCCTTATATTATGGCTTTTGAGCGGAAGCATTCTCATTATTCCGGCACAATGCACATAATAGTCTATAATAATCTCGTTCTCTTTTAGAAAGCCAATCAAGCTTTCCTCCAAGGATTCCACAGAGTTCAGGTCACTCTGCCATATTAAAGAAGAATGTTCGGATGAACATTCTTCTTTAACCTGAAGTAACCGCTCCGCGTTACGTCCGTGCAGTATGATATTATATTTCTTAGATAAATTTATAGCAATAGCTTTTCCGATACCTGAAGAAGAACCGGTTATCAATACAAAAGGTTTCATAATTATTTTTTATTGTGCGGTAAAGCCGCCATCCACATTCAGAATGGAGCCGGTAACCCATTTACCCATGTCGGATATCAAATACAAGATGGTATTGGCCACATCTTCCGCCTCTCCCAAACCGAGTGGATGTAAGGCATCTAACCTCTGCGTATAATCTTCTGAGAAGGAAGACGATACATTATCCATCATGGACGTTTTAATAAATCCGGGAGCAATGCAATTCACGCGGATTCCTTTAGGAGCCAGTTCTATGGCCAAAGCCCTGGTTGCAGCTTGAATAGCTCCTTTGGACAAGGCATAGCCCACATTGGCCGGAGAACCTACCAGACCGTATACAGAAGAAATCAAAACAATCGATCCGAACTCACCGGCATACACCTTCTTATTTACAAAAAGTTTTGCCAGCTCTATTGCCGAATAAGAGTTAATTCTATAAACTTTGTCACAGATATCGGGACTTACCGTTTTTAGCGGAGAAATATAAGGAATCCCTGCACAGTGTATAAAACCATTTAACCTGCCGAATTCTAATATCGTATCATGGACTTTTCCTTTAAAACTTTCCGGTTTTGATAAATCCATTTCCAGAACATAGGTTTCACCTGTACATTGTTGTTGCGTATTGTATAGTCCTTCTTTATTTATATCCACCAATACGATACGGGCCCCTTGTCCTGAAAGCAAGATGCTGGTCGCACGCCCCATTCCAGAGGCTGCACCGGTAACCAAATAGGTTCTTCCCGATAAGTTGAGTGAATCAATCATAAATTAGTTGACTTTTGAATCTATCAGAGCCTTTAAACCGCCCACCGTCTGAGCCTCGTTGATTTCTTTGGCATTTAATGTCACACCATAATTCTCATCGGCAAAAGCAATGATAGACAATATGGTTAATGAATCCCATGCATCGAAAGATTTTAGTTCATCTGAAGTATTTACCACATCCTCTTCCAATAATTCCGCAATTTGTTCTAAAAACTGTTCCATCTTCAATAATTTATTTGTTCACAAAAATCCAATTTTCCAATTCTCATTAATAAACTTCCCCAAGTCAATCCTACTCCAAAGCCCGATAAACAAAGGAGCTTCTCGTCCTCTGTCAACATGCTCCCCAAATTATGGGTAATATTGACAGGAATGGTTACTCCGCTTGAATTACCAAAATTTTCGACAATATTGGAAGGCATCTTTTCACGGGATATTCCTATTTTGTCTGCAAGCTTTTGCAGCATGAAGCGGTTGGGCTGGTGAAACATATAATAATCAACAGAGTCCTTTGACTGTCCCGACTTTGCCAGTAGATCATCGATCATGGGAGGAACCTCCAATTGCACAAAGTTGAACACCTCATCTCCCTTCATGACCAGATTGTCTTTAGATCGAAAGTTCCCATTCGCATCTTCCGACATCAGTGCAGTTTCAGCGGTAGAAGGTTCTCTGAATCCTCCAGCGGGAATCATTAAGGCGTCTGCCCGGGTTCCGTCCATCTTTATATTCCCATAGATCAGCCCTGTCTTCTCGGAACGCTCCACCACCGTAACGGCAGCACCGTCACCTATTAGCGGATTGCTGTTGCGATCACGCTTTGATACTTTACGACTTAGCACATCGGCATTCAGTAAAACCACTTTATTCACAGAGGGCTGATCCAGCAGCATGAAAGCCTGGATTAGTCCGAGTACAAAGCCCGCACACCCCTGATTTATATCCATACAGATCATATCTGTTTTCAATCCCATCTTCCCCTGTATGACATTGCTTGTCGGCGGCATGAAATGGTCCGGAGACTGAGTGACCAAAACAAGAGCATCGATCTCCTCCTTTTTCAATTTCGAATGTTCAAACAGGTAGTTCAGTCCATAACAGCATAAATCGGAACAACAAACCCCTTCCTCTACAATGCGGTGTTTGTTGTACCCCATGGCCAACTTTAGCTTCATGGATTTTGCGGTAGAGAAGTTGTAATTTCCCATCTCATCTTCAAAGAGTACCTCCTTTGAAGGTAAGATGGTCAAAATGCCCGTGATTCTTTTGTTGTCAAATACCAGATCCATTATTTCACCCCATTTTTATGCAACAAGTTTATGATGCTGTCAACAGATGAAAAATTTTCAGGAAGCACGTCTATCCCGTCAATGGAAATGCCATATTTAGTGTCCAATTCATTGACCAGGTTAATCACATCAAACGAATCCAGCATGCCCTCTTCTATGAAATCCACCGGTTCGCTGAAATCAAATTCCGGGCGTAGCCCGTTCAATATCGCTATTATTTCCTCTTTCATTATAATTACTTTTTAATTAAGACATAATCATATAATTCCTCAGCCCTGAACCCGTAATGCTCATATCGTTTTATGGCATTCTCGTTACTGGCTATCACCCAGAACAACTGCCTTTTGGTATTTCGCCCTTCGTACATGAAGGCTTCAAATAGCCTGGATCCTATTTTCAACTCTCTGAATTCGGGGGAGACAAACCAATAGCGTAAATACAAGGTAATCCCCAATAATTCATATATGATGAAACCTACGACCCGGTCATCATTTTTATATACCAATATGCCATTGCCCTCAATAAAATGCCGTATTTCCTCCAACGTTGGAAGCTGCTCCGACAAAGGGTCGAAATGATCCGTCAACAATTGACAGACCTCCTCCGCATCTTCCCTGCAAGCCCGTAGCACGTCCGTGCATGTCTTCTCCTGATTAAGAGGCAAGCCGGTACGGCTCATGCGGTATAACGATTCGTACAATGTAAACCTGTTTTTTAGAAACAGTTCCTTGATGGGGGCCGTCGTTTGTTCAGTACCGACCAAATCCAGCACGAGGGGACACTCCAGCCGAGAGATCTCCCCCAGACCGTCTCTCAGAGAATCAACATCCGTTGAGAAATAAAATAAATAATTGGCCAAAGGACTCCTACGTATCAGAAAGATGCATTTATCATAAGCCATGGAGTACAGCTCTCCTTTGGATATCCAATACGAATGCTTCGATTTGTCGAGGAAGAAATTTGTCAAAAAACCTTTCTGATGATTTTTTATGACATGGACATACCCGTTTATTTCCTCCAACGTGTTGACCCTATCCATTCACCTTCTTATTATAGAATAACCGGTCGATTTTCCCGTTCGTATTTCTCTGCAGCTCGTCCAGACGATGAAAAACAGTGGGAAGCATGTATTTGGGAAGTTCCCTGCCGATCTTTTGGCGGAACTCCGCGGGAGTTATTTCCTGTTCGGACTCGTAAAAGAGGGTGATCTCTTTTTGGGCAAAGTTGTAAACGACACAGCCGTTCCTCACCAGCTTCAGCTTGTTGATGATGATATGCTCTATCTCACCGAGTTCAGTCCGGTACCCCATGTGCTTGATGAGGGTGTCCTTCCGGCCCTTAAACACAATTTCCCCCAGATCATTCACATACACGACGTCTCCTGTCCGGTAGATGGTCTCCGGATAAGAATGGTTCAAAGGATTCTGGACGAAGGCGGCGGATGTCTTTTCCGGATTATTATAATAGCCCATTGCCAAAGAGGTGCCACGAACACAAAGCTCCCCTTCCTCGTTGGCTTTGACCACCTGCCGGTTGTCTTCATCCAGGATCAGGACATCGGTATTCCTGCAAGGATACCCTATGGGGATCGGCTCCTCATCCCTTATCTCTCTTTCAACGATGTAATAGGTGCAATCCAACGTGATTTCAATGGGGCCGTACAGATTGGCGAATAAAGTCTGCGGCAACTGTTTGCGCCAATAATTGAACTGCTTCGTGGGGAACACCTCTCCGGCAAACCACACCGTCTTGAGGGAAGGCAACTGGATCTGCGAAAGTAAATCCATATTGGCTATATTCACCATGATGGTCGGAACCCAGAACAGGAAAGTCACCTTGTGCTGTTCCAGCAATTTCAGGATGGAGGCGGGAAAAGCCGAGAGGCTGTCAGGGATAACCACGATGGTACTTCCTTTTGCCATCAACATGCACAGTTCGAAACTGTATATGTCAAACACAAGCGGGGAGAGAGAGCCTATCACCTCGTCATCCGAAAATTTGAATACGTCCAACGCCCACTCGGTAAAGTCAAAGAAACTTTTGTGGTTGAGTACCACCCCTTTGGGAGTTCCCGTTGATCCCGAAGTATTGATGATGCAGGAGGGGTCGGTGTCTATCAGGCGTTGAAGTCGCGATGCTATAAATGGCTCGTCGAACGGAGCCTCCCAGTCCATCTCATCCAGATTCAGCAACCGGATAGAATCCGGTACCATTCCCGCTATGTTCTTAAGATGCTGATTATTCGTGATAATAACCGAGGGGGATATGACATCAAGGATGTTCTTTATTCTCTCCGCAGGAGTTTTCACATCCAGATTCATATAAAAATTCCCGGAATAGAGTATGCCCAAGTCAGCACAAATACTCTCTATGCTTTTATTGAGATAGACAGCGACCGGACGATTCATACCCTCCTTGATTGAAAGGATGTTGGATGCAACCGACAGGGAATCCTGACGCAACTTTGCAAAAGAAATAGCCCTATCCTTATCAAGAACAGCATTCTTCTGAGGAAAATGTTTAACTGTATCCTCAAAGTATTCAATTAGATTGATTTTCATATCTGTAATTTTTAATTATGCCCATTAAACGGAACGGTAGTAGCACAACCTTCCTTGTTGATGTCAGAACGACAAAAGACTTTTACGAGGGTGAGATATATTATTTTCAGGTCAAGCAGAAAGGAGCAGTGGTCCACGTACCACACATCCAGTTCAAACTTCTTCGTCCAAGAAATCGCATTACGGCCATTGACCTGCGCCCAACCGGTGATTCCCGGACGGACTTCATGCCGGCGGGCTTGCCCCTTTGAATATAAAGGCAGGTATTGGGGTAACAAGGGACGGGGGCCTATTAGAGACATGTCACCTTTCAATACGTTTATTAGCTGGGGTAATTCATCGATAGAGGAGGCGCGAACAAACTTGCCTATTTGGGTCAGACGCTCCTCGTCGGGCAACAAGTTGCCATCCGGATCTCGGTCATCGGTCATTGTCTTGAACTTTATTACTTTGAAAATTTTTCCATTCTTCCCGGGACGCTGCTGAAAGAAGAAAATTCCAGCATTTTTGTTGACAAAATAAAGACAAGTCATTGTAACCAATAATAAGGGAGATATTAAGAGTATCACTATCAAAGAAATTATGATATCCAAATAACGTTTAAATCTACATGCATACATCATTATTTATATGTGTTAAGATATTGTTTTGCATTGTCAGGCGTAAAATTCAAAGCCGCTTTTCGAGCATTTTGTTTATAATATTCCAGCTTTTCCACATCATTTTTCATCTCAAGTATAAAATTGGAAATACGTTCTATTTCATTGGGATTGAAAATTTCTCCCACTTGGTATTCTTCCACAATTTCCTTTAGTTCTGAATCTTTACCAGCAATGCATAACAATGCACAACCCACAGCCATCATAGCATAAGTTTTGCTGGGTACACTTAATTTCGAAGCCAACAAATCCAAGGTAATGACTCCGACATCTGCGGCTCCTATCGAATACGGCAATTTTTCTACAGGCTGCCAAGGTAATAATCTACAATTATTTAATTTATTTTCCTCAATCATCGATTCTATCTTTTTTTTCTTACCACCTTCCCCAATAATAATAAAATAAATATCTTGTTCTTTTTTCAATTTCTCAGCCACCTCAACAATAGTCTCAACCTTGTGAGTATTACCTAAATTGCCAGAGTAGAGTACAATAAATTTATCTGTTAATTTTTGCTCCTTCAAAAATATATTATCTACTTTAGCACATGGCTTTAAATAAGAAACATTCGCCCAATTAGGTATTATGTGAATTTTATCCAATTCAACGTATTGGCTCAAGCATTTAGCCATTCCATTTCCAATAGTATAAATATTACGAGCTTTATGATACAGTTTAATATTTAACTTTTTCCACCAACATACTATCAAACTATTAGCTTTACAAATTCCGGTGCTTATTAACACATCGGGGTAGGTGTCATAAATTAAGAAAGAATAAGGATTCCGACAAAACAAGGGTAAAAGTGTTGCTATAGGAGGATTTGAAACTATAAATAATTCAGCTGTTCTATACTTGAAAATAAGCTTTAACCAAATCTGAAACCATCCCCATAGCCAAGTAAAAATACGTTTTAAAGTACTGCTTTTATCGTAAGAGATTATTTTATCTAATATAACATTATCTGATAACTCGGCTAGATACTTTTCTCCTCCTTTTGTTCCCGTTATTAATACTAATTTCTCATATTTTATTCCAAATGCATTCACAATATCAACCATCAATGTCCCGCTTGACTGATTTATAAATACAATTTGTTTTGAATAAGAAAATTGCGATTTTTCTTTCATTTTTTTAAATACTATATATTTTTTTGTATAAAAAAAGAATAGAAATTTCTATTCTTTAATTAAATCATAAATTGCTTTAGCAAAGATTTCTGTTGATTTTAATAATGAGTCAATCTTTATGTTTTCATTGTTACCATGAATTGCGTTATCTTCATCTTTGAATTCACATCCAAAAGCTACACAATTTGGCATTGATTTAGCATAAGTTCCTCCCCCAATTGCTTGTGGTTGACTTTCTGTATCATCTGAAACTTCAACATAAGCTTTATGAAGTTTTTGAACAAGTTCACTGTTTGGATCTATATAAAGTGGTTCATGAATATCACTTTCTAAATTTAATCCAAGAGACTGACATAATTCTTTTACACTATCACACATTTTCTTTAAATCAATTTCATGAGGACAACGTAAGTCTAATTCAATATCAGCATCTTCTTTAACATATTTGACAACACCTAAATTCATTGTTAATTTACCCATTAATCCTTCATGATTAATTTGTAAACCTTTTCCATAATAATCATTTAAATACGTTGCAATAAAATGTACAAGTTTATTATTAATAACA
>OODP01001976.1_pt1 | contig 10473 bp, 5 predicted proteins | sample 1671011 | NCBI WGS metagenome assembly OODP01 (sample SAMN06348113, study PRJEB24527) | human gut metagenome | biome: human gut; feature: ankylosing spondylitis patient; material: feces | host: Homo sapiens | place: China | collected 2015-10
TTTACTAAGTATTTTTGTTTATTCAAACTAAACTACAATTATTGTAATACCCGAAACACCCGAAAATCACTTCAAAAAAACAAAGGTGCTATTGCCTGACGTCCTTTTCCGTCAGGCAATAGCACCTTTGTCATATTTTATCTTATTTTTACAGATAGGAATATCCCATCAGTGATTCATCTACCGCTTTTGCAGCTTCCCTACCCTCGCGGATTGCCCATACTACCAGGGACTGGCCTCTGTGCATGTCTCCTGCTGTGAAGACTTTGTCTACGGAGGTCTGATACTGCTCTGGTTTTGTATCTACGTTGGTTCTTCCGTTAATAGCTACCTTAAATGCGTCTGTTACATATTTCTCACTGCCAAGGAATCCGGCTGCAATAAGAACTACGTCTACAGGAATGACTTCCTCGGTTCCTTCTACAGGTACCATCATCATACGTCCTGTCTTTGCATCTTTTTCACTCTTTAATTTCGTGAGTTTGGCCTGGCAGACATTTCCGTTTTTATCTTTGATAAATTCTGTAACAGTAGTCTGGTATACTCGTGGATCATGTCCGAATACAGCGATTGCTTCTTCCTGGCCATAGTCTGTTTTGAGGACTCTCGGCCACTGCGGCCATGGATTGGATGGTGTTCTTTCCACTGGCGGCTTCGGCATCATCTCTAACTGGATCACAGATTTGGCACCCAGACGGATAGATGTTCCCACACAGTCATTTCCTGTATCACCACCACCGATGACCAGAACATTTTTTCCTTTGGCAAGTTCATATGGAACTTTGGCAAAATCAGAGTCCAACAGCGCTTTTGTTACCTGTCCCAGGAAATCTACTGCGAAATAGATTCCTTTTGCATCCCGTCCCGGAACTTTAATGTCTCGTGGATTGGATGCTCCGCAGGCAAGGATGACGCGGTCGAACTGTTTCAGAAGTTCTTCTGCTGCTGCAATGGACTCGTTGAGTTTTGTCTTGTCAGCCTGTACTGCTTCTTTTTCTGCGAAGAATACTTCAATGCTTGCATCTGCACGAACTGCCTCAAATTTGTACTCTGTAACAGCTCCAACGGATTCTCCATTTACAAATACTTCTTTTACTTCAAATCCTTCATATGGTTGGATTGTAAATACCTGATCTTTTCCTTCTTCTACTTTCACTGCACCGCTTGGATCAATGGTTCCACCGCCATGTGCAACTGCTGTGATCGTAAATTCTTTCTGTACCGGTGGTTTTTCCTGCAATTTTTCAATTGCATCTCGTACAGCTGTCACAGCTGCATCAACCTCTGTCTGGCTCGCATCCGAATTATCAAATACATTCTGCGCAAGATCTACTGCGTCTTTCAGCGCTTTTACAGATTCTTCTGTGTAAGCATCTGCTCCCGCAAGTTTCTGAGCCGCATCTGCAAGAACTGCTTTCAGGGCTGTCTTATCTGCTTCTGGTACAGCCGGTTTTTCTGCCAGACCTTTTGTTGCTTCTTCTACTGCTTTTGTAGCTGCATCTACACTTTCCTGTGTTGCGTTTTCATCTGCTGCTACTTTTTCTGCTTCTGCTACTGCATCTTTCAGCGCTTTCACGGACTCTTCTGTATACTTGTCCTCTTCTTTCAGCGCTTCTTTGGCTGCATCGATTGCTGCTTTCAATGCATCTTTGTTCACTACAACTGGCGCTTTTTCTTCTACCAGAGTAATGTCAAATTTATCAAGCTGTGGCGCATTCTTTTCTGGTGCTGTAAATACCAGTGTTCCATCACCTGCTTCATTTACTACAAACTCGATATCTTGTGTGTGTGTTGCTTTTGCCTGATCTCCAGCTCCTATTTTCATAACTTCTGTCTGAGCCGCAATTTTATTATCAGCCTCAGACCAAGTCAATCCATTATTTGTATCACCGCTACGGAACTGTACAGTTGCTTTATATTTCCCCGGTTTTTCTGCATGATAGTGTAAAGTAATCTGATCACCACTATTCATTGCATTTACAAAGTATCCATTGCTTGCCCAATCGGCTGCAGACACCTGTAATGGCCATGCTTCACCTGTTCCTACATTCTTTAATGCAAAATGCTCTGCCTCTGCTGTGATTGCTGTTCCATTTACTTCTGTCGGGAAATTGAAACGGTTTTCTTCTGTATATGCTGCCGGAGCAAATTTAGCAACAACCGTTGCATTTTCCTTCACATCTTTTAATGTATAAGATGTGACAGCTCCTACAGATTCACCATTTACCAGAACATCCGCTACCTTATGTGTCTTGTCTGGTGTGATCTTGAATGTAACATCATTTCCTTCTGTAACTGTTGTAGCTCCATCTGGTGTAATTGTACCACCGTCTCCTTCTACGGAAGCATTCACAGTAAACTCTGCTCTCTGAATATCATCCCCAGGTGTGATTTCAAACATATCGAGCTGTGGAGCATCTTTTGTGTCTCCTTCTAATGTCAAAATACCTGATCCTGCTTTTGTTGCCACAATATCAAAATCTACTGTTTTGGTTTCATTCGCATTTGTATTTCCTGCTACAACAGATCCGGCTTTGATATTTCCCGCATCATCTTTCCATGCCAAACTATTGTCTGCAGATCCGCTTCTATAAGTCAGTTTAACATGATATGTCCCTGGTTTTTCTACCTTATACGGAATTGCAATCGTATCATCTCCATTCAAGCAATTGATAAATTTCTTATTACTTGCCCAGTCACCATCTGATACTGACAACTTCCATTTTTCGTCTGCTGCACCAGTGTTATGTAATTCCGCAAATTCAGCTTCCAATGTTGCATTGGCTTTTTCTCTCCATGGGAATACAAACGGATCTTCTGCTGTGTATTTTTCACGTTTTACTAATCCATCTTTCGCTTTTTTCAGAGCTGTTTCTGCTTCATTTCTCTTTTCCGGAGTTGCATTTTTATCTTCTAAAACAATCTTTGCCTGTTTCAGAGCTGAATCAAATTCATCCCATCCAGAAGTAAACCAGTCTTTCTTATACGATTCACATTCCTTTACAAGTGCAGCCAATGAGCCTTCGCTGCTCTCCATATCTTTGATGTTAATTTTTGCCTTTTTGTTAAATCCAAGGATTGCTCCTTCGCTCACATCTGTAATTTCAGCTGTGAAATACTGATCACCTGTTTTGTTCTTATTACGTCTTGTTTTAACGTCTGCAGTTGTTTCTGTCTGACCTTCCTCTAACACAATTTCCGGAATCAATGTCGTATCATAATCATCCTGAATTGCTGTCCCCGGATTTGGCTGTAATTTTGCTGTTATTTTACCTTTTGTTCCACCAACACGTTTTACCTTTAAAGATTTTGTTTCATCTTCATTCATCGTATATGAATCAGACTCCAGCTCGATCATACCTTTTCCGCCATTGTTGATAACAGCTGCAGCCTCAATTCCAGCGGCTTTTCCTGTAACCTTTAATTTAATCGTATGATCTCCATCTTCCAGATCAGGTGTCTCAAACCATTTTTGTCCAACAGCACGTTTTGATGCTTTTGTATCAACCGTAACTGGTTTACCATCATCCACTGTAATTTCAACTGTTCCATGTCCTGGATCCACTGTTCCAAAGAGATATGCTTTCGTTCCATGGAATTTCAATTCAAATTCTGCATCTTTATTTGCCCATGTATTTGTACCATTGATGTATTGTGGTTGATTTTCATCATGCCATGTTCCCTTAAAAGTAAATCCTTTTCCATCTTCCACATTTTTATCTGTTACATCAATCACTTCCATACCCTTTGGAATTGGATTGGCTTTTTCCATACCTTCTGTAGTTTTATACACTCCAACTTCACTAATCATTGGAACCTTTCCATCTGTTGTCCCTACTGTGATTTTAATCTGACGCGCTGTTGTCTCGCTTGTTCTACAAAGGCGTTTCGCACCAATAGTTTTTCCTTCTTCCAACAGAGTCCATGCACCACTGTCTCCATTGCGATACTCTACCTTGTAATTATTGATTCTCTGACCGTTCTGAATTGCCTCCTCAACTGATACAACATCAAACTTCGTTTCTTTTCCTAAGTCTATTAAAATTTCACCTGACTTTGTTCCATCATCTGTCGTCCAATATGTATCGTCATTCTCATCAATCATATTGCTTGGTTTGTAGGTTTGAGCATTCCCTCTGACAGAAGATACCTTTACAGATGCCCCCTCTGCTTTTGCCAGGTTTTCATCAAATGATTCTTTGACATTCTTACCAAACTCTTCTACACGTTTCAGAATCGCTTCATCTACTGTTCCCTGATTATTTGGTGGCACATTCAACAGTAATGTTGCATTATGTCCGACAGAATTGAAATACATATCGCTCAGTTCTTCCATCGTTTTTGGAGTGTTTTTCTGTGTTCCCCAGAACCAACCAGAAGTAATACGAGCATCTGCTTCCGGAACGGTCCACTGGTTTCCATCTTCAAAACCAACTGTCGCATTTCCCTGCTTATTGCTGTTAATCGTATTTGCATTTTTATCTACTTTCGACTTTGACCATGTATCTTTTCCAGCGATTCCCAACTCATTTCCAATCCAACGAACCGTAGTGTATGCTTCTGCCCCAAATAGCATACAGTCTGCATCTCGTCCGTCTACACCTTTACCTTCGTATTTCTGAATTGTATCAAACCATTTTTGGAAATTATACTCTTGCGCATTGGCTCCACTTCCTTTGGCTCCATCCATCCAAACTTCTACAAACTTCCCGTTATTTCCATACTTTGGATTCCCAAGAATCTCTTCCAGTTGGTTGTTATAAAACTCATTATAATCCTTTTTATCATTTTCTGGTGTTGTCGGCTGCCCATTCTCATCTTTGTAGCCATAACTCGGTTCATGAATATCCCACGGAGACAGATATAATCCCATATCCATATTCTGATCTGTACATGCTTTGGATATCTCTGCCAGAATATCTGATTCTCCATTTTTATCTTTATATCCAGACGCTGCTACATCATAGTCTGTATATTGACTATCCCAAATACAGAATCCATCATGATGCTTTGCTGTTACGATCAGCTTTTTAAATCCGGCATCCTTCAAAGTCTTTACTAAAGTTTCTGCATCAAAATCATTTTTTAATGTAAAGATCTCGCTTGGTGCTTTATTTCCGTAGTGCTCACCCCATTCAATCTCATTGAATGTATTCGGTCCAAAATGACAGAATGCTGCAAGTTCCTCTTTCTGATACCTAAATTGGTTTGCATCCGGCACTACATCGTCCGGTTTTGGAGCGTCCGCTGTTCCGCTCAGTCCTTCATCTCCAACCCAATTCGTTGTTTCTGCTGCTCTTAGTGTTACCGTTCCCCCCATGAAACCTGTTGTTGTCACTACACCGGCAAGCAGCATTGACATCCACTTTTTGTACAAAGCCTTTTTCTTCACCTTTTTTCTCCTTTCTGACATACCATTTTTATCAGATATGTACGCATTATACATGTTCAAATCCGTTTTATCAATTTACTATTTTCCAATTTTAGGTTAAATTTTTCCACTTTTCTGTAATTTTTTAATCATTTTTACCACAATCCCAAAAAGACTCTTGAACCAGGTGGTAATTTTTCACATGTTTCAAGAGTCTCTTTCACTATTTTTTGTTATTTTTTCTTTTTCGATGTTCCAGCTTTCGCAGATTCTGCTTTCTTCACGATTTTAGTCTTCATCACATACCACAGCGCACCTGTAATACATACAGAAGAATATGCTCCGCAGATAATACCTACCATCAAAGGAAGTGCAAATTCTTTGATGGAGCTTACTCCCATAACAAACAGAACTGCCACCATGACAAATGTTGTCAGAGAGGTATAAATACTTCTTGTCAGAGTTCTTGTGATACATCTGTTTACCAGCGTATCCAGCTCTTCTGTACGTTTCTTTGTCTTCATCTCCTCACGGATTCTGTCAAAGATTACGATTGTTGCATTGATAGAATATCCAACGATCGTCAGCATACATGCAATAAATGTATTTCCTACTGAAATTCTTGCGATCACATAGAAAGCAAGCACCACCAGTACATCATGAATCAGTGCAACTACTGCACTTGTCGCAAACCGAATATCTTTAAACCGCAGCCAGATATAAAGCAGCATAAAGACTGTCGCAATGGCAACCGCAATGATCGCATCCACACGCATCTCGGAGCTTACGGTAGAACTGATGTTTTCAGTCGTAATATCCTTTTCTTCTACTCCGAATTTATCTGCCATATATTTCGCAAATGCTTCTCGTTTTTCCAGATCCAGCGTCTGTGTCTTGAAAATGACCTGATTACTGTTTGCAACGGTCTGTACCTGGATGTTTGGATCATCTGTCACCTTCTCCAGATCCGGAATCATTGTTTCATCAATCTCTTTCAACGTATATGCTTTGTCAAATGTTACATTTGTAGATGTACCGCCCTTAAATTCCAGACTGTAATTGAGGACGCCTTTTCCTGTTCCTGCATTCACTCCCATAAACACAAATCCAATCAGGATCACTACGACCGATACCGCAAAGAAAATCTTACGTTTTCCAAGGAAATCGATCGGCGCACTCTCTTCTTTAATCCGTCCGTAAAGTTTTGTATTACGAATTCCAACTGCATAGAACGCATACACGATCATCCGGGTGATCACAAGTGCAGTAAACATGGATACGACAATACCAAGTGCCAGTGTCTGTGCAAATCCTTTGACTGTACCGCTTCCTTTCAGCCAGAGCACTGCTGCCGCGATCAGTGTTGTGATATTTCCATCTAAAATCGCAGACATTGCTTTATGAAAACCTGCATTAAGCGCAGATTTTACAGATTTTCCAGCCGTCAGCTCCTCTTTTACACGCGCAAAGATAATTACATTCGCATCGACCGCCATACCGATACCAAGAATGATACCCGCGATACCCGGCAACGTCAGTGTGATATCAAATGCATTGAGCAACACCAGGATCAATCCAGTGTAGATTACCAGTGCAAGACTGGATGCAAGTCCCGGCAGCAGATATACCATGCACATAAATACAAATACAATCGCAAGTCCGATCGCACCTGCCATCAGACTGGTACTGATTGCTTCTTCACCAAGCTGTGCAGCTACAACACTGGAACGAAGTTCTTCCAGTTCCAGTCCCAGAGAACCGATACGGATATAAGAAGCAAGGTTCTGTGCTTCTTCCAGGTCAGACATTCCGCTGATCTGTGCTTTTCCACCGGAAATCTCTTCATTTACATTCGGAGCACTGATAATGTTATTGTCATAGACGATAGCGATCTGCTTGCCTACATTATTCTTTGTAGCTTCTGCAAATTTTGTTTTACCACTGTTTTCTCCATCAGAAGTAAGAGTAAGACTTACCACATATTCCTTTGCACTTGTGTTCTGATTCTGAATCGCACCACCCTGGGCATCTGCTACATCAGAACCTTCCAGAACAACACTTCCGGATTCCTTGATCTCATCCATAGTTCTGGAGAGAACATATCCATCCTGTCCTGTAGTAAAGTTCTGGTTTCCGTCAGCATCTTCTTTTGTGATGAAATACAGGGAACCTGGTTTACCCAGATCATTCAAAATAGTATCTGCATCTGTAACACCAGGAATTTCAACTGTAATACGGTCTGATCCTTCCTGGTATACCTGAGCCTCAGTACTGTACTGCTCTACACGCTTCTGAAGCTTGTAGATCGTATCTGACATCTCTTCGCTTGTCGGATTGCTTTCCTTAGCCTGGTAGGTAATGCTGACACCACCGGCAAGATCAAGACCCGTGTTGATATGTTTTGCTGCACCGGTTCCGGTAGGACCGATACCTACGGCTGCAGTAAAGCAAAAGAACACAGTCAGGATCAGTGTCAGAAGCAGCACTACGATTCCTTTACTTTTCTTCATAGTTCTTTTCCCTTCTTGATTTTTTGTCCGCGGTCATGTTCATCCGCCTGCCAGCCATTTTCTGTTATGATAACAGCCGACGGCGGTATCAGTCAGACAGATTACTGCCCACTAATCACATGCCAGTGCGGCTTTTATCATGATGGCGCACTCCACACGTTTTCTCTGGAGTTCGCATCCGATTTCATAATTGCCTTTGATATCTCCCTGGAAATGGAATGCATTTGCCGCACATCCGCCACTACAGTAGAAACGTGCGAAGCAGTCTTTGCAGTCTTTCTTTGTGTAAACGTTGCATCCGCCGAATTCCTTCTGGATTTCCGGCTTTGTGATGCCTTCGTCTACATTTCCCATGAGATACTGTTCTTCACCAACAAACTGGTGACATGGGTAAAAATCACCCCAGGGTGTTACAGCCAGGTACTCTGTTCCTGAACCGCAGCCTGACAGTCTCTTGTATACACAAGGGCCACCTGTAAGGTCGATCATAAAATGGAAGAAGTTAAATCCTTTTCCCTCTTTCTCTCTTTTAATCATTTCTTTTGCAAGAGTATCATACTCTTCCATGATCTGGGGGATATCCTCCTCGCGGATCGCATATTCCTCCGTATCAGCCGCAACTACAGGCTCTACAGAAATCTGTTTGAATCCAAGATCTGCCAGATGAAGCACATCCTTGGAGAAATCAAGATTATGGTGGGTAAAAGTACCTCTTACATAATACTTGTCCTGATTTCTGGATTCTGCAAACTTCTGGAACTTCGGCATGATCAGGTCATAGCTTCCTGCACCTTTTCTGAATGGACGCATGTAGTCATGTACTTCCTTACGTCCGTCCACACTCAGTACAACGTTGCCCATCTCTTTATTGCAGAATTCCATTACTTCATCATTCAGAAGAACTCCGTTTGTTGTTAAAGTGAAACGGAATTTCTTATTGTGAAGCTTTTCCTGCTCTCTGCCATATTTTACCAGATCTTTTACAACCTGCCAGTTCATCAGCGGCTCGCCGCCAAAGAAATCTACTTCCAGGTTTTTTCTGGAACCGGAGTTCGCGATCAGGAAATCAAGAGCTTTTTTACCGACTTCATAGGACATAAGAGCTCTTCTGCCATGATATTCGCCTTCTTCGGCAAAACAATAACGGCAGGCCAGATTGCAGTCATGAGCAATGTGCAGGCACAATGCTTTTACAACGGTCTGCCGGTTATTTGAAAATTCTTCAATTACATTCTCATAAACATCTTTTGTAAAAAGCATTCCATCTTCTTTCAGCTTATTACATTCTCTTACAGATGTCTCAATATCTTCTCTGTTATATTTGTTTTCCAGTTTCTCTGCAATAGCTTCTGTGCCAAGGCCCTCTTCCAGATATGGAAGAACCTCATATGTAACCTCATCTACCAGATGGATGCATCCACTGTTGATATCCAGTACAATATTAAAGCCATTGCTTTTATAACGGTGAATCAGACTCATTTTACTAAAATCCTTTCTAAGCGTAAGATAAGCAGCGGAATAAAAGTTCCGCTGCTTATCTCATTTCTCCATAGCTGATCTTATTTCTGCTCGCAGCTCTGGTTTCCTACTGTACAGGAAGTTTTACATGCGGACTGGCAGGAAGTCTGGCACTCGCCACATCCACCTTTTTTTACAGTGTTCTGTAAATTCTTTGTATTCAGGGTTTTGATATGTTCCATAACTCTATCCTCCTTATGTAATTATATTCTTGGCATAGTATATCATATATCTTTTCATTTTAAAAGCTTTTTTTTACGACAGCATTCCACCCAGTGTTCCGCCGCCTGTGCACATAAAAAATGTTGTAACTGCATGAGCTGCACTCATATCCCAGCCGCCTTTTGCCATAACAGAGACAGTCAACAGTAATACATAGTAAGCCAGACCTGTGATAACACCCCACAGATATTTGTCTTTACGCACAATTCTGCCGGCCATAAAACCTCCCATGAAACATGCAAGTACATAAATTATAATAATCCCCGCATCTACAGCTGTTTCTCCCAGATCAAAAGCAAACAGTACCAGGGCCAAAAGCAGTAATGCCACTCCTGTTAATGCATATGCAAATAATAGTGATTTCAAAATTGCTCTGACTTTCATTGCTTCCCCTCCTGTTAAACTATATGGGGGAGGAATCAGTGTTATTCTTTTATTTCTTTCTCTTTTTTATAAATACAGCCACACCGGCGATCACTGCAGCTGCCACAAACAGTATCACAAACGGCATAATTGATGTTGTATCTCCGGTATTTACTGTATTGTTATTTTTCACAGCTTTATTTTCCGTTAAATTATCATTCTGATCAGAAGAAGAACCATTATTGCTGTCAGAACTGTCATTCATAGATACTGTATTGTTCTTTCCGGAATCAGGACTCTGACTGTCGGAGGAAGCCGGTGCAGGAGTTACCGCATCTGTGTCGTCCGTATCATTCCCCGCATCAGGTCCTACTAATTGTCTGCTTCCTGCAATTCCAAATGGACTGAAAGAATGTGTGCTGAATACCATAATACCATTCTCTACACTCGGAATAATCGTCTCAGTTGCCCCGTTATCCAGGAGATGTT
>OODP01001990.1_pt1 | contig 10394 bp, 10 predicted proteins | sample 1671011 | NCBI WGS metagenome assembly OODP01 (sample SAMN06348113, study PRJEB24527) | human gut metagenome | biome: human gut; feature: ankylosing spondylitis patient; material: feces | host: Homo sapiens | place: China | collected 2015-10
AGATTTACACTCGGATATTTCTGATTAGTTTTGGTTGTTCTATGGTTATAAATACAAGTTACGACAACAGCCATATATTTGGTTTATCTTTATTGGTTATGTCGCTACACGCAAGCTCCTCTCGCAATCTATTTAACAGCGGAATACGTCTTTGTAATTCTGTTGGCTACACAATCTATTTTTTATTTGAAAAAGAAACATTACTAAAAAACGAAGAAAGATGATGACTAAAATATATCCACGTACGGGAAATAAACAAACCGTATATCTAAATACCATTATACAAGATCCTCAAATAGTGGGATTGGCCTATAGACAAGATTCGCCAGTGTTTACCATACATTATGAATGGTGATTTAGATGAGTTATTATCTATTGAGGATGACATATTTTTCTTGTCGCTATTTTAGGAACTGGTAAGAAGTAAAAACCTTATTATGACGTTCTCCCAACTCATTTACCATTTGCTCGGCTTCTTCTTGGGAAATCAAACCCTGTTCCTTGAATTGTTCTATCCTCTTTTTTTCGTTGCTCAATAACATACGGACAGACTTGCGAGTCACAGCCTCTTTATATGATTTAGGATAATCAATGGATATTTTTGTGATAAAATTCGATGCTCTAGTTATATTTTTACGGATCTCGACTTGTAAAAGCGACAAGCAACTTTCATATTCGGTAGAGACTGTTTCCGAGGAGCCAAACTCGTTAACCAGTTTCAAGGACTCTTTCTGGGCTATGATCAATCCCCTTGCCAAATCGTACCCTAAAATAATTCTGTCTTGATAGTAAATATCTGCCCATTTTTGGAAAAAACGAGAGAAAAACTTCATACTGATTATCCATGAAGGTTCCTCACAGAATTCAAAAATATCGCCTCGGTCGCATAGAGGTTTCTTTCCGTCTCGATCGTATTGTTCATCAATTGCGGCATTTAAACGTCTTTGCGTCCCGGATGAAATGACACCGTTTGTGTATAGGCTCCAATAGAGCGAGCGCTCTCTATCCAAGATTCGTAGACGTATGTCTGCCATTACGTCTTTGGTACGGACAGGCATTTCCGGATATATTTCTTTTTGAGGTAGGAACTGTTCGACAATACTCCAGTCTGTTGCTTCCAACGCTTCCTTCTGTTTCAAATCTTTTAGGTATTTTTCAGAACCTTCGTACAACTGCTTTTTTACGCTATAATCCAAAAGAAGCTTGGAGGACGGTATCTCTGCCAATCCCAATTTCTTTAGAAGCCAACCGATTGTAGTCGCATTTATTGTCAATGTTAAAGTTACAATCCCAGCCGTAAGGAAAAGTACTTGCCGACGTATTGGTTCTGGTATCGAAAAGGTATACGATACCATCAGTGCCATCGTTAGTCCCAATGCACCACGTAATCCTCCCCAACTCAAGATCGTGGACTCTCGCACCGACAAGCCATATCCGGACCGTTTCATGATCGGATAAAATATGGTTATTATTAATATACGAATGATATTTATCCCGGCATATACACAGATAAGAATCAATAAATCCATCCATGAGAAGTCTACCTTCAATGCTATTACGACACCTACAATTATGAATATCAATGTATTTGCCATGTGTGCCGCCAATTCCCAAAATTGACGCATGAATTTATTGACCTGCGGTTTCAACCTCAGACGGCCCATGTAAGAGACTGTCAAACCGAAACCGACCAAAGCGATTACTCCCGATACTTCCAAATAATTTTGCGCTATGACAAAAGTCATATAAGCGGAAAGAATCATCACGCTGTTTTGAAGCATCTCGTCTCCATTTACATTTGTGATAAATTGAATACACAAATAAGCCAAAAGCGTACCAACCAGGGCTCCTCCGGCAACGACCATGATAAAGTCCGCTACGGGAGAATCCGAAACACCAGTAGCGGTATAGGCTCCGAAAAACAGCATGAAAAGGACAATACCGGTTCCATCGTTTAGCATCGACTCGGCATCCACTAGCGTCGAGAAACGTTTACTGGTGCCTAGCTCTTTCAACAATGCGACAATGGCCACTGGGTCTGTCGCACTTATCAAGGCTCCGAACATCAATGCAAATGTCCAGTTCCACCCTTCATAAGAAGGGGCGAACGTTCCGATCCCTATCATCAAGGCAGCCGTCAGCAACATCGCAATAATGACACCCGGTACGGACAATATAGTGGCATTTGTCAATGTTTTTCGAAAGATATGCACGTCCAGTTCATAAGCAGCGTCGAATATCAAGATCGGAAGAAAAATATAAAGTATCATATCGGGATTAGCATTTCCGGCAAAATCGATCGATGATTTTAATATAGGAATGCTTTCCAACCAGCCTATCCGGTCAAACGTACCGATCAATAATCCAAAGGCAAATAGCCCGACCGTGTAAGGAAGAGGCATCTTTTTTAATCCGAATTTTAAAATCGCACCTCCCATCAACCTTATCAATACAAAAAATAATGGGGCCAGTAAATTATTCGTTTCCATATTGATTCACTATTTAACTGCAAGGAGCTGGCAATTTTTGAGCCAATAGCGTTCGAAGATATATAATTATTTAATAATGAGATATCTATGAGCTTTGTCCTATAAAAAGAGAATAAAATCTCTTTCATAGTGAAAAAATATTTCCAAAATGAAAGAGATACAGAAGGTTTATTTAAAAAACAGTCGTATGTCCTCTTCCGAAAACAATATAGCGGTATTGACTAGTGCCAAATGGGAATATGCTTGAGGAAAATTCCCCAGTTGCTCCTTGGTTTCAAAATCAATGTCTTCACTGAAAAGTCCCAAGTGATTTGAATTATGAAGCATTTCCTCAAACAGACTACGTGCTTCTTCTTTTTCTCCTATGACATAAAGAGCACGAATGAGCCAGAACGTACAAATAGTAAAGGCGGAAGAGGGAAGTCCGAAATCATCATGAGATTTATAACGGTACATCAACCCTTTGTAAAGTAACGCATTCTTTATCGCTTGCACTGTTTTATGGTAGCGTATGTCTCTCGGATCGATAAATCCGTACGGTTCCATTAACAACAAGGACGCATCAAGGTCGGAATTACCGTAGGCTTGCGAGAAACTTTGCATCTCTTCTTTCCAACCGTTTTTCATGACATTTTCTTTGATTACGGCCGCTTCTTCCGACCAACGTCTCCGGTATGTCGGTTTGTTTAATAAATCTGCAATACGAGCTCCCCTGTCTAATGCGACCCAGCACATAACTTTGGAGGAAACAAAATGCTGTCCTTCTCCTCTAATCTCCCAAATGCCCTTGTCTGGTTTTTTCCAGTCAATCATCACATTCGTCAGGATACTTTTTACCATTTCCCACATATCTTCCACCTCGTCCAATGTACCGGGCATCAAACGATAGTATTGGTAGATCAGGTCCATTAAATAGCCGAACGAGTCATTTTGAAGCTGGTGGTAAGCATCATTACCGATCCGAACGGGTCGTGAGTTCTTATAACCGGAAAGATGTCCCAGAATAACTTCCGTCAATTTTCTTTCTCCGCGAATACCGTACATGATCTGGTAAGTATCGTGTTGAGAAACAAAAGTAGACTGGACAAATCTCATGAACCGCCTTGCGGCTTCGACATGGCCTATCTGGAACAAAGTTTCAATGGACATGGAGGCGTCGCGCAGCCAACAAAAACGATAATCCCAGTTACGGACTTCTCCGATCGTTTCCGGTAGGCTAGTTGTTATGGCCGCCAATACGGCTCCATTATAAAAAGACATCAATTTTAAAACTAGGAGACTTCGCTCAATGACATCGTTATAGACCGTAAACTTCTTGGTTCGGTCAGTCCAATTTAGCCAATAAACCAGCGTCCGGCAGTATTCCAGTTTCTCACGCTCAATGTTGACGGGGATTACTTTCTCGTTATATGAAAGTAGCAAGAACTCGTCCTTAGCCAGTATGATTTCTTTCTGTTCCAAGATCTTGTGCAAAGGTAGTGAGGAATAAAGATATTGCCTATCTTTGCTGTTAGAAGTAGAGTAGGTCTCTATATATTCCGAGGTCGTGTTGAAAATTGTCTTTCCACGGGCATAGTCCGGAGCCGGCTCATAGTTGATTTTAAAACGGGGAGTACCTTTGATTCTGCGGATATATCGGTAGATCTCTGCCGGACGATAACAATTGCTCGCATCGCTCAGATGGTAACAAGGCATGAAATCTACAACGGCAAATTCATTTTCTTCTGATACGAAGTTGGTCGAAAGAATATTTGTATGAGGAACATACGATTGCGATATTTGATAATCCGGAGAAACCTCGAAGCCGAAATATCCCCCTTTCTCCCGATCGAGCAATGACGCAAAGATGGAAGGTGAGTCGAAGTTAGGGAAACTATACTGCCTTTATCCGAAATCAAAGCCGCTGTGCAGCAATTTCCTATTACTCCGTAATTTAACTTGTCCATAAAAATTATTTTTTATTTGTCCACAATCCTTTAAAAAAATCAACGGTGGCTTTCAGTTGACCTTTTATGCTTCTGGAAGTCGTTCCGTAACTAACACCTTCACCCGACAGTTCTTCCAAAAAAGGCAATACTTCTTCCTGCGAGGACAGATTGTATTTGGCTTTTTCAGATACAATTCCAACTTTAACTGTTATGGCGGATACTGGAAGAGCCCGGAACATATCCTCATCCGTCGTGTCATCTCCCATTGCTAGTATAAAATCATAGCGGGAAGCCAATAATAGGCGATCTACTTCCGAACCTTTTGTGTATTCTGGAGATTTTATTTCCACGACTTTGTTGCCCTGCATGATTTGTAATCCCTTTCTCAGGCAAACAGGCATTATAGCCTTTGTTAGCTGTTGCGCTCTCAGCTCTCCCAGCCAGGCGTCCGATTCTCTATAATGCCAGGCAAGAGCAGCTTCTTTTGTCTCAAGATGAGAGTACGGGGTTTTGCTTACAAACAAATTTAGAATAAACAATAGCTCCGAATCCCACTCTCGATTGCCTATGTTTTTATGCCATGCGCCTTTTTCCTTGTAAAATGCACCATGCTCGGCGGCAAAAGACAGAGGAAGATCTCCCAGCCATTTCTCCAATGTATAGTGGTCCCGCCCGCTATTAATGGTTACATGATTCCGAGAGTCGGAACAAAAACGCTGTAACAGGTCTCGTAATGCAGGTGTTGGAGCTGCATCTTCCGGATGATTTTTGAATGCAGTTAATGTTCCGTCGTAATCCAGCAAAATCAAGCGCTTTTTCGCTTGGTCATATAATGTTTTGATTTCGTTCTGGTCTTGTGCGGAGATCTTTTTCTTTTGTAATCGTTTGTTTTTCTCTGCGGCCTGCCGCCATTCTCTCATGAAATCCGCAGCCCATTTGTTTACGGTTTGAACCGAAAGGATGGCTTGCATTCGCTGAAGCCTTTCTCTTTGTTCCTCCAATGGCATTTTCAATGCACGGCAAATGGCTTGTTCGATCTGGTCCGTGTCGTTTGGATTAATCAATAAAGCATCAGACAATTCAACCGAAGCACCGGCCATTTCACTTAAAATGAGTACCCCCGGATTATCTTGTTTGGTAGCGACATACTCTTTTGCCACAAGATTCATACCATCGCGCAAAGGGGTTACCAAGGCTATATCGGCAACATAATACATCGCTACCAATTCCTCAAAAGAGAAACCGTGATAAAAATAACATACCGGAGTCCAATTCATGGTAGAGTAAGTTCCATTGATAGAACCGATCTCCTCGTCTATTTTGGTTTTCAATTCGGCATAACTGCCTACATGGTCGCGAGAGGGGACGATAACCATCGCCAATGTCACTTTCCCGTGATATTCCGGATGATTTTTCAAAAAAGAGGCGAATCCGTAAAGACGGTGCAATATTCCTTTGCTGTAATCCAGTCGGTCTACCGATATGATTAACTTATGATCTCCAAATAGAAGTCGTGTTTTCTCTACTGCGTGGTGGACTTTGTCATCAGCTATCACATTGTGATAAAGATCATAGTTTATCCCCATCGGTAATGCATCCACACGGGTTACACGATCATTCATTTGAACTTCATCCAGATTGAAATTCTTATGAAGGATGCGTTCCGTCGCACTGATGAAATGACGCATATAATCGTGAATGTGAAAAGCGACAAAGTCGGCTCCCAAAAGTCCGTTCAGGATCTCGACCCTTTCGGGCAGAATCCGGAAAAGTTCATGTGAAGGGAACGGAATATGGTGGAAATACCCGATATGAAGGTTGGGAAACTTCTCACGGAGCATGCCCGGCAACAGCATTAACTGATAGTCCTGTACCCAAACCCAATCATTAGGTTCAACTATCCGAGATATCTCTTCACAAAAAACAGCATTGACTTCCCTATATGATTCCCAAAAGTTCTTTTTATATAACGTATAAGCAAAAAAGTAATGACAGAGGGGCCATAGGGTACTGTTGCTATATCCTTCGTAGTAATTTTCATACTGCCTGTCGGATAAGAATACCGGATGATAATTATTTTTTTCCAATTGACTGCAAATGTCATCTTTTTCCGTCTTTTGTTCTACGCAGACGCCAGGCCAACCAATCCAATGTTTTTCACAATCAACGTCCAATGACTTCAAACCTGTAGCCAGCCCTCCTTCGCTCCGTGAAAAAACAAATTTTCCATCGGAGGAACGTGTAACTTTTACAGGCAACCTATTCGAAATGATAAATAATCTCATATTTGAAATATTATATACAACACAAAGCAAAATCCATACCAATTTGTATTTGTCATTGATAAACAGATGTTTGCAAATAGGGAAGCCTAGGTAATATTACCAAAATGAAAAACACTTTTTCATTTTAGTTGTTTTTTTTACTTTCAATTTAGAATTAATATTTTTAATCAATTGATATATAGTGATTTATGTTTGTTGTTTTCTAATTGGTCTGATTTTGGCATTATCTTTATCAGTTTAGATTTCCGAAGAAAGTATCATTAATATTCATCTTCGGTTGTCTGCTATAAGAAACAATGTAGAACAACAAAGAAACAAAATGGTATTTTTTATTTATCAGTTAGGCTCGCTTGCCTCTGTATGGGCAATCAGCAATTTAATAAAAAAAGATGTTCCTCAAAGGATCAAAAACAAGATTATCGTTCTGTTACTAGTAACAAGCTGGATTGGTGTTTTGGGGTATTTTTTCATTTTGAAAAACAGGATTGAAAAATGGTGGCCTTGCAAGAAGTACTTGGTTGCTCATAGAAGGATATGAGTTTCATATTATATATTATTGCAATTAAAGTTGTTTTATGTGTACCAAAATCTTTTTCTCCATTCATTCTGTAAAGATTTGAATTGTTTTTTTCTTTTTGAGCCGTGGATATAATTTATTCACGGCTTATTTAAAGGATTTGATTTCAAAAATTAGGATACAAATGGAAAAGAATATGCGGATGAAATTTTTAAAGCAACGGATAACGGTAATATTACTGTTAGTGGCTAGCGTATGTATATGTGGTAGCATCAATGAATTCTATGTCTTCGAAAATGATTATTATTTTAAATATCTGCTGAATACTTTTACAGGAATCATCCTTTTGACAGGAATTGCCTATTTATGCTATCCTCAAAAGAAGACAAATCAGGAAAATGAATTGGTGCTGAATGAATACAAACTGGTGTATGAAACGGAGTCTACCGCATCGCAATATTTTATTTCTGATACAGAAGCTTGGAACACATTAAGAAAACAATTGAAAACAACAGCTCAAGGACATGCTATTTTATATATCAGCGAAAGTTGCGAATTGCCTATAATCAATAACATGATTTTAGCTAAAAAGAGAAATTTCGATTGTTGGAAGCCTGCCTGTGCAGGGCAGATATCTAAAGATTTTGGTGAGATTTAAAGTGATCATAAAAAATATATGGCAGCCATAAAACGATGTCCATGGAAAGGAAATGTCAATTATCTGAAAATACGGGGAATAATATTGAATTGGACCTAGTCAGCGTTGAAAAGCACCACATTCAGAAAGTTCTCCAACATACTAACGGATACAAACCCGAAGCTGCTCGTCCTCTTGGGATAGCCTTAACCACACTTTATAGGAAGATGGAAGCCTATGGACTATAATGTGGAACACTTTGTTCTTGCATACCCGGTAGGTTTACCTAAAACAGGCAGCTTGCCTTTTTTATATACCTTTTCAAAATGAAAATATCTTTTTCCTTTTGAAAAGGATTGAGCATATTACATAATAATATTATTTTTTGATTATATAACTGATAAACAATGCATTGTGCAAGAACTCGATTTTTTGGCACAGCTTTGGCATATAGTAGGGTGGAAAACAAATAAATAGTATTAACAATTAAAAAAGACAAGTATGGAAGATACGTTATCATTTTTGTTCTTGTGTGCTACCGGTGTAGCATGCTATTGGTTTTTCTTCAAGTGTGTGGACTGGTTTGAGAAAATTTAATGTAAGAAAGGAGAATTAAATTATGTTTTTAGCACTGTTTATACTTTGCTTATTGATCTTCGGGTATTTGATGTATGTCCTAATTAAGCCCGAAAAGTTTTAATGGTAATTAGTTTTTTTAAGTGAAAAGATGAATACAGAAATTTTAGGTGTAGCATTGCAGATATTGCTGCTGCTGGTTATCAGTTACCCGCTGGGAAAGCATATCGCCAAGGTGTATAAGGAGGGAAACGACTGCATGCGTTTCATGGCTCCAATTGAAAGATTTATTTACAAGCTGGCGGGTATCAACCCCAATGAAGAGATGGATTGGAAGGCATTCTTGAAATCTCTGCTTATTATAAACGTATTTTGGTTCTTCTGGGGTATGATCCTGTTGGTATCGCAAGGATATCTTCCTTTGAATCCTGATGGGAACAGCGGACAAAGTCCAGATTTGGCGTTCAACACGTGTATTAGTTTCATGGTTAACTGTAACTTGCAGCACTATAGCGGAGAAAGCGGTTTGACTTATTTTACACAGTTGTTCGTCATCATGTTGTTCCAGTTCATCACTGCTGCAACAGGTATGGCTGCCATGGCTGGAATTATGAAGTCGATGGCCGCCAAAACAACTAAAACAATCGGCAACTTCTGGCACTATTTAGTGATCAGCTGTACACGTATCCTTTTCCCGATGTCTCTGATCGTGGGTTTCATCCTGATCATACAAGGTACGCCGATGGGCTTTGACTCCAAAATGACAATCCCGACATTGGAAGGAGCTGAACAAACTGTTTCACAAGGTCCTACAGCTGCAATCGTTCCGATTAAACAGTTAGGTACGAATGGTGGTGGTTACTTCGGAGTAAACTCTTCTCACCCATTGGAAAACCCGACTTACCTGACCAATATTGTAGAATGTTGGTCTATTCTGATCATTCCGATGGCATTGGTATTTGCTTTGGGATTTTATCTGAAACGTAAAAAGTTAGGTTATGTGATCTATGGTGTGATGCTGTTTGCTTATCTTTTGGGGGTATTCTGTAACGTTCACTATGAGATGGCAGGTAACCCGAAAATCGACGAGATGGGTATTGACCAGTCTTGCGGTGCTATGGAAGGTAAGGAAACCCGTCTGGGTCCGGGCGCAACCGCTTTGTGGTCTGTGACTACGACCGTCACCTCTAATGGTTCCGTTAACGGTATGCACGACAGTACAATGCCTCTTTCTGGTATGGTGGAGATGTTGAACATGCAGATCAATACATGGTTTGGTGGTGTCGGCGTAGGTTTCATGAACTACTATGCATTCTTGATTATAGCCGTATTCATCAGCGGTTTGATGGTCGGACGTACGCCGGAATTCTTAGGTAAAAAGGTAGAAGCCCGAGAAATGAAGATTGCAACGATCGTTTCGTTGGCTCACCCATTCGTGATTTTGATCTTTACGGCTATCTCTTCCTACGTATGGGTATATGCCCCTGAATTCGTAGAGAGCGAGGGTGGCTGGTTGAACAACCCTGGTTTCCATGGTTTCAGTGAAATGTTATATGAATATACTTCTTCTTCTGCTAACAACGGTTCCGGTTTTGAAGGATTAGGCGACAATACCTATTTCTGGAACTACACTTGCGGTTTGGCACTGATCATTTCACGTTATTTGCCAATTGTCGGACAGGTAGCTATTGCAGGTCTTTTGGCAAACAAGAAGTACACTCCGGAGAGTGCGGGTACATTAAAGACTGATACGGTTACATTCGGTGTGATGACATTCTTCGTAATCGTCATCGTTGCTGCCTTGTCATTCTTCCCGGCACAAACATTAGGCCCGATCGCCGAATATTTTAGTATTTACTAATTGACAGATTAAGAAGATGAGAAATAACAAAACTGCTTCTTTATTTCCAAAGAAGCTCGTTATAGAAAGTTTGAAGCAATCATTCATTAAGTTGAATCCGC
>OODP01001994.1_pt1 | contig 10368 bp, 4 predicted proteins | sample 1671011 | NCBI WGS metagenome assembly OODP01 (sample SAMN06348113, study PRJEB24527) | human gut metagenome | biome: human gut; feature: ankylosing spondylitis patient; material: feces | host: Homo sapiens | place: China | collected 2015-10
TATAAGCCCCTTGCTATGTCCGATCCATAATTTACCTTGTGATTCGGATAATGAACCTACTACTTGGATTCCGGTGGTCTGCTGAGAGGAGGATGTTAAAGAATGATGAGTAAAAGTAAACAGCTTGGGATGATAATAAATGGCTCCCTGGCTGAAAGTACCTATCCATAATGCTCCTTGATTATCCTTATAGACTGTCATCAGGCGATCCCTTATAGCAAGGTGTTGATCTACTTTGGTATAAAAGAAAGAGTGCTTAATGTCATAAGCCACCAATCCCCGGTCGGTTGCAAGCAGCAGGGTGGAATCATTATATTCCGTGATGTCATGAATGTAATTGCTTTCTATCGGAACATCCGGATGAACCGTGTATGAAATTGGCCTGATTTCTTCTTCTTTAGGAAAGTATTGGTAGAAATTCTTTAGCTCTTCTCCGAGCCAGATGCGTCCTTTACTATCTGTAAATCCTTTCATTAAGGAGAAACGTTTTTCATTTTTGTGTAAAATCTTGTAGCGTTCAGTCCTTACGTCATAAAGTGCCAGCCCCTGATTCACCACATCCAGCAACAGAGCATACGGGCTCGCGGCAGCCATCATGTGAATATAGGTATCACGCATATCTTTCACATATGAACACGTTCCGTCGCTTTTGAAAACATATAATCCTTGTTTGGTAGCTGCAGGCCTACAATCACGGACGAGGGAAATTCTTTTCCTGTATACCGCTCCTGTAAATCGATAAACTTTTCCTGCATGGGGTCGAAGAGAACGATTCCACTGAAGGTACCGATCCAGAAGAGGCCGTCCGATAGTTGCGTGATACTCACAATATCGTTAGGCTGCTTGACTTCTTTGCTGGGCAGGTGATAATAGTTCTTTATCTCGTAACCGTCCAACCGGTTCAAACCGTTTTTGGTACCGATCCAAATATAACCTTTATCGTCCTGGCAGATAGCTTTTACAGTGCTGTTTGATAATCCATCCTTTACAGAGTAGCTATTCAGCGTAATGTTCTGTGCCGATGCGCTAATATACCCTAATGAGAGTATGAACAAGATAAATAGATGCTTTGCGATATTCTGCATTATCTTCGGAAACATAAAATTCAAGTTATAAATTGAGCCCCTAAAGATAATGCAAAATATGCAATTCATGCAAGCGTCAACGCTTTTTATATGGCTATTTACGGAATACATTCCAACTCCCCTTCATGTTTATTTGAACGGTGATTTCTTCCTTGTTGTTTTTTATTTGAACGGTGCTGCATCCATCCTGGGTCCGTGCGGATAAAGACTGTGCGATATCAGCGGCCTTTTCCTTTATGCTGTAGGGCACGATTACAGTAACAAATGTCAAAGGCTCGAATGGAGTGACACACTGCTTGGAGAAGACTGTGGTGGGTTGTATCGTATATTCTTGTTTCTGAAATCCGTAACTGCGGTCGGGCTGCTTTTCAAAATAGACCAGTAATTGCCTTTTCTCTATTTCATTACCGGATGCGTCTTTCCACGGTTGACCTGCGTTTGGAGTGTCCCTGTATATTTTCTTCCCTCCGTGAGTACTGAACCAGTTTTCACCCCGTTCATCCATTTGATATAACTGCCAGATACTGCCTGCCGTGTATCCTTCGGTATCTTCACCGGGAATCAGATGATCCTGTAATATCAGGATACCTTCGGCTGTCAATACCATGCGTCGTTGCAGAGTAGAACCATCGACACAGTGATTGTCCAGAATCACCTCACCGTATGAGTCTTTACCTTTATTTACAACTTTGGCTGTCCGCACGATATTGGGATTGAACAGCACGCCCACTTCTTCATGTACATAGTCTTCCACTGGTTTTCTGATCTTGTTGTAGGCTCTAATCTTGAAACTCATGGGAGATTTGATTCTGTCATCAGTCGTGTAATGTTTCCAATCGCAACCAATGTACCGGTAATCATTTAAACTGAAATCTGCCGCCACTTTCAGATTAATAAAATGAATACTGTTATCTTTCAAAGTAATACGTATCATCTTTCCGCCTTTCTCATTGTCTGCAAGCTCTACGCCGTCTCCCCATGCATCCAATGTGTTGCAATCATGCAGAATCTTTTCTCCGGCCTTGCCTCGTAGCCGAACCTTATCAATGCAGATCACTTCGCCCGGCTGTCCATTCTGAAAGCGGAAAGTGATGCTTTGAAATCCCCTCATTTGCGGATCACTTTCTGATATATGTGTGGATGAGCTGAAGTCAATCCAGTCTGTAAACCAACGGTTGGTCAGCCAGCGATTGGAGCCTTCACCGAATGGGAAACCATTGCTTTCTTCTTTCATCAGGATCACGGTGTTGCCATGACGCATATCCGTAGCATGACGTTGTACGCCGTGAAAGTGCGGGCAACAGTCGGTTTCAAAATAATTGATGGTTCCGCGCAGATTCGGATGTTTGTGAGAACCTTCAGCATAAAGATCACTCATGACAAAAGGAGTACCCGGAACGTGTGAAGCTGTTAGCAATAGCTGGTCCGGTATACCACTTTGTCCTTCCCGGTTAGTGCGTGTTGTCACCATGGCACCCCAATCCGGGGTAGAAGTCTTTGGAATGAATGGCGGTAACAGGGCTATTTCCGCAATCGAAGCCCATTCGCAGGCATCCCGTAGAAACCAGCCTCGTTTAGTGTATTTTTCGGGTAAATTGGGAAGTCCTGTTTTATATAATTTGCGGGCAGCTTCCTGATAGCTTGCATTACCTGTCAGGCGAGCCATCTTTTCAAAGACTACGATCCATTCAAAATAGGCAAAGAAGAAGTCATCTCCATATTCCGGCATGTAACCGCTGGGAGCCTGTTGGTGAAGATAGCGTGAAAACCATTGTTCTATTTCGGGAGTCTGTAGCAATTCGGTCCGTCCGCTTTCCTGTGCGATGGTGATAATGTCGTTTAAGTGGATGGCTGAATATAAAGTAGCGGTCTCGTCCACATCCTTATTGGCATACCAGAAATTCCACATCGTATCTGTATAGGCTTTCCACAGGTTTGCATTGGGAGCATCCGGAAAAAGGTTATACATTCTGGTAAAGCCTAAAGCACGTTCCTGTCCCTGATTATGATCGGTAATGAAATGCGGTTCGAAGTGCAGGTCGGCAAAACGAATCACAATTCTCCGGGCTTCGTTTCCTTTCAGGCGTCCTTCTTTTTTAAGTAATTTGTAGGTGGCTGCCACGTTGCGGGTAGAGAAGAAATCATCCCGTCCCCGCATCAACTGTTCGTCCTTTTCCCAGGCAGTGACGGCACACCTGAAAATCTCTTCGGACATATCCAGAAATCGTTTCTGTCCGGTGGCTTCATAGAAAGTACCGGCGGCGGTCATCAGGTGGGTGGTCCAACGGACATTGCGGTTTTGAATTTCCTTTTGGATGCGTTCTTTACTATATGGGTGGGTCTGGTTGTCAAAGGCTTCGACGGCTATGGACAACGGATCTTTGTCTATCACGGGATGCAGGTTTCCATACACCGAAACAATTCCCCAAAGGCAAAGAAAAATGGAGGCAGACAATTTCTGTATCATACTGGGATTTCTTTTGATAGGGTTTATTATAAGAGAGTGGGCAAACCGGATTTTCCGGCTTGCCCAACATACGTATACTCCCTTTGTTCTATGACAGAATTTTAATATTCGGGATTTTGCCACATGATTGTTCCGTCACCATAGGCATTGATTTCAGATTGTGGAATCGGTGCCAGCAGATTACGTTTTTCCATTGCATACATTGGTGTTTGGGTAGCTGTGTTGAAGCCTTCGTTTTTGAGAGAGAAGTGTTTCTTCATTGCTTCTTCGGCAAGTCCCCAACGAATCAGGTCGGGCCAACGAAGTCCTTCGTAACAGAACTCGATAAAACGTTCGTGAACGATGTAATCGAATGTAGCTTGCTTGCTGTTCAGTCTGGTAGCATCGATGGCTTCCAGTCCGGCTCTTTTGCGCACTTCGTTAATGATGGATAAGATTGTAGTGATATTCTCTGCATAGCCCACTTCATTCAGAGCTTCGGCATACATCAGCTTGACATCCGTGTAACGCAGAATAGAGATATTATTACCCCATTCGTCATAAGAACCGGGTTTCGTCTGCGTTGCCTTCAGAAACTTACGGGCTGTGTAAGTGTCAGCATGCTGGTAATCTTTATCGTAATAAAGGTTGTTCACCATGGTAGCGGCCCGGCGGATATCGCCTTCTTCATAAACCCCTTCACCCCAGATGGACTCGGAAACTTGAGCGGTACCGGAAGGACCTTTGAACGTAACATTATGTAGGAACGGAGCATCCTTTTCAAGATTGATACTGGAAGCGAGTAGCATACTGTTGAACGTTTGGCTGATACCCAAAGCCTTACCGGTGGAACCGCCCATGTATTGTACTTCCCAGACACGTTCGGATGTGTTGTCGAATTTATCATCGAAACAATCTTCATAGTTGTCGGCCATTTTATATAAAGCGGGTTCTTTGGCAATTATCAGCTCCAACCACTCTACTGCCTTTGCAGGATTATGCATATACAGGTAAGTACGTCCCAGCATACCGGCCATTGCATATTTGGTAATACGTCCCACTTCTGTGCCGCTTCTTTTTTCGGGAAGCAGGTCATAAGCCAGTTCGAAGTCCTTGATTGCTTGTTGGTAAGTCTCTTCCTGTGAAGAACGTTTCACTTTACGCAATTCGGCCAATGAAAGATCCGTAGTGATGAGTGGAGAACCTCCCCAGCACCAGGCGAATTGCAGATAGGCCAGTCCGCGCATGGCATAAGCCTCGCCTTTGATATGATTTTTCTGATCTTCATCAGAGAAGACTACCCGGTCGATGTTGTCCAATATCTTATTGCTGCGTGATACCAGTACCCAGAGCGATTTCCATGCGGTTTCCCAGGTTTTTTCGGTAGAAGTATCCGTGAAGCGGGTGATGTTATTGTTCATGTTTTTAATAGCATCTTCCCTCAATACGATTGCTTCCAGATAGTTACGATTATAGACAGTCTGTAATTGTGAGTAAACTCCGGCAATGGAGGCTTCACAATCAGCAGGAGTCTTGTATAAGCTCTGGTCTGTGTAAATAGACGGTTGGTTGACGTCCAGATAGCTGTCGCAGGAGGATAGACCCCACAAGCAACATACGGCTACTATTTTAGTTATTATTTTCATGATCGTTACTGATTAAAAGGTTACGTTTACACCAAATATATATTTTCTTGACAACGGATAAGTATTGTAATCTGCACCTCTGAGCATCGGATTGGTACTGTAGCTATTGGTATCCGGGTTGCCGACATAATCGGTAAAGGTATGCAGGTTTTCTACTGTTCCGTAAATTTTGGCTGCTTTGATTCCCAAGGCATTCAGCCATTTCTTGGGCATATTGTAGGCCAGGCTGACATTTTGGATGCGTAAGAAAGTTGCGTCAAAGATTTCCAAATCTGTTCTGTGCAATTGTCCGTCCTGCTCTGAGTTGTCACCCAAACCGTAAGGAGTCGGTGTTTTTCCATCCCATGACATATCTACACCCAGTTCAGTAGGAATGGGGTTACCGTTCGGATAATCTTCTTTGTAGCAGTGCAACCATCTTCTCAGTGTGTTGTTGGCACCATATTTACCGCCGGTATCCAGGTTACGGGCACCAATCCAAAGTACATTACCTCCAATCTGTCCGCGCAGGAATATGCTCAACTCGAAGTCCTTATAAGTAAATCTGTTAGTGAAACCGAACATCACGTCAGGTTCGTTTGAACCGTAAGCTACTCTGTCGTCATTGTCGATAGAACCACTTCCGTCAACGTCTACGTATTTCACGTTACCGGGTCTCTGCTTCTTACCTTTTACGGTAGGAACCAATGGCTTGTTAGGATTATAACGTCCGTCAGCACCTACTTCGAAGTCGGCTTCTGTCAGCAGACCGTCTGTGAGGTAAGTATAGAATTGAGAAATAGGACCTCCTACTTTCGTGATGAACTGTGCGTTCCATGCATCAGTGATGATTTCATCGTTTCCACCTAAATCCAGTACCTTATTCTTGTTTCCGGAAAGGTTCAGTGTGCTCGACCATTTGAATGATCTTGTATTAATATTGGTTGTTGTCAGGTCAATTTCCCAACCACGGTTCTCAATAGAAGCCAGATTTGTGCGCATACTGTTGAAGCCGGTAGCAGCGGGGAGTTGCAAATTATACAGCAAGTCGTCCGTGCGGTTGATGTAATAGTCTACGTTCAACTGTATGCGGTTTTTGAACAGGGAGAGGTCGAAACCGAAGTCGAATGCTTTGGTCGTTTCCCATTTCAAATCCGAGTTGGCATAGTTAGTCGGGTAGATGGCTATTTGTGAAGTATTTCCGTAAGCGACATTTCCGGTAGTGAAGGTAGAAACATAGTCACTGTAGCCGATACGGTCGTTACCGGACATACCCCAGGAAGCACGGAGCTTTAACAGGGAGATGAATTCTATGTCTTTCATGAATTCTTCACTGTTGATTTTCCATCCGGCAGATACGGAGGGGAAAGTAGCCCAGCGATTGGAAGGACCGAAACGGGAAGAACCGTCACGACGCATAGATGCAGATACTAAGTATTTATCATCATAGTTGTAGCTTAAACGTCCGAAAAGAGAAGCCGTACGAACAATATTCTTCAGGGTGCTGGCCTGACTCGGAGTGGCTCCCTGGTTCAAGGTAGGAACGTTATCCAGCGGGAAGTCGGTAGCTTTCATATCGGCAGTATAGATGCTGCGGTTTTCTATACTTTGTCCTAACAATACATTCATCTGATGTTTCTTCCAGAGAGTAAAGTCATAGCTCAATGTATTTTGCCATCCGGTGCGGCTGCCGGAGATCACTTTGCTTGAAGCAGTAGCGCTCTTTACGGACATTTTCTGTACGTCGAGTGGGAGGAAATATTCATCGATGCGGTTTTCAGAACTATAGTTGAACATAGACTTGAAAGTCAGTCCTTTGATGATATTCGCTTCTACCCATGATGCAACGTCGAAATTCTTGATATTTCTGCTATCGGTAACCTGTCTGAGGCGTTCGTATGGGTTAACGTCATCCTTTCTGAATTTGCTGAAACCTAGCGAGCGGGTACCTTCGTTGATGCCGATAGTAGGAATCATGGTCAGGGCAGTCATGATAACTTTATCCTTACCCTCAGACTCACCTCTGTCCTGTGAAGAAATGGTAGGAGCAAAGTTCACACCGGCCTTGATGTGTTTGTTAATGTTCATTGAAGCGTTGATACGGAAGTTGAAACGTTCGTATCCGGTATGTTTTACGATACCTTCCTGGTTCAGGTATCCGGCAGAAGCATAGATAGAATATCTGTCGCCTTTGCTGGAAACCGATACCTGGTGACTGTGGGTGAAAGCTGTCTGGAGAATGGCGTCAACCCAATCAGTCTGAGGAAGATCGGAACGCAATGTCCAGTCGGCTGTGTCGGAATTAGGGTTCAGCAACCAGTCCGGGTTCACGCGGTCACCGCTCGGACGGTCTTTATTGGGGGTATCCAGTGTGTTATTGCCGTCTTTTTGCAGCCACATCGCATTTTTCAGATACAGGTTGTATGCCATCCATTCTTTAGGAGACATCATTTCGGGCAGGCCTACGGCGTTCTGGAAACCTAAGTATGATTCCCATTTAACAACAGGAGCACCTTTCTGAGCCTGTTTGGTCTCAATCAGGATTACACCGGCAGAACCGCGTGCACCATAGATAGAAGTGGCTGCCGCATCTTTCAATACTTGGATAGACGCTACATCGGACGGGTTCACATTGCTCATATTTTCGGTGATGACTCCATCCACTACAATGAGGGGATTGGAAGAACCGTTGATGGAGCTGACACCACGTACGGTAATTTGCATTTCTTCACCCGGAATACCACTGCTGGTCTGGGTTTGCACACCGGCCAGCTGACCGGAGAGGGCATCACTCAGATTGGTGACCGGACGTCCTTCAATGGCTTCGGAGGTCATCTTGGATACGGAAGTCGTCAGATTACTTTTCTTCACGGAACCGTAACCCACTACCACTACTTCATCCAATGACTGAGAATCTTCTTCTAATGTAACTTTTAGGTTTGTACTTCCGTTGAGGGCTACTGTTTTGTCTTTGTAGCCAATGAAAGAGACGGTTACTGTGGCCTTGTTGCTTTTCACATTTAAGGTAAAGTTTCCGTCGATGTCGCTGATCGTGCCGTTTCCCGGTACACCTTTTTCTACGATGTTAGCACCGATAATGGCTTCACCCGACGGGTCTGTTACAACGCCGGTAACTTTTACTTGTGCCCAAGTAAAACTACAGAAGCATAGAAGGAGTAAAGTCACCCAAAGTCGGGATTTTCCTTCCACACGTTTTGAGAGTGTGATTCTGTTTTCCATAAATTAAATTTTTTAGATACTATTAATTTCTTTAAATATGCATAAAGCAAGTTTGTTTTTCATTCGCAAAAGTAGCCGATGGGGTGGGAAGGGATATGGAAAATCGTTTCAAAACCTATAAAAAAGGTCTCAAACGACTGTTTTTCCCAACTTTGGTACGTTATTCCAATTTCCAGGTTTTTGTACCTTCTGGGGTGTGGAACAGAAGAACGTTACTATTGGCTTTTTGCTCCATATATTTGCTTTGAGATATGTATTCGGTATTCAGTTTTACAGGATTTCCGTTCAGTTTATACTGTCCGCTATAGGCTGTTTCGGGGGAAAAGAATGTCAGTTCCAGTGTGTTTCCCTGTAGGTTGGTATATGAAATTCCCGGAGTTTCACCCGTTTCATAGTCGCTGGAGCAGTTAAACTTTATCTTTTTGCGGATATCGTTGGCAAAATTCTCCAGTTCAGCTTTCATATCTCCCCGGGCATCTTTGTATTGTTCGGTGATTTCAGTCGTTTCCAGTACCCAGGAGCCTCTGCGACGCTTCTTGTCTTTTAGGATGAGAACATCGTGTGCTTTTATATCATATTTGCCGCCGGAAACCTCAAAAGTCCATTCTTCCGGAGTGGCAAAAGCGAACATCATGGAACCGGTGTGACACAATATCCATTGCAACCCGTTGATTTTCTTCACCATTTTCTTTTTTATGCCCTTGCGGCTGAATGGTACGTACATCTGATAGAAATGGGGGATATTCATATAGTTCTCTGCTACATTATATACGCCAATGGCACTTTTTTCGTATCCGAAGACACGGTGATAAGGATTCTCCCCATACCCCAGCTTGTTGGAGTGTGTCTGATAAATCTGAGGGCGTTCGGGGTTATCATGGCACACACTGAACACGGATGCTTCTGAATTATCCGATTGCCAGACAAGGTGTATGTTCTTAGTCTCTTTAAATGCGTAGGTGTATTGGAAATCTTTCAGTTTTTCAGGAAAAGCTTCTACTGTCTGGGTGGATAAACCGTAATTCGGACTTTGATAAGTGTAGCGGCAATAGTAATGCTTGCTGTCTATCCGTAAAGCTTTGAAATCATAAGGATAGCTTTTCGAGTTGTTCAGAACTTGCAGAAAAGGGAGAGGTTTTACAGTGCGTTCGTAGGCCAGCCAGAAGTTGAAACAGCCGAAATTGTCTCTGTTTGCAGCTTCACGGAGGATGATACGTTCATCAGGGCTACCGTAGAATAGCCAGGTTAGCTGAACGATCTGTACACCGGTGCTCAAATTACCCGTATATAAATTTTTCCAACCTTTACAACGGGGAGGATTGGCACAATACAGGCCTTGATTCCAGGGTAACAGTAATTGTGCTATGATATGGTGGTAAGCTGCTAAAGCGCTTTTACGTATCTCCTCGTTTTTAGAGAATTCGGCAAGCATCCTGATATATTGAAGATTAGTTCCCAGATAGGTAAAAGCATCCGCTTCAGGACAGTTATGGGTGATGAATTGCTTTAATGTATGTACGATCCTGTCATGCAGGAATTCTTTTAGCTGGACGGAGGTTTTGCCGTCGGCATCTGTAAAGTCGGGCCATTCTTCGGCGCAGAGCAATCCGCTGGTCTGATGCATGAGTTTCATGTTCAGCGTACCGTTATCTCTGGTATATTTGCCTATTTTCATGAAGGCTTTAATCTTTTCTCGCAGCGAGTCCGGCATTTTTTCTTTGGTGAGCATGTAGCCGTGCATGGTGGCATGGGCAAAGAAATCCATATCTGAGCCGGAGTTATAGAACGCTTCCACATGGTCCAGTTGATATTGATACATTTTGGTTAGTTTTTCTATGGCTTTTTCTTTTTCACAGTCACGCCATAAGCGGGCGAAGTAGAAAGGCGACACATATTTTATGTTACCGTTGTCTACCGGTTGAGTCTGTAACATCTGGTCGATGAGTGAATGACCGCGTTCTTCATAAGTAGA
>OODP01002000.1_pt1 | contig 10348 bp, 12 predicted proteins | sample 1671011 | NCBI WGS metagenome assembly OODP01 (sample SAMN06348113, study PRJEB24527) | human gut metagenome | biome: human gut; feature: ankylosing spondylitis patient; material: feces | host: Homo sapiens | place: China | collected 2015-10
CGGAGGTATAACCGGCAATAAAGAAAAATCGGTCATCTTGCAAGATTTCTTCTTTAGCCAGATTATCTCTTGTTTCTTTTTTCTGTCTTGCTCGCCTCTGCTGCTTCTTTTGTTTCGCAAAAGCTGCTTTTCCCTGATATGCTTTCGTGTACTCCATACAGTAGAACGCAGCCTGCCGGTCTGCGGCAAGCTGCGCTCCCGCAGCGATGTTTCCATCGACCAGTCCTCCCCGCATTAGGTTCAGCACCGCACGGAGCACGACGGGAAAGAGTGTTGCTTTTTCCCCCTTATCGCCTTGTTGTAGCAGGAACAGTCCTCTTCCTTCGTTGAATACCGCACGCCTCCATCTATCGCCCTGTCAAAAGGTGCCGGCAGATCCATCCCAATCTGCCAGCTGTCAAATAATCTGGTATTTGCCATACGTTTCTGTTTCCTCCAATCTTTTATTTCCTACAATCCCTTGTAATTCTTTCGGCCGCTTCTTTGAAAAATCTCTCTTCCAGGTTCCTTACCGTACAATACAATTCGGGTAAAAGGTATTTGGGTTCTCCACTTTTCCACATTCCAATCCATTATATAAATATATTCGATCAAAGGTTGTTCTTGTCTTCCCTCCTTTTGCCAGCCTGAACATAAAAAAAGACACCAAAAAACAATTCTTTGCTTTTTGATGTCTTTTCTGTCTTTTCAGGCTGATGCCCGAATCAATATTACAGAAGTCCGAACAGACTTCTCCTGTACTTTTCGCACAATCTACTTTCAAATCCCGGACCTCTCCAGAATGAAATTTCTTATTCAGGATATTTCCCAAATAAAACTATTTACGCAATTATCATAGCACTGTATTTTGTTTGCGTCAACATTTCAATCACAATATATAGATAATATCTGTTGATTAGATGCAAATTTCTGTGCTAAATAATTCATTCAAGTTATGCTGTATCATTGCTCTGTTTTTCAACCGAAGCTTTCAATTTCTGAAAAGTCTCTTCGCTGATTGCATGTTCTATCCGACAGGCATCCCTTTCTGCGGTTTCCCGATCAACCCCGACAGCTACAAGCTGCTCCGTAAAGAACTGATGCCGTTCATAAATTTTCTCAGCAACCTCCCGCCCGTCTTCGGTCAGATGGAGATATCCATCTTCATCCACGGTCAGAAAACCGCCATTCTTTAACACACCTACTGCATGGCTGATACTCGGTTTACTGAATCCCATGTGTCGGGCAAGGTCAACGGAGCGAACCATGCCTTTTTCCTTTTGCAATACAAGGACTGCTTCCAAATAATCCTCGCCCGACGCATAAATCTTCATTGCCGCCTCCTTTACTGTGCCAGTTTCCAGCCGATAGCTTCCTGCCTTTCGGATACGAAGTCCGCATACAGACCCTTCTGCTGGATCAGTTCTGCATGAGTGCCGCGCTGAACGATATGGGAATCATCCAATACCAATATCTGATCCGCACCCCGGACGGTTTTCAGGCGGTGGGCGATCATAATAATAGTCTTGTCGTGCGTCAATTCCGCAATCGCCCGCTGCAATTCTTCTTCATTTTCCGGGTCAACGCTGCTTGTGGCTTCATCCAGAATGATAATCGGGGCGTCTTTCAGTATAGCGCGGGCAATGGAAATACGCTGCTTCTCACCGCCAGACAGGGTTCCGCCACCTTCCCCGATCACCATATCATACCCGTCGGGCAGGGCAGAAATAAATTTATCGCAACAAGCCTTTTTCGCCGCCTCCACTACCTGTTCGTGCGTGGCGTCTGGACAGCCGAATTTGATGTTGTTCTCAATAGAATCGGCAAACAGATACACGTTCTGGAATACCATGCTGATATTCTTCATCAGGCTGTCCAGCTTAAAATCCCGGACATCTTTGCCGCCAACCGTAATTCTCCCGGCGTCTACATCCCAAAATCGGGCAATCAGGTTGCACATAGTCGTCTTGCCAGAACCGGACGGGCCGACAATGGCAGTGGTCGTTCCGGCAGGGATCGTAAAGCTGACATGATCCAGAATTTTTCGGTCTGCATAGGAAAAGTCCACATTATCAAATATAATTTCCGAGGATGCCGGAACCACATCTGCGCCCTTTTCATCCATGACCGGCGTATCGTCAATAGAGTTTGCCGTATCCATAGAAGCCGCCAGCATTTGCAGCAGGGAGGCCATGTTTCCGGCGTTTTCCAGATCATTGAACACCATAAAGGAAGCGATCACCAAAATCACGCCATAGGCCAATGACAGGGAACCGTTCAGCCAGAAGTAAATGGAGGCCAGGAGCAGCAAAACACTGAACACCCGGACAACAACCTGTTTCAGGGCATCATAGGGGACACTGGCTTTTGTCAGTTTCAAATTGTCCCGGCAGCTTGCCTTGATTGCGCTGTCAATGGACTGTGTGCTGTCCTTCTCCATACCGAAGGCTTTCACGATCCCCATCCCCTGGATATACTCCAGGACGGATTCCACAAGGCTTTCCTGTGTATGCTGCCGCACTCCGCTTAAGCGCTCAGATTTGCGGAGCGCCAGTTCCGCCGCTGCAAGATAAAGCAGGACGCCGACTGCGGCAATCAGACCGATCCGCCAGTCAAAAACCACCAAAACGATGACAAGCGCCACCGAATTGAAAAATCCGCCCAACACAGATACCAGCACACGCGCCGCCGAATTTTCCACATCCCCTAACGTGGTGGTAACGATAGCGGTAATGTTCCCGATACTGTTCTTGTTAAAATATCCCATCGGGATGTAACGCAGCCGGTCTCCGATGTGGATACGCTTTTCCGCCACCATACAGTAGCCGGTTTCCGTCTGCTCCATCGTGGAGAAATAGGTCGTGATGATCCTTCCAACCAGGGAAACAGCCATGATGCCCAAAGAAATCCAGATAAACCGGCTGTCCCGGTTATCGGATACCAGCGCCTCCACCACGATAAAGAGGGCGGCAAACTGTAAAGCTGCAAACAGACCGGAGAGTAACGCAAACAGCAGGGATTTTTTCAGCAGTCCCTCTTTGCTGCCAGCAAACGCAAAAATTTTTTTCAATGTTCCATACATTTGACAACACCCCCTTACATATGATCCTTTGCGCCGATATGCGCCTGCCACATATCCCGGTAAAGGGGACAGGTTTCCAGTAACTTATCATGCGTTCCCCGGGCATGGATAGTTCCATCCTTGACCACCACAATATTGTCCGCACCGATAATGGTAGACAGGCGATGGGCAATCACGATCAGCGTTTTACCCACTGTCAGGGCAGAGATTGCTTTCTGCACAACTGCCTCATTCTCTGGATCGATATATGCTGTCGCCTCGTCCAAAATGACCACAGGGGCGTCCTTCAGCATGGCGCGGGCAATGGCGATTCTCTGTCGCTCACCGCCGGAAAGATGGGAACCGGCGCTGCCGACAACGGTATCATACCCTTGATCCAACTTGCGGATAAAGGTGTTACAGCCACTTTGTTTTGCTGCCTGCTCCACCTCCGCATCTGTGGCGTCCGGCCTGCCCATGCGGATATTTTCCCGGATGCTGCGGTTAAACAGGTAATTATCCTGCGATACATAGGAAATCTGGGCGACAATTTCAGACAGCGGTATCTCCTTCAGTTCATGGCCGCCCAGGGTAATACTACCGGACGTAACATCCCAATACCCAGCGATCAGCTTCGCCACGGTAGATTTTCCGGAACCGGACGGTCCTACAAGGGCGGTCATGGTTCCCGGCTGAATGGAAAGGCTCACATCATGCAGCACCTCAGTTTCCCCATCATAGGAAAAGGAAACATGGTCGAGTCCGATACTGGTATCTGCCAGATTTACTGGCGTATCTTTATGGTTCAGTTCTTCCGCGTTCAATAGCTGGCTGATTTCCTCCACATTGGTTCCCAGTACAGCCAGGTCATCCGTAAAGGTAAAGACGGACATGATCGGTCCCACAAGCCCCAGGGAGAAAATCACAATGGAGAGGAACGCAGATAATTCCAGGCTGTCGGACAGCCAGAAGGCAAACCCACAGGGCAGCACACAGATCAGCACTGAGGGAAGGATCGCATTGTAGGCACTCATGGTTTTCTGGTTTTCCCGCATCCATTCCACATAGTAATTCGCATTGTAATTCACGGCGTCCGAATATTTCTTGTAGGAACCGGCTGACTGGCTGAACGCCTTGACGACTTCAATCCCGCCGATATATTCCACAATGGCATTCGCCATATCTTTTCCGGCTTTGACCGCACCCTCCCATTTCTTTGGGTAACTCATCATACCGACAGACATTACGGCAAGACCTACTACCAGCGTAACAAGGGACAACAGCGCCATGCGCCAGTCCATAATGAAAAGATACACGACAATTACCACCGGAACCAGGATGTTTGCGGTCATCTCCGGGATGAGATGTGCAAACGTGGATTCCATCCCTTCTACCCGGTCAACAATCGTTGTTTTATACTGACCGGACGGAGTATCCAGGATCGTTCCCATCGGAACGCGGGCCAGTTTCCCTGTCAGCCTCTCCCGGATATCCCGCAGCGTGTAATAGGCCGCTGTATGGGAAATAGTCGTTGACAGACTGGAAAACAGCACTTTCCCCAGGTAGCCGCAAAGTGCGACCATGCAAGCTGTCACATAACGGGAAAAATCCTGCTCCCCGTCCAACATCATTGTGACGATATGCGCCACACAGAAATAAGGCACCATCTGACAAGCAACACCCAAAACCGCAAGGACGACACTGCCGATGAATTTTCCGTGATACGGTTTGCCCCATCCCAATAAAACACTTATTGGCGACGCTTTCTTTTCTTCCTTCATTTTTCAGATACCCCCTTTATGAAGTATTCTCTTATTTTTCTGAGGCCATCTTCATCCATTCCGTACTGGTCAATAATCGAACCATCCTCAAAATGAATGATGTCCGTACAGCAATCTAAAATCAGTTCCAGGTCATGAGTAATGACATACACAGTGATTCCGGCATTCCTGACCTGCCGCAATACATTTGCAACCTCTTTCATATGCCTGTAATCAAGGCCGCTGGTCGGTTCATCAAAAAACAGGATCGAGCGTTTTGAAGCGATTACCGAAGCAATCGCAACCCTTTGTTTCTGGCCACCGGACAGGGACATGGGATGCCTGTCCTTAAAATCCAGTAAATCTAACCGACTTAGGATTTCTTCTGCCCGCTTCTGGTTTGCTTCCTCCATACTGATCAGCACTTCATCAAGGACCGACTCGGTGAAAAGCTGATGATTTACCTCCTGCATGACCATATAGCAGGTATTCAGCCGGTCTTTCGGACGGTATTTCTTTCCGTTCCAGACAATCTCCCCACAGCGCTTCTCCAAGCCGCAGAAACAGCGTGAAAAAGTGGATTTCCCGGCGCCGTTATTCCCGATAATTCCAACGATCCGGTTCGTAGGGATTTCACAATCCATGATATGTAAGGTTTCCGGTTCGTTTTTATAGGCAAAGTGGAAATTACGAAGCGCAAGGGCGGTCTTTGCCTGCTGCGGTAAAACCGGAGGCAGGAGACGCTCCAAAGCAAACGTGCGCAGTCCCATATCGGAACGCTGCTGCTCCGTGAGCTGCTCAAATTCTGCCGCAGAATAATCATGACTCACCTGCCCGTCTGCCAGATAGATAAACCGATCCGCTAGACCGCGAAGATAATAAAGTCGATGTTCCGATACAATGATTGTTTTCCCCTGCGATTTCCAAAACGCAAGAATCTTTCTCAAATCAAGGATGGAAGCCGCATCCAGGTTAGATGAGGGTTCGTCCATAACGAGAACATCCGGTTCCATAATGGATACCCCGGCACAGGCAATCTTTTGTTTCTCCCCGCCAGATAAGTGGAAGATATTACGATCCATCAGCTTCTCCAGCCGGAAGTCCCGAACCGTTTTTGCCAGCCGTTCCCGGATGTCTTTTTCTGGCTGTCCAAGATTTTCGCAGCCAAATGTAATTTCACTGGTGGTATCCACATTGAAAAACTGGGACCGGGGATTTTGAAACACGCTGCCCACAACTGCAGCTGTATCGTAAAGGGGCTGTTCGGAAACCTTGGCTCCATTTACCCATACTTCTCCCGTCATCTTTCCCTCATAATAATGTGGGATCAGTCCATTAATCAGGCGGGTGACCGTAGTTTTTCCACACCCACTTTCACCGCAAAGGACAACAAACTGACCATCCTCTATATTTAGATCAATATCCCGAATACCGCCGGTATTTTCATTCTCTTCTCCATAAGAAAATGAAATATGGTCAATCTTTATCATAAGCTCACCCCCTTAAAAAGAAAAATACTGTCCCAGCAAAAACAGAGCGAAACATATAGCACAGAGCAGGATCGCAATCATGTCCTGAACATGAAAACCAATCTGACATACGTTAGTCCGTTTGACCGGAGCGCCAAGCCCCCGCGTCAGTGCAGCAGCGGAAAGTTCATCTCCAATTTTCACAACAGACACCATCAGCGGTACAAGACGGTATTCCACCATCAAAAATGGATTTTTCCCTCCAAACCGGATACCCCTCATTTTCATTGCATCACTGATTGCCTGGTATTCTTCGCTGATCGTAGGGAAAAAGCGAAAAATAACAGACAAAGGGATGACGATTTTCTCTGTCAGGTGCATACGTTCCATCGAACCGATAAACTCACTGACTGAGGTGGAGGAAAGCAGCCAGGCCCCCGTCATAATACCAGGGGCAAACCGCGTCATAATGGATGTCATCGCCAAAACCACAAAGGACAGCAGATCGCTTAATGTCGTCAGCGCTATGCGTTCCAGTGCAAAGCAGGCGAGATATAAAAGCAGGTACTTGCCTGCCGTTTTGAAACGGCGTTCCGACAGGATCAGCACAAAGGGGATTAGGCTTAACACAGGTTTTACAAAATTCATAATCCCTTCGTTGCTGGTGCTGAACATCAATGTAGTAACCGTCAACAGCAAAATCAACTTCGTACGCGGGTCGAGCCGGATTCCTTTCCTTTTGTCCGTTGTGGCGGAAAAGGATACCCCCTCCATTATGCGATGCCCGCTTTCGCAAAATGTTTTTTCAGAAGCGTTTTTCCAAGCAGTCCGCCCAAAATGGCAAAGACAAAAATCCCGGCAACCACAAGGATAATGCTCCACATCGGCATAACCGCCATTACCCGATCGGCATATTTTTCCCCGAAGCTGGCGGCAAAGCTTGCCCAGGAGTCCTCGACCATAAAATACATCGGAATATATGTACCTACCATCCACAGGCTAAATACAGCATAACCAAGGATGCTTTTCTTTGCACTTTTATAGTCGCCGGATTTCAAAATGAGATCCCCAAGCAGGCCGAAAATCAGTCCCATAGGAACACCCCAAAACCCCATGCCGGTAAGTCCCATCAGCAGACCGCTCAAAACACCCATGATTGTAACCATGCCGAATTTCTTAACCCTTGTGAGGAACAGCATGAAAGGGATACCGGTAATCAGCGACCACAGGCTTCCGAGAACAGGAAGAAAGATCGGGACAAACCCAATCGGAATGGCGACACAGCAGCCAATGACAAAGTAAAGAACCGTGAACAGACCAAGGTTAATGAGGTCTTTTGCTTGTAACTTGTTATTCATGATGAATACCTCCACATTCATTTTCCAGTTAGCATCTTCTAACCTTTTTTTATAGAATAGCATAGTACCGGCTGATTCTCTACAACCAATCATCTTTTTAGCTCCAAACAGCACCGAGTTTTTCTGTTGACTGACTTTGACTGTGATCTTATAATAGAAGTGCAAGGCCCAAACAGAGCGGTTAACAGACCAAATGACAGGAGTTAGAAAATGAAGATAGATGAAATTATCAAGAAAAGCATTGAAATTCCAGGTATATCTATAAAACGAGGCGAATTTAGCGCAGAACTCATTCTAAAGGAGAGAGACGGGAAAGGTTCCATGACTTTTTTCCCTCTGTTCCCAGGAGTTACATTGGCTTATATTTTTGTGAACTCTCCTGTCTGGACAGCCCCAGACTTTCACGATAATGGCTCCATGGAAACAGGACCATTGCTCTTAAATTACTGTGTAACAGGACGATGCGAACTCATCCTGAATAACGGGAACTTTGTGTATGTGAAAGATGGGGAGATATCCTTAACCGAACGATTCGCCAGACAGCAATACGTTTATCCCCGCCGAATCTATGAAGGAATTGAGTTTTTTGTGGATATGGATACCGTAAATGCTCAAAGTTCCTGGGTAGAGGCTGAATTTGATATTGATTTCCACAGACTCAGAGATCTTTACTGCCCGGATGGGGGTACTTATATTGCGTCGGTTACGACTGAGATAGAAGAAGTCTTAAAAAAGCTGTGGTCATTACTGGATATTTCTGTTCCGCTGGCAATCCCACAAATGAAAATCTATACCCTTGCCCTGTTTTCACTGCTTCAAAATCTGAAAGAAATACCACCTTCCCAATCCTGCACATTCTTCACAGAAACACAGGTAGACATTGCAAAACGTGTGGAAAAAATCATCACTTCTGATCTGCGCCAACACCATCCTGCGTGGGAACTGGCTGCACAGTTTTCCGTCAGTGAAACCAGCCTGAAGAACTACTTTCGCGGAGTTTATGGTCAAAATATATCAATTTATTTACGTGAAGTTCGTATGCAACGAGCTGCTGAATTACTCACTACTACAAACTTATCTGTATCGGAAATTGCAGAACAAGTTGGTTATTTGAATCAAAGCAAGTTTTCTTCGGCATTTAAGAAGCAGTTCAACGCTTCGCCATTAGAATTTAAGCGCCGCAAAAATTTAGAGAGAAATACTTCCAACTGACGGGTTCTAACATTTTTCACAATAAATATTTTTATTAGAAACTCATGACAAATGAAGTCAGAGTCATTTCTTATATTATAGGAAGTGACTCTGATTATTATAATTTACACCACTTTACAACTTTTTCTGTTCCGACAGCAGATACCTTATTTTTGCTGATATTATCCATACTGGCCTTAGAATCCGCACATTCCATCCGGTTTCTGTATCAGCATTTTTTATCCAGAATAACGGAGAAATCACTGAATGTATTTCTGTGCGTGGATGATACGATGGTATCTAAATTTGGCACAAAATTTGAAAATGTTTCAAAACTGTTTGACCATGCCGCACACAACGGTCCAACTATTTGAATGGACACTGCTTTGTGAGTGTCATGCTCTGCGTACCTGTCTGGAATGGGGATAAAGTATATTATCTTTCCGTTCCTCTTGGCTATCGTATGTGGCAGAAAAAAGAGTCTAAACTGAAACTGGCAGCCTCCATGATCCGGCAGGTTATACCTGAATTTCACAGCAAAGATCATGTCATCATCCTTTGTGACAGCTGGTATACAAAACAGAATCTGGTATCCATCGTTGATGAATATCCGAATCTGGATCTGATTGGCAGTGCAAGGATTGATTCTGTCATGTATGATCTTGCACCTGCACGGACCGGTCGTCAGGGACGTCCTGCCAAACATGGAAAACGTCTTTCTGTTGAAACAGAGTTTACGTTTTCCAATGAAAAGATCGGTGATTATTATACCGGTGTCCGCCGGGTTCTCACTAAGATCTTCGGCAACAGGGAAGTCCTTGCCTATGTCACTGCCACTGAAAAGAACATGGTACAAAACGACTGTTTTTCAGTACCATTTTCCCGGAGGATCTGCAGATTTTCTGTGCATGGCAGGAAAAAGCACCATTGAATCAGACCGAAAGTGACCGTATGAAATACATTCCACTGTTGCTATATTCGTTTCGCTGGAATATTGAAACAAGCTACTATGAACAGAAAACGTTCTGGTCTTTTTGTAACTATATGGTACGAAGCTGCAAAGGGATTGAAATGCTGGTCAATCTGATTAACATCAGTTACTGCGCCATGAAGATTCTGCCCTATCAGAACGAACATTTTTCTGAGTACCGTGCAAAAAGCGTACAGGAATTTCGTTTTGAATTAAGTCAGGGCATTCGCAGTCAGATATTTTTTGCCACTTTCGTGAAAAATATCGAAACACATATAAAATCAAATGCTATGGCAAAGACCTTAAAACAGCTGATTCATCAACAAGTCTATCATTTATAAAGTTGTAAAGTGGTGAAATGGTGGAAAGTCTTGTGTATCCAGCTGCTTCAGCAGCATATCCAAAATCAATTGGCTTCTGGCAGGCAATGTTAATGATCCAGGCTTTTTCTTCGTCTCGATCTGTCAGGCTTTCTCTGTAAGTGCAGATTATCTGTTAAAGGATATGATGCCCGATCTGACGCTGTTCTTTTGTGGAATTATACAGCCACTCTCTTATTG
>OODP01002005.1_pt1 | contig 10320 bp, 9 predicted proteins | sample 1671011 | NCBI WGS metagenome assembly OODP01 (sample SAMN06348113, study PRJEB24527) | human gut metagenome | biome: human gut; feature: ankylosing spondylitis patient; material: feces | host: Homo sapiens | place: China | collected 2015-10
AGATCCCATATATCGAAAGAAATATGTAAATATAGTAAAACAAAAAGGGGGAGCTTTCATGACTTTGATAGATTCTAAAAGTATCATTCATCCTGATGCACAAATAGGTGAAGGCGTGATGATATCCGCATTTTGTTCCATATCAGCGAATGTGACAATTGGTGATTTTTCCACCGTTCAGCCTTTTTGTAATTTCGGGCATGATGCAATTGTCGGTTCTTTCTGTGCCATTGAATCCTATTCATTCATGGGGGGATTTTCCAGTATCGGAAATAATGTAACCTTGCACACCCGTTCAACCATTCTGCCTCATATTAAGGTTGGCGATAATTCGATAGTGGGAGCCGGTAGTGTCGTATTGAGAAATGTCAAAAGCAATACAACCGTGTTCGGGGTTCCTGCTAAAAAAATAGATTTTTAATACACAAATAGTTATAGTATTATCTGAAGTGATGATGAATATTCATTTGGTACAGGATGAAAAATTTATAAATGGTTCGATAGAAACATTTAATTATTATTATGCTGCTCAGAATGTTTATTTTGTGGATATTGATGAAAATAATAGAAAACTAGTAAAAGAAAGTGATGATGTTTATTTTATTCCCTTTCAACATAAAACAAAAATAAAAAAAATAATAAGCTCTGTTTATAAAACTGATGGGGTTATTAATCTTTTTATTCATTATATGTCAAGGAAAGCAGCTAATCTTGCTATTGACTTGAAAGATAATCAGTTGGTGGATTATTTGTATTGGATATTTTATGGAGCTGATTTATATTCGTATTTAGCATTAGAACAAAATTATAAATTATATGATTACAATGTTTCAGGAAGAGAATATTTTTTAAAAGATATACTAAAAAGGATAATAGGATATAATAATTATTTACTAAAAATAGCTCGTATATTAAATTATTTCTGTTTTTGGAATTATTATGATTATTTGCTTTTCTGTGAATTCATTCCGACAAAAGCAAAATTCAAATTGTTTTATTATACAGATATTGAAAAAATAGCTTTAGTTGATCTTGTAAATAAACCTACTCATTTAAATGTTCTTGTAAACCATTCAGCATCATATACTGGTAATCATTTGACAATACTTTTTAAATTATTTAAAATTGATTCAAAAAAGGAAATTGCAAATATTGTTTTGCCTTTAAGTTATGGAGCTATTAAGCATAAGAATTTAATTATAGACAAAGCTAATTCTTTGTTTGCTGATAGAACATGTATATTAGATTCTTTTCTTCCACCACAAGATTATTTTAATAAAATAAATATGTGCCAGGTTGCTATTATGGGGCATAGGAGGCAAGAAGCTGCTGGGAATATTAGTTATTTCCTTCTAAATGGAGTAAAAGTGTTTTTAAGAGAAGACAATAATTTACTTAAGTATTATAAAAATATGGGATGCCATATTTATTCTTTTGAAAAGGATTTAAACACTTTGACGGATCTTTTCCCTTTAACAATGAAACAAAAAAATGCAAATAGGAATATTTTACAAAATGCGCTTTCTAAAGAAAATCGTGATAAAATGATGAGAACTCTAATTACAGATGAGGTTAACTGAATAGATTTGATATATTTTAATTATTGTGTAAATTTATAATGCTGCAAACGTTACTAATATATATTCTATTGTTAATTACAATGATTGTATTGTCTCGATATTCTTCGCGTTGTTTTTATAAAGGAAAGTGTATTGAAAGTAATTGGGCTTTATTTTTTTTGCTATTTTTTTATTCATTGATATTTGGATTAAGATATGGGGTCGGAATAGACCATTTGGCTTATCTGGAGAAATATCTATTATTACAAGATTATGATTTTTCTTTTCCAACGGATGTTGGCTTTTTTGTTATAACAGATTGTTTTGCGAAATTAAACGTTCATTATTCAATTTATTTCGGATTCTTGGCATTTATGCAGCTGTTTTTCATTTATTATTTTTTTAAAGATGATAGAAGAGTATACCCTTATATAACTTTTGTTTTTATTACTAGTTGTCAATGGTTGATTTTTATGAATGGTATAAGACAGGAATTAGCGTTTACTGTTTTTCTTTTAGGGATAAAGTATATTGAAAATCAGAAATTTTTTAAATACTTAATTGTTGTTTTAATTGCCTCATCAATTCATAAATCTGCAATCATGTTGATTTTATTTTATCCTTTATTGAAAAACAAGTCATATTTTTCAAATATTCTAATTCAATTACTTTTACTATTTGTTGCTTTTGTGCTATTAAAAATAGATATTGTAGAAGATTTGATTATGAAATTTGACAATATAGCTTTATTCATGGGATATTCTCATTATATAGATCAGGTAAAGGAGGGCAATCTGGATTATATTACTTCCGATATGGCTATGGGAGTGGGATCTTATATAATATTAATTATTGATGTATGTATAATTTTATATAGCAACCAGGTAAAACAGTATTTCAAAAAAAGATGTTTTTATATAATTTATGATATTTATTTTATAGGTGTATTATGGCACTACATTTTTCTTAAAAGTTTAATAATGTCCCGTCCTAATTTTTATATGTATGGATTCCAGTTTGTAATGGGAACGTTGACTTTATTTTATTTATTTCAAAAAATGTCAGTAAGTAAAATGAAAGAATTTATTTTAATAGTATTCTTGTGCTTACATATCAGTCTATTTTCTGCCAATATGTATCGAATGAAAGAAAACACGGCAAAATATTATTTCTTTTGGCAGGAAAAACAATATAAACTTAATGATTAATTTAAAATGAACGATAATCCATTGTTTACAATAATTATTCCTCATAGAGATATTCCGGAGTTATTGCAACGTGCTATTGATTCTATTCCTGATACTAGCGAAATACAAGTAATAGTGGTGGATAACAGTGAGAAAACATTGTTGAAAAAGAATATAAAACCAAGAGATAATAATATAGAGGTATATTATTCAGACTGTTCAAGATTTGCAGGAGGAGCGAGAAATGTAGGGCTGGAATATGCAAACGGTAAGTGGATTTTATTTTTAGACGCTGATGACTTTTTTGTTAAAGGTGCATTTGATGTATTATACCAGTATGTAGATTCAATAGAGGAATTGATATATTTTAAGATAGATAGTGTATATTCAGATACATTGGAAAAAGCAAACAGAGGGGAGTTATTCTCAAAAATGATTGATGATTATCTTAAGGGGAATATTTCTGAGGATGAAATAAGATTAAAATATGAAAGCCCTTGTGCTAAGATGATTTCGAGGAAACTTATTACAAGAGAATGTTTGAAATTTGATGAAGTTATAGCTTCAAATGATACTTATTTTTCAATGTTAATTGGATATAAGGCTGTGGGCTTTAAGGTAGTCCCCATTGATATATATATAGCTACGGTCAGAAGAGGTAGCTTAACTAAAAGGAATAATATTGAAATATTGCTGTCAAGATATATGGTTACTGTTAGATATAATAAGTATTTAAAGGAACATGATAAGAAAAAATTTAGACATTCTATTATGGCTTATTTATTCTTTTCAATGCGTTTTGGGCTAAAATACTTTTTTAAATTTTTGTGGATAGCTTTTATAAATAGACAAAATATATTTATTGGATATAATAATTGGTATAAGACATTTTTGCGCATCCATAAAGAAAATAGATTGAATAAAAAGTATATTACTACATAAAATATAATGAAGCGTTTTTATTTAATTAGATTAGATGATGCATGTCCTACAATGGATGTTGTGAAATGGGATAAAATAGAAAAGATGCTGGATAAGTATCATATTAAACCGATGGTGGGGATAGTCCCGGCTAATAATGATTATGCTTTAAAAATAGACAAATATGATGATAATTTTTGGGAAAAGGTTAAAAGCTGGGAAGATAAGAATTGGACGATTGCTTTACATGGTTTTGATCATTCTTATATATCAAAAGATGGAGGGATAAATCCTTTATGGGAACGTTCAGAATTTGCAGGTGTTAGTATTGAGAAGCAAAAGGATAAAATTAAGAAGGGCATAAGAATATTAACTGATAAAAATATAGTTCCGAAATATTTTTTTGCACCTAGTCATACTTTTGATCTAAACACTCTTGAAGCATTGGAAAGTGAATCAATGATTAGAATAATAAGTGATACAATTGCTTTCAAACCATATAGTAAATATGGTTTTATTTTTATTCCACAACAGTTTGGCTCCTTACGTGATGTTAAGTTAGGAGGGTATTGGACTTATTGTCTCCATCCTAATACTATGTTCGAAAATGAGTTTCTGCAACTAGAACATTTTCTATCCAAAAATTATGCCTCATTCATTTCATTTGAAGAAGTTCCGATTGATGGATTAAAAGATCGTGATCTTTTTGAGAAAATGTTGAATTATATTTACTTCTTTTTGAGGAAGATTCGTAAATGAAAATACTTCATATAATACCTTCATTGGAAATTGGAGGTGCTGAAAGATTGTTATCAGATTTATTGCCATTACTAAAAGAGCAAAATAATAGTGTTGATTTATTACTTTTCAGTAATGATGTTTCTTTTTTCTATAATAAATTAAAATTTGCTGGAATTAAAATATACTCATTAAATAGAAGAAACTTCTATAACCCTCTAATAGTTATAAATATAATGCAGCGTGTTAGAGGTTATGACATTGTTCATGTACATTTATTTCCATCACTTTATTGGGTTTCGATTGCATCATTATTTTCACAATCATTTTTTTTCTATACAGAACATTCAACTTTTAATAAAAGAAGGAATTTTTTGTTTCTGCAATATCTTGAACGCATAGTTTATAAACCTTATCACCGAATAATATCTATTAGTGATGAAACTCAAATTGCTTTAAAAAAATGGCTTGGTATAGTAAAAGAAGACAATCGTTTTAAAGTCATTTCTAATGGAATTGATTTAAATAGTATCATCTCTGATAAAGAGAAGTTTACTCATGAAGAACTTGGTATTCCAGAAGATTCTAAGATTTTAATTATGGTATCAAGATTCACATTAGCAAAGGATCAGAAAACACTTATAAAATCGATGAAATATGTACTAAAGAGTGTGCATTTATTACTTGTTGGAGATGGTGATACTCAGGAATCATGTAGAGAATTAGCTTCTAATTTGGGACTTTCCAATATTCATTTTTTAGGTAAGAGAGATGATATTGTGAAACTGATGAATTCCTCTGATATTGGCATTCAGTCTTCAAATTGGGAAGGTTTTGGATTAACGGCTTTAGAAATGATGGCATCTGGATTGCCTGTAATAGCGTCTGATGTAGCTGGTTTAAAACAGGTTGTGGAGGGTGCTGGGTTAGTGTTTGAAGTTAATAATGCTTTTGATTTAGCTCAGAAAATAAATGATTTGTTGAATAATATTCCTTTGTATAACAAAATTAAGAGTCAGAGTTTACAACGTGCATTGGAATATGATATAAGAATAACTGCACAGAAATATTTATGTGAATACAAGTCAATCCATAATGTGTAAAAATAATAGGTATATACAATTTATAAATAGAATAGTATGAAAGTATTAGTAACAGGGGGAACTGGTTTTATTGGCTCCAACCTATGTGAGTATTTACTAGCTCATAATTATAAAGTTGTTTGTCTTGATAATTTTTCGACAGGTAAAATAGAAAATATTCTTCCCTTGCTTAATAAATATCCCGATACTTTCAAATTAATAGTGGGGGATATTCGTAATCTTTCAGATTGTCAAAAAGCTGTTGAGGGTGTTGATTATGTATTACATGAAGCAGCTCTTGGTTCTGTTCCTCGTTCTATTAAAGATCCTATCACGACAAATGAGGTAAATATAGGTGGTTTCTTGAACATGCTGATTGCATCCCGCGATGCCGGTGTGAAACGCTTTATGTATGCAGCCAGTTCTTCTACTTATGGGGATAGCAAGTCTCTACCTAAAGTGGAAGATGTGATCGGCAGACCTTTGTCGCCCTATGCTATTACGAAATATGTAAATGAATTGTATGCCGACGTATTTGCCAAAACATATGGTATTGAAACAATCGGATTACGTTATTTTAATGTTTTTGGTCGCAGACAAGATCCTTTTGGTGCTTATGCAGCGGTAATTCCTCTATTTGTAAAAAAGTTGATGGCACTCGAAAGTCCGGTAATTAATGGTGATGGGGAGTACAGTCGTGATTTTACCTACATTGACAACGTGATTCAGATGAACATGCTTGCCATGACGACCGATAATCCAGAAGCTGTTAATCAGGTTTATAATACTGCTTATGGAGAACGTACTACGCTAAATCAATTGGTCGATTACTTAAAAGAATTTTTAAGTGAGTTTGATCCAAGGATAGCGAAAATTGAAGTAGTACATGGAGCAAATCGGATAGGTGATATTCCTCATTCTTTGGCAAATATTGATAAGGCTAAAACATTATTGAATTATAATCCTCAATTCAGTATGTATACAGGTTTAAAAGAAGCCGTAAAATGGTATTGGGAGAATATTTGATTTCATATTTTATTCGTTACTAAATTATTCAAATTACATGCAAGAAGTAAAAATTGCCGTAATCGGTCTCGGTTACGTAGGGCTTCCTTTGGCCCGTTTGTTTTCTACAAAGTATAAAACAGTTGGATTTGACATGAGTCAAACACGTGTTGATGCACTTATGACAGGGCATGATGCGACTTTAGAAGTTTCTGATGATTTGTTACAAGCTGCCATTGATAAAGGATTTAAATGTACGACCGATATTGAGGAAATTCGTGATTGTAATTTTTATGTAGTAGCAGTACCTACCCCTGTTGATAAAAATCATAATCCGGATCTTACTCCGCTCTATGGAGCCAGTACAACTGTTGGAAAAGTGATTTCAAAAGGAGATATTGTGGTATATGAATCAACTGTTTATCCAGGGGTGACGGAAGATGAATGTATTCCAGTGGTAGAAAAGGTTTCCGGATTAAAGTTTAATGTTGACTTTTTTGCAGGTTATTCTCCAGAACGTATCAATCCGGGCGATAAATTACATACAGTTGACAAGATAAAGAAAGTAACATCCGGTTCCACTCCTGAAATAGGTAAAAGAGTGGATGAAGTTTATGCTTCTGTCATTACGGCAGGTACTCATTTAGCACCTACAATGAAGGTTGCCGAAGCTGCAAAGGTAATCGAAAATTCACAACGAGATATTAATATTGCTTTTGTGAATGAGCTATCTAAGATTTTTAACTGTATGGGGATTGATACACAAGATGTTTTAGATGCCGCCAGTACAAAATGGAATTTTCTTCCATTTAAACCGGGATTGGTAGGAGGACATTGTATTGGTGTTGATCCATACTATTTGGCACAATGTGCGCAAGGGTATGGATATAATCCTGAAATAATTCTTGCAGGGCGGAGGATGAATGATGGAATGGGTGAATATGTCGCTAATCAAGTGGTGAAATTGATGCTGAAGAAAGGCATTCAAGTTTTAAAATCCAATATACTGATTCTGGGATTTACATTTAAAGAAAATTGTCCGGATGTGCGTAATACGAAAGTTATTGACATATATAATGCATTGCAAACGTATAATCTGAATATTACAGTATATGATCCTTGGGCAAATCCGGAAATCGTGAAACGGGAATATGGCATAGACGTTGTTAATTCATTACCTGCAGAAAAGTATGATGCTGTCATTTTAGCGGTTTCCCATCAAATATTTACTGACATGGATGTTGTTAGTTTGGCTAAACAAGAATCTATTATCTACGATGTCAAGGGATTCTTGAAGCCGGAAATGGTGGATGGCAGGTTGTAACCTAATGAAAAGGAAAATATTTTATGTAGCCAATGTCGATTGGTTTTTTATTTCACATCGGTTACCTCTTGCACTTCATGCTCTTGAACAGGACTATGAGGTTTATCTCCTTTCATTAGATACAGGTCGCAGACAAGAATTGGAGGCAAAAGGAATCCATTTTATAAATATACCCTTTAAACGTTCCGGCAGTAACCCTTTTCATGAGTTAAAATGTATCTTTCTACTGTATAGATATTATAACCGGTATAAGCCTGAAATTATCCATCACATCACACTTAAAGCTTCATTGTTAGGCTCGCTGGCAGGGAAAATGGTGGGTAATCATCATATAATAAATGCGATAAGCGGACTTGGATATAACTTTACCGATGGACGTGATGGTTGGTTGCAGAAAGCAATAAAACTATTTATCAGGTTAGCTTTCAAGAGTAAGAATATTTCGTTTATTCTCCAGAATCCGGATGATGTGGAATTGATAAAAGGACTTGACTTGGTTCCTTTTTCCCGGATTTTTTTGATTAAGGGATCCGGGGTGAATTTAGATGAATATTCTTACTTCAAAGCATCTGATGAGTTTCCGCTAAAAGTCTTATTTCCTGCTAGAATTCTACTTGATAAAGGTGTGATGGAATTCATTGAGGCAGCAAAAATACTTGAAAGTGAATTTTTGGGAAAAGCTAAATTTATACTAGCCGGTGATTGTGATAAGGAGAATTTGTCTGTTCTAGGTGAAGAAGAATTACAAAAGTTCCTTGTAAAAGATTATATTGAATGGATCGGTTTCCAAAAAAATATGAAGTTGATCTATCAGAATAGTTCGATAGTCATACTTCCTTCGTATCGTGAAGGATTACCGAAATCGTTGATAGAAGCTTGTTCTGTGGGGCGTCCCATTATAACTACAGATGTGCCGGGTTGCAGAGAATGTGTGGAAGATGGAGTTAATGGATACTTGGTTCCTGCAAAAGATGCCGATTCTTTAGCAGATGCAATAAAATTATTGCTTATGGATGCTGAAAAGAGAGATGAGTTCGGAAGAAATTCTCGTCTGCTGGCAGAAAAAGAATTTTCCATAGACAAAGTAATTGATTTGACTTTTAATATTTATAATAAATACTTGGAGAGTAATTGGCCATGAAGATACTTATCACTGGAATTCATGGGTTTGTAGGTTCAAACTTGGTGGTAGCTCTAAAAGATCGACATACTCTTTATGGTTTGGATATTGTTGCACCTCTGAAAGAAGGAATCAAAAAAACTTTTTCATGGAATGATATTGAGCCTGGCGCGTATCCTTTACAAGAGCTTCCTCGTTTTGATGCAATCATTCATTTAGCAGGTAAAGCACATGATCTGAAAAAACAATCAGCAGCACAGAGTTATTTTGATATTAATACAGGTTTAACTCAGAAAGTATTTGATTTCTTTTTGGAATCTTCTGCGAGTAAATTTATTTTCTTTAGTTCGGTAAAAGCGGCTGCGGATATTGTCGTTGATGCGATGTTAAAGGAGGATGTAATACCTTCTCCTGTGGGGCCATATGGTGAAAGTAAAATTGCTGCTGAAAAATATATTCAGAGCCAGTTGCAATTAGCGGATAGCAAATTAAAAAAAGACGTGTATATCCTACGTCCCTCTATGATTCATGGGCCTGGAAATAAAGGAAATTTGAATTTACTTTATAATGTTGTGAAGAAAGGAATCCCTTGGCCATTAGGGGCTTTTGAAAATCAGCGTTCATTTACTTCAATTGATAATCTTTGTTATGTTGTAGAGGAATTACTGATTCAAAATGTCCAAAGTGGAATTTATCATGTTAGTGATGATGAAACAATGTCTACCAATGAACTGATTATCACGATGTGTGATATAATGGGCAATAAATCTCATATTTGGAAGGTGAACCCATGGTTGATAGAGCGTTTTGCTCGTATGGGATCACTGTTTCATCTACCTCTCAATACAGAGCGACTTAGTAAATTGACAGAAAATTATGTTGTATGTAATGATAAAATAAAAAGAGCATTAGGATTAGAAAAAATGCCAATTACTGCTAAAGAAGGATTGGAAAAGACTATCCGTAGTTTTTTGACTAGGCAAAACAGCTAATCCGATTAATAAAATATTTTTGTTTTTCAAAGAAGGTGTTTTTCTACATTATTTCTAGCTTCTTCAGCTCTGAACATACCCACAATGTAGTTCTTGAATTATCTTTTTCATATTTATGGTATAGAATTATAAAAAATAATGTATTATCTTATTATGCTAGTTCTGCTATTTTTGGCAGAACTTTTTTATTTCCGTATTGCTGATAAATGCAATATCATCGATAAGCCTAACGAACGTAGTTCACATACCCGGATCACTTTACGGGGAGGTGGAATAATTTTTTATTTTGGTGCTTTATTGTACTGTTTGACGAACCATTTTGAATATCCGTGGTTTGTATTGGCTTTGACCTTGATCACTTTTATCAGTTTTATAGATGATATCCGTTCTAC
>OODP01002010.1_pt1 | contig 10307 bp, 8 predicted proteins | sample 1671011 | NCBI WGS metagenome assembly OODP01 (sample SAMN06348113, study PRJEB24527) | human gut metagenome | biome: human gut; feature: ankylosing spondylitis patient; material: feces | host: Homo sapiens | place: China | collected 2015-10
CTTTCAGATAAACAGTTTTATTTTTTTAACTGTCTACCTAAAAGGGAGCATACCATTTTATTTACTGCGAGCGTCTCTTTGACTGCGGCAAATAAGAATTTAACTACTTAAACAGTGGAGCCAATGCAGCAGCTAATTCATCCTTTGTTGCCTGAGCGTCTGCAAGATCCTTTCCAAGTGTAGTAAAATATGTCTTAATCTTAGGTTCTGTACCAGATGGACGAACAACAACAGTTGCGCCATTATCAAGACCGTATGTAAGTACGTTAGCAGCTGGAAGTCCAGTAGCCTCTGCATTCTTATAATCTGTTACGCTGACAACCTTCTTATCTCCGATAGATGCAGGTGGGTTATCACGAAGTCCCTGCATGATTCCAGACATCTTATCCATACCTGTAAGACCTGGGAATTCAAAACTGTCTACAACATTTAAGTAACGGCCATATTCAGCATAGATTTCTTCGAGTCTTTCTTTGATGGAGCTTCCGATGCTTCTGTAGTAAGCAGCCATTTCACAGATGAGCATGGAGCTGATTACAGCATCTTTATCACGAACGTAAGGTCCAGCTAAGTAACCGTAACTCTCTTCGAAACCGAAGATGAAGCGGTCTACTTCTCCAGCAGCTTCTAAGGAAGCAATCTGGTCACCGATCCATTTAAATCCTGTAAGTACACTTCTCATCTCTACACCGTAATGAGCAGCAACAGCGTCTGCAAGTGGTGTGGAAACGATGGATTTCACTGCGACAGCCTTCTCAGGAAGTGTGCCTAATTCTTTGCGGCCTGCACAGATGTAGTCAAGAAGCAGAACACCCATCTCATTACCTGTTACAAGTTCATAAGAACCGTCTGGACACTTCATAGCAATACCAACACGGTCTGCATCAGGGTCAGTAGCGAGCATAAGATCTGCACCAGATTCTTTTGCAAGATCAAGACCAAGCTTTAATGCTTCAAAAATCTCTGGATTAGGATAACTGCATGTTGTGAAGTATCCGTTAGGATATTCCTGTTCAGGAACGATAGTGATATCTGTGATACCGATGTCATTTAATACTCTTGTTACAGGAACAAGACCAGAACCGTTCAGTGGACTGTATACTAACTTAAGACCAGCAGTCTTGCAAAGACCTGGACGAACCTGACGTGCTTCGATAGCTTCATAGAACGCATTCTTACAATCATCTCCTACAAAACGGATGAGTCCCTGCTCAACACCTTCTGCGAAAGAAATGTATTTTGCCCCGGTAAGAACATCAGTCTTCTGAATCTCATCGTATACGATAGCGGCTGCATCATCAGTCATCTGGCATCCGTCAGGACCGTAAGCTTTGTAACCGTTATACTTAGCTGGGTTGTGAGATGCGGTAACCATGATACCTGCGTTACACTCATAGTAACGTGTAGCAAAAGAAAGTGCTGGAACAGGCATTAATGCATCGTAAATGCGAACTTTAATTCCATTAGCGGCGAGAACGGCAGCAGCAGTCTTGGCAAAAACATCACTCTTAATACGGCTGTCATAGCTGATAGCAACTGTCTGGTTGCCACCCTGTGTTTTTACCCAGTTGGCGAGACCCTGTGTAGCCTGACGTACTACATAGATGTTCATACGGTTTGTTCCAGCTCCGAGAACACCTCTGAGACCAGCAGTTCCGAACTTCAGTGCAACTGCAAAACGGTCTTTAATCTCGTCATCATTTCCCTCGATACCGGCAAGCTCAGGATGAAGATCACTATCTTCTAAGTCAGCAGCAAGCCAGCGTTTGTACTCGTCTAAATACATATTGTAACTCCTTCCAATGTTAAATGTTAGTGCTTTATCTAATTTTACCATATCAGGTACTATTTATCAAGATGAAATTATGTATACTTTTGGAAAAGAACACGAATCATTACAGATAAAAAGAGAAAATGAATTGTACAGAAATACCATTGTCGTATATTTGAGAAAAATGTAATTTTTTCTTTACTTTGTAGTGGGAATCAAAAATATTTTTGCAGAAATTCAAAGAAATAGTTCGCAAACATAAGCCGTTCTGTGTTATTATATACAATATGTGACATTTGTGGTATCACGGAAGTCACAAATTAAAAAGAAAAGGAGAGTCCTTCTTATTTTAATAGTATAATGAAGTTTCATAAGGCAGATATTTAGAGAACGGTACATTAGAGAATCAGAGATATACTTGAGAAGTGTATATAGACGTATCATTGTTGAAAATTTTGAATGAAGTTAGAGCGTGTTTGAAAAATCATTCCAGCAATCTGCAACCTCAATTTATGGTATATTTTGCCTTCATTTGGTTGACGTAGCCCATTACGCCGCTTTCATTCAGTTGACGTAGCCCGCTACGCCGCCCTCATTCAGGTAAAATCTCCCACAAATTGTGATGCACATCTTGCAGAAAGCATTTTTTAAACACGCTCTAGCGATACCTCATAAGTGTATGTAAAGCATGCGGATCTTACAATAAAAAAGAAATCGTTTTGTTGTGATATTGTATGTTGAACGCTCATAGACAGCAATTTGTCTGCTTTTAATTTTATTTTAAAACTCTATTAGTATAGAAGGTACAGGAATCATGTCAGAGAAAATTATTGCAGTTTCCGCAGGAAGAGAAATCACAGAAACAGAATTTAATGAATTTTTAAGCAAGCTTCCAGAACAGCAGCAGGCTTATGTAGCAACAGAAGAAGGAAGAAAGCAGGCATTAACTCAGTATGCGAACTACTTCTTATTCGAAAAACTTGGATATGACAAAAAGTATGACCAGGACGAAGCTTTCCTTGCTACAATGGAAGCTGTTAAGAGAGAACTTTTAGGACAGTACGCTTTAACTCAGGAGATTAAAGATATCCAGGCAACACAGGAAGAATGTGAAGCATACTATAATGAGCATAAAGCAATGTTCGTAAAAGAAGCAAAAGCTACAGCAAAACACATCCTTACAGCAACAGAAGAAGAAAGTAAGAAAGTATTAGAAGAAATCGAGAGCGGTGTAAAAACATTTGAAGACGCTGCAAAAGAATATTCTACATGCCCATCTAAAGCACAGGGCGGAAGCCTTGGAACATTTGGCCGTGGACAGATGGTGAAAGAATTTGACGAAGCTGTATTTACTGCAGAAGTAGGCAAAGTAATCGGACCAGTAAAAACAGATTTCGGATATCACTTAATTCGTGTAGACGAGCTTACAGGTGGAGAACAGTCTGAATTTGCAGAAGTATATCCACAGATCATGCAGCAGCTCACAACAGAAAAACAGAACAAAAAGTATATGGCAGTACGTCAGGAAATGATCGAAAAATACGGTCTTGAATTTAAGTAAAAATTTAATATAATAATATAGGAAATCCCGTTCTGACAGGAATAAATCACCAGTAATTACCTGATTATTCAGGCTTCGTGAATTGCTGACGGTGGATTGAGATAATGATAATAATAAGATTATTGCAAAATTATCTTTATTTTTTTCTGAACTGGGGTTATAATAGGTTCGTATAACTTAGGGCGATGCTACCATACATCGACAACTGCGCAAGCAGATATTTATATTTATGGAGGTTAATAATTATGGCATTAGTATCAGCAAAAGAGATGCTTCAAAAAGCAAAAGCAGGACATTATGCAGTAGGACAGTTCAACATCAACAACCTTGAGTGGACAAAAGCAATCCTGTTAACAGCAGAAGAATGTAAATCCCCAGTTATTTTAGGTGTATCCGAAGGTGCGGGCAAATATATGACAGGATACAAAACTGTTGTAGGTATGGTAAACGGAATGTTAGAAGAGTTAAACATTACAGTACCAGTAGCACTTCATCTTGACCACGGTTCATATGAAGGAGCTAAGAAGTGTATCGAAGCTGGATTCTCCAGCATCATGTTTGATGGTTCTCATCTTCCATTCGAAGAGAACGTTGAAAAGACAAAAGAATTAGTAGCAATCTGTAACGAAAAAGGAATGTCTATCGAAGCAGAAGTTGGTTCTATCGGTGGAGAAGAAGATGGCGTTGTAGGAATGGGCGAATGTGCAGATCCTCAGGAATGTAAAGCTATCGCTGATCTTGGTGTAACAATGTTAGCAGCAGGTATCGGTAACATCCACGGAAAATACCCAGAAAACTGGGCTGGATTACAGTTCGACGTATTAGATGACATCCAGAAATTAACTGGAGAAATGCCTCTCGTATTACACGGTGGTACAGGAATCCCAGAAGATATGATTAAAAAAGCTATTTCCCTTGGCGTTTCTAAGATTAACGTAAACACAGAATGCCAGATTTCTTTCGCAGAAGCTACACGTAAATATATCGAAGCAGGCAAAGACTTAGAAGGAAAAGGATTTGACCCTCGTAAGTTATTAGCTCCTGGTGCAGAAGCAATCAAAGCTACTGTAAAAGAAAAGATGGAAATCTTCGGTTCTATCGGAAAAGCTGAATAGTTAAATAGGAATTTTCTATAGACACGGGATACGCTCCCAAAGAAAGAAGAACCCCTATATTTGTGACTCTATCGCTGTGGGTTGAATGTTCGCATCAAGGCTTGCATTCAATCCTCGCTTTAAGGCCACAAATATAGGGTTTTTCTCTTTTGAGGAGCTGTTTTCTTCAATTCAATTAATTCAGTCGATCATATATTTTGGTTTCTTCATAGAGCCAGTCTGCCAGTTCATTATTATAATCTCCCGGCAGGCATCGCCATGTCCAGTTTCCGCCCAGTGTAGAAGGTGTATTCATCCTGCCTTCCACTCCAAGTCCAAGAAAATCCTGCATCTGCATAATCGCAGTATCGGCAACACTTGCCCAGGCACAACGCATCATACCAATATGATAACCTTCTTGTTTTGTAAGACGGAGGTAACGAATAGCATTGTTTTGGAATTCTTCCGGAGCGGTTTCAAACCAGCCAAGAATGGTATCATTATCATGTGTTCCTGTGTATACAACGCAATTATTTGGATAACAGTGTGGAAGATAACCAGAACCAGTATCTCTGCTGTCAAAGGCAAATTCGAGGACTTTCATTCCTGGAAATCCAGTAGATGCCAAAAGCTGTTTTACGGAGTCTGTTAAGAATCCGAGATCTTCTGCAATGATAGGAAGTTTACCAAGTTTGTTCTCAATCGTAGTGAATAAATCCATGCCAGGACCTGGTTTCCAATATCCATTTTTGGCGGTGGAATCACCGTATGGAATGGCATAGTATTCATCAAATCCGCGGAAGTGGTCGATGCGGATCACATCGTAGATTTTTGACTGGTAAGCAATGCGGTTTACCCACCATTGATATCCAGTTTCTTTCATGTAGTCCCAGTTGAAAAGAGGGTTGCCCCAAAGCTGGCCGTCAGCGGAAAATCCGTCGGGTGGGCATCCGGCAACTTCGATTGGACAAAGGTTTTCATCAAGCTGGAATTCTTCCGGGTGTGCCCAAACGTCAGCACTGTCGTAAGAAACATAAATAGGAAGATCACCAATAATTTTTATATTATTTTCTTCTGCATATGCTTTTAATTTGTCCCATTGATAGAAAAACAAAAACTGAACCTTTTTCCAGAACAGGATTTCATCGGTAAGTTCCTGGCGGCTTCCAGAGAATCTTTTTCTCTTTTCTGGAGAGTTTCCGGCCACTCCTGCCAGGATTGACCGTCGTAGTAATCTTTAATCGACATATACAATGCATAATCATTTAACCAGACGTTCTGTTCTTTACAGAAAGTCTGAAAACGTTCAGAAAGTACCCCGGATATGCGGGAACATGCTATTCTTAAGATAGAAAATTTATGGCTGTAGAGCAGACTGTAATCTACTCTTGCTAGATTATCACCCCAGGAAATAGAAGCATATTCTTCTTCCTGTAATAGTCCTTCTTTTTTTAAGTCATCAAAGTCAATCATATATGGATTGCCGGCATAGGAGGAGAAGGACTGGTAAGGGGAATCCCCATATCCTGTTGGACATATCGGAAGTATCTGCCAGTATGTCTGTCCAGCACGATGTAAAAATTGTATAAAATCACGCGCACACTGTCCCAGTGTTCCAACCCCGTAAGGAGAAGGGAGGGAAGTGATCGGCATTAATATTCCTGCGGTTCTCATAAGAGACCTCCCGTTTTGTTTATATTTTTATTGTAATGTTAAACATAGTGCTACACTATCTTTTATTGTTTTATGAAATTGCTATAGTGTTCTGTCTTTTGAATTGGAAAATAATATTTATTTATCTCCGTTCAATTCTATAACACTTTCACCTTCAATCAAATGAAATGGTGTTGTTTTATGTGTTGCATGATAAGGATAATTAATTCGCTGCAGCATCAGGTCAACTCCCTTTTTAGCGAGCTGTGTTGTGTCCTGTTGTACAGTTGTAAGGCGGGGTACGCAGTATCTGGAAAGTGCGATACCATCATATCCAACGATGGAAATGTCTTCTGGTACTCTTTTTCCCATGTCATAGATTGCACGCATTGTTCCAAGGGCAATTAGATCACTCATTGCAAAAATAGCAGTGATAGCAGTATTACGGTTTAAAAGCCGCATAGCTGCCTGATAGCCTTCTTCCATGGAGAAGCGGCAAGGCTCATATTGCAGTCGCTGGTTAAATGAAAGTTTGCTGTTTTTAAATCCCCATTTTGCACCGGTAAATCTGCGGAAACTGATTTCTGTTTCGGTCAGATTACCGCCGACCACACCAATAGAGGTATGTCCCTTTTTAGCAAGATACTCAATGACGGACTGGGCAGCTTGTTCATCACAGGTTGTCACAGAAGAAAGATTGTCAAAGTCCAGATCACTACTGTTGTTGGTCAATAAAAGGCAGGGGATGTGGATGTGTGCAAAATCTTCTTTAAAATATTCTAAGTTACCACCTAAGAAAACGATTCCCTTTGGGTTGCGGTCGCGGCAAAGCTGGATCGCATAGTTTACTTCATTGGCATCTTCATCTATATAATAGGTAGAAACATTTTCTCCATTCTTTAAGAAGAGAGACTGCATCTGTTCTACAATGTCAGCAAATAGCAGGTTAGAAGTTCCTTTTACAATAAGAATCACAGAGGAACTGGACTGCATTTTCAGATGTCGGGCATTACTGTTTGGCTGGAAATTATTTTCTTCAATCACGCTCAATATTTTCTTTCTGGCCTTTTCGCTGACATCTGGGTGATTATTTAAAACCCGGGATACGGTTCCAATACCGTATCCCGATAAACGAGCAATATCTTTGATTGTCATACGCATTACCTTCCAAATAAATGATATGTAATATATTACCCTTTAACTGCTCCGGCCGCAACACCTTTAATAATATATTTCTGGCAGCTTAAGTAGAATACAATAACAGGGATAACTGCCATAATCAGGCATGCCATGATGGCACCCATATCTACTCGTCCATAACTTCCCTTCATGTACTGGATGATGATGGAGATGGTTTTGTATTTCTTAATATCAAGAATCAGGTATGGAAGAAGGAAGTCGTTCCAGATCCACATTGCTTCAAGAATACCTACAGAAATATAAGTTGGTTTCATAATTGGAAGGACAACAGAGAAGAAAGTACGGATAGGATTACATCCGTCAATCATAGCTGCTTCCTCGATTTCAACAGGGATAGACTTTACAAAGCCGCAGAACATAAATACGGCAAGTCCGGCACCAAACCCCAGATAAACAATAATGAGTCCCCATGGAGTATTTAATCCAAGTGTATCAGCAGTTCCTGATAAAGTGAACATAACCATCTGGAAAGGAATTACCATGGAAAATACGCATAAAAGGTAAATTAATTTTGTAATCTTGTTTTGTACGCGGGTAATGTACCATGCACACATGGAACAGCATACGAGGATAACGATAACAGAGAGAACGGTAATAAATACGGTCCAGCCTACTGCTTTGATAAAGTCGTATTTTGAGATACTGGTTAAATAGTTCTCAAGACCTACATAACTTTTTTCATTTGGAAGTTTAAATGGCTCTAAACTGATGAATGCTTTCTTTTTAAAGGAGTTCATCAAAACGATTAAAATTGGTGAGACAAATAATATGGAAATAAGGGTAAAAAATATAGTTGCAAAAATACCACTTGTTTTATTTTTCATTATTGCTGTACCTCCTTGCTCTTAGTAGCATAAAGCTGAATCATACCGATAGCGACAACGATGATAAAGAAGATAACCGCTTTTGCCTGACCGACACCTTCATATCCGACACGGCCGTAGAAGGTATCGTAAATATTCAGTGCCATCATTTCTGTCTGATGCATCGGTTCACCGCCTGTCAGGGACAGGTTCTGGTCAAAGAGTTTAAATGAGTTTGTAATTGTTAAAAATGTACAGATTGTAATAGAAGGCATCATGTTTGGAATCGTAACATGAATGAGACGCTGCCATTTATTTGCTCCGTCAATCATGGCAGCCTCATTTAAGGAGCCTGGGATTGCCTGAAGTCCGGCGATGTAAACAATCATCATGTAACCAATCTGCTGCCAGCATATTAAAATGACAAGACCCCAGAAACCAAGCTTTGCACTTAATTTCAGTGCCAGGTCAAATTTTTCAAAAATACCATCAAAGATTAACTGCCAGATATAACCGAGTACGATACCACCGATTAAGTTAGGCATAAAGAATATAGTACGGAAAATGTTTGTGCCTTTGATTTTCTGTGTCAGTGCAAGTGCGATAGCAAAGGCAAGAACGTTGATTAAAACTAAAGTTACAACAGCAAAAACTGCTGTAAAGCCAAATGCATGAGTAAATGTATTGTCTTTAAATGCTTCTACATAATTAGATAAGCCCACGAAAGAGGCATCTCTGATTGTAGTAAATTTGCAAAATGATAAGTAAATACCTTCGATGAAAGGAACGATGAAGCCGATGATAAATGCTGCGAATGTAGGAAGTACAAAAATCGGCCAGTATTTTTTAATGGACTTTTCCATAGTAGCAATAGCCTCCTTAAAAAATACAGGGAGGACGGTATGTCCACCCTGTATCTGAGATATGTTTATAAGTTTTTGTTTTAATTTGTTTCGAACTGTTTCAAATAGAGGAGTTTAAACTTGTTATAAAAAGTTATTTTGTAGCGGCAGCGGCTTCTTTAGCCCATCCGTCAACAAATGCATTCTGTACTAACTTCCAGTTTGCGTCTGTCTGATCTGCTGCATAAGTAGTAAGTGCAGAACCTAAGTCGTTCTTCCACTGTTCAGATGGCATTGTGGAGAATGTCCAGTCTACAGGAGTATAACCTTTTTCCATGTAGTCGTTTGCGATGTTAACCAGTGGGTTTTCAGATTTTAAGTTGTTTTTGAAAGGAATAACGAATCCCATTCCGTCTGCGCTGCACATCATCTTTGTACCTTCTTCAGAAGTTACGCACCAGTTTATGAAATCAAGTGTTGCCTGAATATCTTCTTTGCTTGCATTTTTATTTACACACCAGTAATTCTCTGTACCAGTACAAAGTCCCTGTTTCTCTTCGCCAGGAGCACCAATATAAATAGGAAGCATTCCAAGATTATCATTTCCGATATCAGCGATATCACCATATGCCCATGTACCATTCTGATAGAATACAGCCTGCTCTGTTGTGAATTCAGCTACAGCGTCATCACCAGTCTTCTTGCTTAACTGTTTTGCATCACATGTTCCATTGTTGATGTATAAATCCCAGATGTTACGGTAGTTATCAAGATAAGTACCTTTGATTGCTTTTGTATCTGTGATTCCGTCTTTCTGGTATTCATAGTAAATAGGAAGGTTTGCAAGATGTGTTTTAAATCTCCAGTCAGAAGAACCGTCCATACCAGCGGAAGTAAATGCGGAGAATCCTAATTCATCTTTTCTCTTTGTGATATCTTCAGCAACTTTCTTTAAATCTGCGAAAGATTTGATATCATCCTGTGTGTAACCAGCTTTTTTAAGAAGTGCTTTGTTGTAGATTAAACCGTAAGTTTCTGTACAGTAACCAATACCTGCGATTTCATCGCCGTTCTTTAATTCAAACTTATCACTTGTAAGCTCGTTTAAAATATCAGAACCTGTTAAATCGTAGCAGTAGTCTTTCCAGGAAGCAAGACCTACAGGACCGTTAACCTGGAAAAGAGTAGGAGCTTCGGATTTACCCATCTCACTCTTTAAAGTAGTTTCGTACTGGTTTGCTGCTGCTGTCACTACTGTAACTGGAACACCAGTTTCGTCTGTGTATTCTTTTGCAAGTTCCTGCCACTGTTCATCTGCTTCTGGTTTGAAGTTAAGATAGTAAACAGAACCTTTGGATGAGTCCTTATCAGAAGATGCTTTCT
>OODP01002012.1_pt1 | contig 10304 bp, 7 predicted proteins | sample 1671011 | NCBI WGS metagenome assembly OODP01 (sample SAMN06348113, study PRJEB24527) | human gut metagenome | biome: human gut; feature: ankylosing spondylitis patient; material: feces | host: Homo sapiens | place: China | collected 2015-10
CCCCGCCGCTCTCCCTGCAAAAGACCCTGCGCAAATACCAGCGGGACGGCTACCGCGACGGTGGCGCATAGAGCGACTATTGCGCAGACGGAACAGCCGGCAACGGTCCTGTCATGGCTGCGCCATCCGACGACCATCGCCCGTACTGAGGCGGCGGCTGGCGCAAATACGCGGCACCCAGGCCGTAACGCATGGGCGGTTTGCCTCCGCAGTCCATCAGTCCATCAGGAGCGCACGCGAGCCGGCAGTGCGGCCCGTGTGCGTCTACTGCTTAGCGAGTTTCGTCGAATCGTCGACCTTCACGGCATCATTTTTCGTCGCGTCGACCTTCGCGCCTCCCTTGGCATCTGCGGCTGCAGGCTTCGCAGCGCCGTCCTTCGCAGCGGTGGCCTTCTGCGCCGAGCCCGCAGGCTTCGTCTTGCTTCCGTCCCTCGCCGCGGACGCAGCCTTCGTGCTGCCCGAGCCACCGTTCTTCGCGGTCGGTTTCGCAGCCGGCCGTTCTTCCGGTTTGCTGACGGTCACGATATCGTTGACGCGCGGCGTGCGCGAACGCAACGCGACGCGCTTCAGACGCGGCGGTCGGCGAGTGGAGATGAACAGCGGCTGAACCTCGACCAACGGGTTGAACGGCGCCAGGCCGAACCATTTGATCGGGGAGCCGGCGACGTGACGAATCGCGTACTTGGCCTGCAACGACATCGCGCCTCGCGTGGAGATCTTGGATTCCGGCATCAGGTCCTTGTGAATCAGCACGTAACGGATGGTGCCGATCTCCGGGTCGGCGTCCACCTTCGGGTAGACGGACTTCTGCTGCGGCAGGTCACCGGAATCCGACAGGTCGTGCATGATCTGGTGCAGGTACACCGGAATAGACTGCGACACCTTGAATCCCAGACGGATACGCACTCGGAACAGGTAGCTCGTGCCGAAATTCTGCACGGAGTACTCGCGCGTGAACGGTTCGTCGGTGGTCTGCACCGACACCGCCCACCACGCACGGGCGCGCTTGGGATGATCCGCGAAGATCGAGAAGAAGATGTCCGTATCCAGTCGTCGCATATCCGAATCGCTGGTCAGATACACGATGTTGTCGGCGAAATACGGGATGCGGAAGTCGCCGTGCAGGCGGTCAAGCGCCGGCAGGAAGTCCTTCGGCATCATGTGGCGGCGCTGCGCGCGTTCCAGACGCGTGCCCTCGTTCCACGTGTACATGATGAACAGGATCGCCAACGTCAGCAGCATCGTGAACCAGCCGCCGTGCAGGAACTTCGCCATCGACGCGATGAAGAACATCAGCTGGATGGCGAGGAACACGATGGTGAACACGACCGCCAGCACCCGCTTGCGGTCGTACCACATGTACACCGCCAGCAGGATCGTAGTGGTGATCATCGTGATCGTCAGCGCAAGGCCGTAAGCCGCCGAAATATGCTCGGAATCCCGGAATATGCCCAGCACGATGAGCGTGGCCGCGCACAGTACCCAGTTGATGACGGGAATGTACAGCTGGCCGCGGGTGCGCGCCGGATACCGCACCTGAAGATGGGGCATCCAGTTGAGGCCGGTCGCCTCTGACACCATCGTGAACGCGCCGGTGATCAGCGCCTGCGAGGCGATGATGCCGGCCGTGACCGACAGGATGACGGCCACATAGCGCACGTTCGGATCCATCATCTGGAAGAACGGGTTCAGTCCCTCCATGTGCTGGTACTCGGGATTGTTCTGGTTCTTGAGGATCCACGCGCCCTGACCGAAGTAGTTGAACACCAGAGCGACCTTGATGAACGGCCACGTGAAGTAGATGTTGCCGCGTCCCACGTGTCCCATGTCGGAGTACAGCGCCTCGGCGCCGGTGGTCGACAGGAACACGGTGCCCATGACGGCGATGCCGGCCGCATTGTGCGGGCTGAACAGGAATTTCACGCCGTACACGGGGTTGAGCGCCGCGAGCACGGACCAATCGCCGGAGAGGTTCACCGCGCCGACCACGGCGAGGAACGTGAACCACACCAGCACCACGGAGCCGAACACGCGGCCGATGCTTTCGGTGCCGCGCGATTGCACGGAGAACAGCACGACGATGATGACCACGGTGATCATCAGCGTCAGGTTGCCGTTTTCCTTGAACAGCGCCTCCAATGGCGGCAGCGTCTTCAGGCCTTCGACCGCGGAGCTGATCGACACGGCCGGGGTGAGCACGGAATCGGCGAGGAACGCCGCGCCGCCGAGCATGGCGGGGATGGCGAGCCATGCGCCATGCCTGCGAATCAGCGAATACAGGGCGAAGATGCCACCTTCGCCCTTGTTGTCGATACGCATGGCGATGAGCACGTATTTGACGGTGGTGATCAGCGTTATCGACCAGAACACCAGCGACAGCATGCCGAGCACGGCCTCACGGTCAGTGTTGGCGATGCCGCCCTGGCCGGAAAGGAACGTCTGCGCGGTGTACAGGGGCGATGTTCCGATGTCGCCGTAGACCACGCCGAGCGCGACGATGGCCATGCCGAGCGAGATCTTGTTGGGGCCGGACTGCAATCTGCGCCACCAGCGGCCGATCGCGCCCTTGCTTGCGGTCTTGGCGAGTTTTTCCGCTTCCTTGGTTTCTGCCGCCTGCTGCTTTGCAAGCTCTTCGCGCTCCTCTTTCGTCAGTGTGCGACGGGAGACTTTCGGGACGTTGGTGAACGTGTCGGCACGTAACAACGTTTCATCGGGCTTTTGAGCCATGATGCTTCCTCCATCGACGGGGATAATCCGCACATGATATCCGCATATTCTAGGTACAGCTACTAACGGAAACCTTGGTATTTCAAATTCAAGCGGTCAGTATATGCCCCTTTTCGGTTTTTTCCAACTTGGGGAGGACGCCGGCCGCCCTTGCCGCCCCTCGTCACACCCCGTATACCGTGCGTGTCGTGCGCCGCGTCGCACGCGCGACTTCGGCGACGGGCAGGTCGAACACGTCGGCGAGCGCCGTCAGCGTGTACGGGATCATGTACGGCGCGTTGGTGCGCCCGCGGTATGGCATCGGCGTAAGATACGGCGCGTCCGTCTCGACCATGATGTGGTCCAGTCCGACCAGCCGGGCTGATTCGCGGATACCGTCGTTGCCCTTGTAGCTGACCGTGCCGGAGAAGCTCAGATACCAGCCGTTGTCGCGCGCGATCTCGCCCATTTCGGCGTCGCCGGAGTAGCTGTGGAACACGGTTCGCTCTGGGCTGCCGTCTGCGAGCAGCGTCTCGATGACCTCCCGGTGCGAGTCGCGGTCGTGGATCTGCATGGGCAGGTTCAGCTCCTTGGCGAGCGCGATATGCTCGCGGAAGGCGTCTCGCTGCAGTTCCTTCGCGCCTTCCCCGGTGCGAAACAGGTCCATGCCGGTCTCGCCGATGGCGACCACCTGATGCGGGTATGCGAGGGCCAGGCGATGCACTTCGGCGAGCGCGTCGTCGAAGCTCACGTCATGGTGGGGCTTGTATTTCAGCGACAGACCGTCCGGTCCGGGGACGCCGCGGTGACCGTGGAGCACGGCTTCATTGGGGTGGATTGCGATGGCGGCATGAACGGAGTCGGGATGGTCGACGGCCATCTGGATGGCGGTCATGAGGTTCGGCAGCTCGCACCCGCAGTCGATGATGCCGGTGACGCCGACTGCCGCGGCTTGGGCGAGCAGCTGCTCCACGTCGTACACCGGTACTTCCGGCTGTCCTTTTTCGACGGCTTCGTGGCTCATGGCCCGCGCAAACGGAATGACGGATGCCACATGCGTATGGTTGTCGATGACGTGCGCGTCGTCGGGCAGCGGCGACGGCGCGGGCGCCCAGCTGCGGTCACGATGATGATGCTTGCTCATGTCTCACCAGTGTAGCGAGCGGCACGGCATTGCTGCGCGGCCGTTCATGAGTCTCGCCTCGCCGGCTACCGCCAGCAGTTCTCGTAGGGCAGACCGGTCAGTCGTTCCACCACATGACGGGTTTCGGGCGTGACGTCGGCCTTGTCGCCGCCGTTGCGCAGGCGGGTGATCTCTGTCAATACGATGCCGTCCGCACGCTTGTTGATGGCGAGATGGGCGGACACAATCCAGCAGATGACCATCGCGACGGCAAGACGGTAAACCAGCCCAGCAGCACGGCTCCCAATCCAATGCCCGCCACCGTCGTCTGCCATGCGCGCGTCGCGTCGAAGCCGACCGCGCCCAGCACCAGGCCGGCGGCAATCGTCGCTATTCCCGAGCCCAGCTGACGGAACGATGCCTGAATGCCGGAGAACGTGGCGGAACGGTACCGGCGAGTCACGATCTGGTCGATGTCCGCGATGTACGGGAACACCGCCCACGGTTCCGGCAGCGTGCCGACCAGCATCCACGCCGCGAACAGCCAGGCCGTACCAAGCCAGCCGATGAAATTGATCGCGTACAGTCGTTTCGGGCCTATCTTGGTCATCGCCCAGCCGAACACCGGCATCAGCGGCAGCGAGACGGCGGTGCATCCCGGCAGCAGCGACGCGAACGCCGCCGTATGGTTCCAGTCGTGCACCACGAAGAACACGAACGTCTGGCCGAACACGTCCATCGTCACCTGCACCAGAAGGTAGATGGCCAGATGCTTGCGGAACTCCTTGACGCGCAGCGTGCTCGCATACTCGCGCAACACCAGCCGTGCGCGCCGCAGCCAGCCCGCCATGCCGACGTGCCCGTCACGCTTCTCGCCCCGCGCGTGCGCGCCGAATCCGGCAGTCTCAGGCGTCATCTCCCAGGTACACCGCCAGCAGGCGAACACGTATATGCCGAACGGCATCCCCGGAATCCACAGGAACACCCTCAGCAGGATCATCGGCGATATCATCATCAGCAGCAGACGGCGTACGGCCACCTGCCCCAGCTGGGCGCGCGGAATGCGGATCGAGGTGATCGGCGGCATGACCACCGGGGCGATCAGCGTGTTGTCGAATCCGATCACCGACACATCACCGGGCACGTTCACGCCGTCGGCGGTGAACCGCAGCACGATGCCCACCGCGATCAGATCGTTGTAGGTGATGATGGCGGTGGTGTCCCCGCCCTCCAATGCGAGCGCGGCCTGATAGCCGCCCTCGACTGTGGGGTGCACCGGGCCTATCTGATTGACCTTGAATCCCATGCGGTTCCCGATGTCATGCACCGCGGCCCACCTCGACTGATTGGCCCATGACGCGGCCGGGCCGGCGACGTACGTGACCGCGAGCGTTTCAGCAGGCTCAGCGCGCACGGTGCCGATGCGCGGATCGGGCACAACGCTGGCCACGCCTTCGAGAGAACGGTTCAGCACGACCAGCGGCACGCGCTTCGCATAGTCGCGGATGAAACTGATGCCGGGCGCGTCGGTGGGCAGGATGACGCCGTTCACCTTGTCGGCGAGATGGTCGAGCATCTGCTGTGTGCGCTGCCCGGACGACCCCGTTTCGATGACGCTCACCGCGCTGTCCGATTCCATGGCCGTGACCTGCGCCCCTTTGAGGATCTGCGACGAGACGCCGTCGGCAGTGTCCTTGACCACCAGCGCGATGATGCTGCCGGGGAGGCCCCGAACGGGGAGAACGGAGGCGGTGCGCTCGCACTGCCGACCGGCACAGACGACCGCGAGGCCAAGGCCGCCTACACGTTCGCGCACGGCGACGGTGTGAAGGTGAATCTTGCGCAGGAGGGCATTCCTCCGCTGAAATCGACGCTCGGCGACCCGCAGCCCAGACCGATGATTTCTTCGGAGGGCAGAAGCCCCACGCCGTCATCGCCCAGGCGTACAAGGACATGCGCACCGACTTCACGTATCTGTCGTACACGGCGTACGCGAACTCGATCGCCGTGGATTCCATCGGCCAGTCATACCACGGCAAACTCACCTTGCACGAGGCCCTGCAGCAGTGGGGCGAATCGCTCAAGAAATATGGAGAAGAGTAAGGCTTCACCGTACGGTAGGCCGGGTGCCGACCCGAACAATGAAAGGAACATCATGCAACTGTTGTGATCGTGCCGCACGCACGATCGAAATCCCTTCATAATCCGCCGTGCGCGGCAGTCCGACATCCAACCCCTGATGCGACACGCCCGGATTGCTTCGCACAATTGAAGCACGGCATTCCGGAGAATGGCGGAATGCCGCGACCCTGTGAACGCAGATAGACGATTGTGCTACGCAATCCGGGCGTGTCGCGTCAGGGGGTTGGATGAAAGGCCCTCACGCTCCGGTCCGATAGGCGCAACCACACACCGGAAAAGAAGAACCCGGCGGGGAAGCCGCCGGGTGAGAGAAGAGAGAGAAGAAGGGGTTCAATTATGGGGTTTCAACAACCTCGCCAACGTTGTAACAACCGCTGACATGTTCTATATAACCGCATCATGCTTGGAGGAATGATGCATGTTCCTCGGAATTATCTGTGAGATGTGTGCCCGACTTGTGAGCATGTAGTCACATCCCGACACAATGTACGGAAAACCGGCCAATAGGCAAGGAACATGGCCGTTCTTCACCGGTAACAACTCTCCGTCACTTTGCGGCGGGCTGAGCAAACGGCAGAGCTGTTTGTAGACGAAGGCGATCCGACAGGCGAGCAAGTGGGCTGAGGCCGAAGGCCGTCCCCAATTGCAGGGCCCGAATGGCTGTCGCGTAGCGACGGTACCGTTTTGCCCCCGCTGGCGGGGGGCTGTCGCGTAGCGACTGGGGTGGTCACCGGTCGTCGCAATCATCCTCTGCGGACCCACCCGCATCCACATCCTCCCCAACTACCGCAGCCGGGTTCGATGGCAGCAGCGACCACGCGTACGACACCTGATACTCATAATCGCTGCCGCGCCGCTGCTCGCTCAGCCGCAAGTATTCGTCCAGCAGGCCATTGATACGCTGCTGCACGTCCATGAGCTCGTCACGGGTCAGCAGCAGCGTCCCGGTGGTCATCGGCGTGAAGGGGAATTGCCGACGTCTCTCAGCGAGGGGTATGGCCGCGCCAGCTTCCATGACACCGTTGATGCGCATGCGCAGCGCCTTGAGCACCCCGTCCATGACCCTCATGCGCATGGCGGAGTCACGTTGCTCGCTAACGGCCATGCTGAAGGATTCCGCGGCGGGCGCGAACGACTGTTTGGCACCAGAGGGTGCCACATCGGTCAGGTCGACTTGCTCGCCGGCCGTGAAACCGGTACCGGTGGCGGCCGACGCAGCCGGTACTTGCATGATGCCGGTCATCGCAACACATGCGATAGCCGCCAAAGCGCGGAACCATTATCTGTGCGCCATGCTTCTCCTTGTTATTCTTCAATCCCCATATATGAAAGACGCCATATCACGGCGTCACTTCCTTGTATGGCCGTCAGTTGAGCATAATATACGAAAAATATTTCCTATTTTCTACCATTGCTCACGTATTGGACGAAAAATCCCCCTGACATTCATATGTCAGGGGGATTACAACAAAGCCTCAACAGTCAACGGCCCTTGTCAGCGCCTAGATTTCACTGCTTGAGTTCGGCTTGGGCCGCGGCGAACCGCTCAGCCTCGGCCTTCTTGCGGGCGGCGAGCTCGGTGTCGAAGCGGGTGAGCTCCTCGGCCACAGCGCTCTCCCACGGGTGCACGGTCTCACCGAGCTTGTAGTCGCCGGTGATGATCGGGTACGTGAAGCCCGGCTTGTCGAGGTCTTCGACCTCTTCAAGGCGCGGCAGCGGCGAGAATACGCCTGAGCCGCCCAGCGCCTCGTAGACCTTCTGCGACGCGTGCGGCAGGAACGGCGCCAGAAGGTGGTTCGCGTCGTACACCGCCTGCGCTGCCACATGCAGCACCGTGCCCAGACGAGCCTCGTCGTCCTTGATCTTCCACGGCTCCTCGGCGGAGATGTACTTGTTGATGTCGCCGACCACGCGCATCGCGGCGACCAGCGCGTTCTTCTGGTGATGCTTCTCGATCAGCGCGCCGATCTCGTCGAACGCGTCCGAGGTCTCCTTGAGCAGCGCACGGTCCTCGTTGGTCATCGAGTCCTCGTCGAGCGCCGGGATCTCGCCGAAGTTCTTGTTGATCAGGTTGGCGACGCGATTGACCAGATTGCCCCAGCCTGCGACGAGCTCGCCGTTGGTGCGGCGCACGAACTCGGCCCACGTGAAGTCGGCGTCGGAGGTCTCCGGTCCGGCGATCGAGATGTAGTAGCGCACAGCGTCCACGGGGTAGCGAGCGAGGATGTCCTTGACGTAGATCACGATGCCGCGGGAGGAGCTGAACTTCTTGCCTTCCATGGTCATGAACTCGCTGGCCACCACCTGCTCGGGCAGGTTCAGCGGGCCGAGTTCACCGGTCTCTCCGCCCTTGGAACCCTTGCCGTTGTAGGCAAGCATCTCGGAGGGCCAGATCTGGGAGTGGAAGGTGATGTTGTCCTTGCCCATGAAGTAGTAGGCCGGGCAGCTCGGGTCGTTCCACCACTCGCGCCACTTCTCCGGGTCGCCTTGGCGGCGGGCCCATTCGATGGAGGCCGACAGGTAGCCGATCACCGCGTCGAACCACACGTACAACTTCTTGTTCGGATTGTCGATCCATCCCGCCACCGGTACGGGGATGCCCCAGTCGATGTCGCGCGTGATGGCGCGGGGCTTGACTTCCTTGAACAGGCCGATGGAGAAGTTGATGACGTTGGTGCGCCAGCCCTTGCGGGTCTTGAGCCACGCGAGGTTCGCCTCGGCGAGCGCCGGCAGGTCGAGGAAGAAGTGTTCGGTCTCCTCGAAGCGCGGGGTTTCGCCGTTGATCTTGGAGACGGGGTTGATCAGCTCGTCGGGGTCGAGCTCGTTGCCGCAGGCGTCGCACTGGTCGCCGCGGGCGCCGTCGGCGTGGCAGATCGGGCATTCGCCCTCGATGTAGCGGTCCGGCAGCGTGCGTCCGGTGGACGGCGAGATCGCGACCTTCTGCGTGCCCTTATAGATGTATCCGTTCTGCAGGCACTGCTTGAACAGCTCCTGCACCACATGCTCATGGTTGCCGGTGGTGGTGCGGGTGAACAGGTCGTAGCTCAGGCCGAGGTCGCACAGGTCCTTGGCGATCACGCGGTTGTAGCGGTTCGCGAGCTCCTGGGCGGTCAGCCCCTCCTTCTCCGCCTCGACGAGAATCGGGGTGCCGTGCTCGTCGGTGCCGGACACCATCAGCACGTCGTTGCCCTTCATACGCTCATATCGGGCGTAGACGTCCGAGGGCACGCCGAAACCGGCGACATGCCCGATGTGACGGGGGCCGTTCGCGTACGGCCAAGCGACATTTACCAAAACATGACTCATAAATCCCGATTATCCGGCTCAGCGGGGACACCGCGGCGTATCCACAGCATTATCCACAATGCGGCGTCGCGGAATGTGAGTTATGCACATATCCACAGATTTCGCCGGGTCGGTGGCGGACCGCCGCATCGTATGGTTATGGTCGGCGTATGAACAGAATACTGCCTTCGGATATCAGATATGGAGCCGCGCCGGCGCCCGACCAGACGGATGTCGCTGAAGCGGCAAAAGTCGGCAAGCCGCAGCCCAACGCGACACAGCCCAACACAGGGCCGCCCAGCGCAACGCGACCCACTGCGGCGGCGCCAAGCAAGACTCAGCCCGGCGCAACGCGGCCCGGCACGGAGTCAGCCGGCACAATCAGCCGCAGCGACAACGCCGTCGCAATCGTTTCCGACCTCATCGCGCGCGGCACCATGCCGCGTATCGACACCACGCCACTGCTCACCCACAAGGACCTTCCCGGTCCGCTCAGCATGGCTCGGCTGACGCATTTCGGCACCCTGCACTCGCTCGACCAAACCAACGCATACAGCGCCGAGCACGCCGACACCCTGTACGGCCGCGCGATGATCGCGCTGAAACTCATCCCGTTCGGGACGATCGCATGCGCGCTCACCGCCGCGTGGGTATGGCTCGGCGGCACGTTCCCGCGCACGGTCGATGTCATATCCAGCTCCCATTACCGGGCGGATTCGCACGGACGGAAGATTCGCGTCTTCAACCGCAAGACGGCTCCCGAGCACGTCATACAGGTCGGGAACCTGCGCATCACCACGCCGATGCGCACAGCCTGCGACATCGCGCTGCTGACGCCGGGAGAGCTGAACGAGCACGACGCGTGCGACGTGCTGTGCGCCTTGTTCGAGGAGTATCAGGTCAGTCTTGCGCAGTGCATGCAGACGCTCGATGACAACCATTTCTGGCCGAACACCCAACCGGCCAGGGAACTGTTCACATCAATGAAGCATTTCTTCTGATTGCAAGCGGTCGCGGGGCCGCATCGGCCTCCCGTCCGACTCAACCA
>OODP01002014.1_pt1 | contig 10301 bp, 8 predicted proteins | sample 1671011 | NCBI WGS metagenome assembly OODP01 (sample SAMN06348113, study PRJEB24527) | human gut metagenome | biome: human gut; feature: ankylosing spondylitis patient; material: feces | host: Homo sapiens | place: China | collected 2015-10
TGACCACGTTCGCGAATTCCGACTTCATCTATTCGTCGGTCGGCGAGGAGCTGGGCTTGACCGGTCTGATGGCCGTTCTGGTGCTGTACCTGCTGATCATCGCGTCCGGGTTCATCACCGCCATGAAGATCAAGGACGGGTTCGGCAAGCTGCTGGCCTCCGGACTGGTGTTCACGATGGCCTTCCAGGTGTTCACCGTGGTTGGCGGCATCACGCTGGTAATCCCGCTGACCGGCATGACCATGCCGTACATGGCCGCCGGCGGCTCATCGCTGATCGCGAACTACCTGCTCGCCGCGCTGCTGATGATCATCTCGAACGCGGCGAACCGCCCGGAGCCGGACACACTGTCCGACACGTTCCAATACGAGGCGCTGGCGGTGCTGCGTGACCGCGAGCTGAAGGAACGCACTGACAAGGAGTCCGCACCCGAACGCGAACCGCAGGCCGAGCGGCCACCGGAACCCCGCCACGCGGCGGCGAACAACCAGACCACGGAAATCATCGAGGCAGGTGCGCGATGAACAAATACCTCAGGCAGCTGTTCACCGCCGTCATCGCCTTGTTCGTGGTACTCGGCATGTCCACCACGATCATCACCGCCATCCGCGCCAACTCGCTGAGCTCCGACCCGCGCAACGCAAGGGCGCTGTATCAGGAATACGGCGCTCCCCGAGGCGCCATACTCGCGTCCGACGGGACGATCCTCGCGCAGTCGACCCCGGTCAACGACGTGTTCTCATACCAGCGTTCCTACACGAACGGGCCGGTGTACGCCCCGGTGACCGGCTTCTTCTCGGTCACCCAGCGCGGCGACCGCGGCATCGAATCATCCCGCAACAAGCTGCTGAGCGGCAAGGCGGACGCGCTGTTCTGGGATCAGCTGAAATCGCTGTTCACCGGCGTCGAGAACAAGGGCGCGTCCATCGAGACATCCATCAATCCCAAGCTGCAGCAGCTCGCCTACCAGCAGCTCGGCAGCAACGACGGCGCCGCAGTGGTCATCGAGGTCAAGACCGGCCGCATCCTGACCCTGGCGAGCGCCCCCAGCTACGATCCGAACGCTCTCGCCACGCACGACACGAAGAAAGCCACCGCGAACTATTCGAAACTCGCCGCGCAGGCCAACAGCCCGATGATCAACCGTGCGACCTCGCAGCTGTACCCGCCCGGATCCACGTTCAAGACCATCGTCGCCGCGACGGCGCTGGAATCCGGCGACTACGACACCGATACGCAGATTCCCGCCGGAGCGAGCTATACGCTGCCCGGAACCTCGACGAACCTGACCAACACCACCACCGCGGCGAACGGCATCGACGGCAAGATCACGCTGCAGGACGCGCTGACATACTCGTCCAACACCGCGTTCGCCCAGCTCGGCGTGAAACTCGGCCAGGACAAGATCGCCGAGCAGGCGAAGAAGCTCGGCTACGGAAGCTCGATCACCATCGACGGCACCTCGTCGTCCGGGCGCCCGATGAAGTCCGTCGCCGCCAAGTTCCCCGACACGCTGTCCGACGACAAGGTGGCGCTGGCGTCCATCGGCCAGGGCGACGTGCTGTCCACGCCATTGCAGAACGCGATGGTCGCCGCGGCCATCGCGAACGACGGCAAGCTCATGAGGCCGACGCTGGTGGACCGCGTGCGGGCCAGCGACCTGAGCACGCTGTCCGAAGCCACGCCCGAAGTGATGTCCACCGCGTTCAGCTCCAGCACGGCGTCCAAGCTCAACCAGATGATGCAGTCGGTGGTCGAGCATGACGCGCCCAGCCTGCAGCTGAGCGGCATCAAGGTCGCGGCGAAGACCGGAACCGCGCAGATCGGCAGCTCCAACCAAACCAACGACGCATGGGTTATCGGGTTCGCCCCCGCCGACAACCCGAAGATCGCGGTCTCCGTTGTTATCCATAATGTCAATCAGTACGGTGTGGAAGCCGCCGGACCGATCATGCGTTCACTGATGGAGGAGGCCCTGAAACAATGAAACTCGTCGAAGGACAACTCATCCACCGCCGTTACCGCCTGGATCGCCGACTGGCGCAGGGCGGCATGGGAGAGGTGTGGAAAGGCCACGACATCCAGCTCAACCGTCCCGTCGCCATCAAGGCGCTGCGCGACGATCAGGGCAACGTCGAGGCCAAGCTGCACCGTCTGCGGGCGGAAGCGCACAATTCCGCCAATCTGGCGCACCCCAACATCGCCGCGCTGTTCGAGTATTACGAGCACGACAGCATCGGCTTCCTCATCATGGAGTACGTGCCCAGCGACTCGCTGGCCGACATCTACCGCGACCGTGGCACGCTGCCCGCGACGGAACTGCTGCCGATACTGATCCAGACCGCGCGCGGCCTGTTCGTGGCGCACAGCCACGGCGTGATCCACCGCGACGTCAAGCCGGCCAACATCATGGTCTCCACTACGGGCGAGGTGAAAATCACCGATTTCGGCGTCTCCTACTCCACGAACCAGGAGCAGATCACGCAGGATGGCATGGTCGTCGGCACCGCGCAGTACATCTCCCCCGAGCAGGCGCAAGGCAAACAGGCCACGCCGCAATCCGACATCTACTCGCTGGGCGTCGTCGCGTACGAGGGGCTGTGCGGGCATCGGCCGTTCACCGGCACCACGCCGGTCGACATCGCCGCCGCACACGTCAACGACCCGGTGCCCCCGCTGCCGGATTCCATAGATGTGCAGCTTCGGCAGTTCGTCATGTCGATGCTGTCCAAGGATCCGCTTGACCGTCCGAAGGACGCGCTGACCGTTTCGCGCACGCTGTCGCGCATAGAACGACGTCTGCTCGATCAGGAGACCGCGCAGATGGATGAGACCATCATGGGACTTGGCGGGCGCATGCCCCGCCGCGTATCCAGCACACCGCACACGGCGACGCTGATCACCATGAACCGTAACCAATTTGGCGGGCATACGGCGACGACCGACCCGAAGAATCGAGAGGAATAGCTATGAGCAGCAATATGCCGGCATCGCTGGCGAACGGCCGCTATCAGCTCGGCCAACTTGTAGGGCGTGGAGGCATGGCCGAAGTGCGCGTGGCATTGGACACGCGCCTGGGACGTACGGTGGCGATCAAGATCATGCGCGCCGACCTGGCCAACGACAAGATCTTCCTGTCCCGATTCCGCCGCGAAGCGCACTCCGTGGCGCAGATGAACAACCCGAACATCGTCAACATCTACGACTCCGGCGAGGAGACCGTGATGACCGACAGCGGCGGCACGGAGCGGCTGCCGTACCTGGTGATGGAGTTCGTCAAGGGCCAGACGCTGCGTGACGTGATCAAGGCGAACGGCCCGCTCAGCCAGCGAGACGCCGAACAGGTGATGCTCGGCGTGCTCAACGCGCTCGAATACTCGCATCACATGGGCATCGTCCACCGCGACATCAAGCCCGGCAACATCATGATCTCCGAGCAGGGCGTGGTCAAGGTCATGGACTTCGGCATCGCCCGCGCGCTCGACGACTCCGCTGCGACGATGACCCAGTCCCAGGGCGTGGTCGGCACCGCGCAGTACCTCTCGCCCGAGCAGGCTCGCGGCGAGACCGTCGACATGCGCTCCGACCTGTACTCGGCCGGCTGCGTGCTGTATGAGATGCTCACCGGCCGTCCGCCGTTCACCGGCGACTCGGCTGTGGCGATCGCCTATCAGCACGTGTCGGAGGTGGCGACGCCGCCCAGCACGCTCGTGCCCGGCCTGCCGCGCATGTGGGATTCGATCTGCGCGAAGGCGATGGCGAAGGACCGGCAGAACCGTTACGCGACGGCGGCCGAATTCAAGAACGATATCCTGACGTTCATGAACGGCGGCGTGCCGGTCGCGGCGGCGTTCAACCCGCTGACCGATCTGGCCAACGTGAAGGCCCGCAAGGCCGCGGAGCAGCAGGACGGCGGTGCTACCGTGCCGATGAGTGCTGTCGGCGCGGGTCAGCCCACGCAGGCGTACAACCCGGCGACCGGCCAGTTCGAGATGGTGTCTCCGGCGCAGAACCCGAACGAGGCCCTGGCGGTCAAGTCTCGCGCCGAGCAACGCGCGGAGGCGGCCAGGCAGAAGCGCAAGAAGAAGATCATCATCGCGTCGATCATCAGCGGCGTGGTGCTGCTGGCGATCATCTTCGGCGTGATCTACACCATGAGCCGCAAATCCGCCACGGAGATGGGCACCGTGCCCACCATCACGGCAACGATGACCAAGGCGCAGGCGAAGGAGAAGGTCACCTCGGCCGGGTTCAACTTCGTGGAGATGCAGGATTCCGGTGAACCCGCCGGCACGTTCACCAAGCAGTCCCCCAAGGGCGACACTCAGGCCGTCAAGGGCTCGGACGTGAAGGTCTGGTTCTCCGTAGGCCCCAAGTCGGTGACCGTGCCCGACCTGAGCGACTACACCCAGGAGGATGCGCGCAACGCGCTGGAGAAACTGGGCTTCAAGGTGTCGTCCGTCACGAAGACCGCCGACAGCGCCACCATCGAGAAGGACAAGGTCGTGAGCACCGACCCGGCCTCCGGCACGTCGCAGCCCAAGGGCACGACGATCACGCTGTACATCTCCTCGGGCATGACCAAGGTGCCGGACGGTCTGGTCGGCCAGCCCAAGGACACGGTGCTGGACAAGCTCTCGTCCATGAAGTTCCTGCCGGTCGTCGAGCAGGAGGCCTCGGACAAGGTGGAGAAGGGCTCGGTGACGCGAGTCAGCCCCGGTTCCGGAGAACTGGTGCTGCAGGGCTCGCAGATCACGGTCTACGTGTCCACCGGCAAGCCGCAGGTCAGCGTGCCCAATCTCCTCGGCAACACGATCGCCGAGGCCAAGGACACGCTTGGCAGCGACTTCACGCTGAAGGTCACCGGCGACGCGACCGATGATGCGGTCATCGAGACGCAGGATCCCGCGGCCGGCACGCAGGTCGACAAGGGCAGCACCATCTCGGTCACCGCCAAGAAGCCCACCACCGAGGATCCCGGCAACAACGGCAACAACGGCAGCGGCGGCACGACGACAGGTGGGAACTGAACCGCCGGGAATGGCCGTGGTTGCCATTGCGGTGTGACCGATCGGCCGCCTGACGGCCGGTAAGCGCAACCGGCAATCGCGGCGGGTCGATCGGCCAGACGGGCGACTCAGCCGCGCGGTCTACACACATCGGCCCAGAACACATGATGGCCCGTGGCATTCCTCATGCCACGGGCCATCATCGTTGTCATGCGCGTCACGCGTCACGCGCGGCGCCACACACACGTGCGTATCAGCGGTTGACCTTGGGCTGCAGACCGATGGACTTGGCCACGGCGTTGGTCTGCCCGCAGACGGCGAGCCAGTTGGCGAGCAGCCGGTAGCCGTCCTGCGTCATCACCGATTCGGGATGGAACTGCACCGCATACATCGGCAACGACCGGTGCTTGATGCCCTGAACGATATGGTCATCCTTCGTCCACGCCGTCACGACCAGGTCATCGGGCACGGTGTCGGGCTCGACGGCCAGCGAATGATATCGGGTCGCGGTCATCGGATTGGCGACACCGGCGAAGATCTCATCATCGATATGCTCGACGAGACTGGTTTTGCCGTGCATGATGGTGGGCGCGTGGCTGACCGTGCAGCCGAACACCTCGGCGAGCGCCTGCAGGCCGAGGCACACACCGAACATGGGCTTGCCGAGCTTGGCACATAGCCGAATAACGTCCTCGCTGGCCCCAGAATCCGCCGGAGCGCCCGGACCGGGGGAAATAAGCACACCGTCATATTCGTCCAGCACAGAGGCATCTGAGGGGTCTATTGCGTCGTTGCGCACCACATCGACCGTCGCTCCCAAGGTTTTCAGATATCCAACGATGGTGTATACGAACGAATCGTAATTGTCCACCACCACAATGCGTGCCGAATCCGTCATGACGCTCCTCGTCTCGTCCTGATTATGGGATGGCACCGGCGAGCGCCGACCGCCATCCCATACGTTCCCATTATCGCCGCCAACCGGCCATGCCGCTAATCGACCGCGTAATTCGACATGCTTTGCAGGATGGGGATGTTGCTTGCCGCCCATGGGCACGCCCACTGAATCAGCGCCACGCTGACGATGAACAGCAGCAGTATCAGCAGCGCCCACCTGATTACCAGCGGACCGGGCTGGTGACGCAGCAGCCATCCGTAGATGCTCGCGTCCGGACGGCGGCGCTTGCCGGCGCGAATCTCGCGCAGCACCGGGTACCGCCAGGCCACCAGGGCCGCGATGTACAGCACCAGGTACGCCACCAGCGCCCACAGCACGATGGGCTGCAGCGTGCCCAGCTTGGACACGAACGACTGGCTCGTGTTGCTGCTGGAGAACGCCACCTTCGCCGAGTTCGACGACGTGGCGAGCTCCTGCGGCACGCCATCCGAGACCTTGGCCCAATAGCTCAGCTCGCCGTAGCTGATCCAACGATGCGTGGCCGTGGTGTATTTCGGCTCGCACGTGGTCAGTGTGATCATGCGCTTGCTGGGAGGCGTGTTGAGATCCTCCGGGTTAGCGGCGATGACCTCGGAGTGCTCCGGGGTGACGATCTTGTGTGTCGTGTACTTGTACACGTACCAGTAGTCCTTGGTACGCACGATGATCGCGTCGCCCTCCTGCAGCAGGTCGACGTCTCCCAGCGGTCGACCGTAGCCGTTGCGGTGGCCGGCGACCGCGAAATTGCCGACTGAACCGGGCATCTGCGTGGACGGATAATGTCCCAGACCATGCAGCGACAATTCGGCCTCGTCCGTGCCTTCGACCACGTTACGCACCCACCCCTGGCCGAACCGGGGCACGTACACCTGCGCGATGAGCTCGCCATCGCTTGCGCTCGTCGGCTGGACCGGCACGTCGCCGCTTTGCGCCTTGGCGACCTTCGAGCTGTCGCCGCCGGCCGGATCGGACCATGACGCCGACTGGCGGGTCTCGACCTGCGTGTGCTCGGACTGGACGCCGGTCCACCACATCTGCCATACCACGTACAGCGCGCAGACGGCCGCCAGCGTCATCAGCACCTCGCCGAGAATCCCCAGCACCGACCACAGAACGCTGCGCTTGGCCGCCGGCTGCGCGAGGCCGCGCCGGGCGTTCGGATCGGGCATCGGCACCGGAGGCAGCGCCATGGTCACTTCCCCGGCATACTCCGGTTCAGCAGGGGCAGGCGCCTCGAAATCCTGAAAATCGCCTTGAATCTGTTGAGAGTTGCGCGAATGCTTCATTCCTCGCTCCCGTCCTTGACCACGGACGCATACCGCAACGGCTGCAGCGTCGCCGCAGACTGCCCGAACACGAGATCGTCCTTTTTTTCCACTTTCCAGCCCAATCCGAATGCGCTGACATACTCTTTATACAACTTGACCGCGTTCGAGTCGTCCAAAGCCCGAATCATGGCATCTGTGGGGCCGATCGCCGACACGGTGAACGGCGGCGAGTATTTCTTGCCCTGCAATAGAAGCACATTCCCTTGGCAGATCACTGCGGAATTGAACGACACGCGCTGGTCCATGATCATCATCGACTCCGCGCCGCCCGCCCACAGGGCGTTGACAATAGCCTCCACGTCCTCCTGATGCACGACGTAATCGTTGATGTTCGCGGCCGAGCCCGAGCTGTCCACCATGTTCTCCCACAACGGGGAGTCGTTCAGGGTCACGGTGATGCCGGGACCGTGCACCGCCGGCAGTATGGTGCCGGAGCCCGCGTCCTCGGTGTCGCTGGGCTTGGGGTCGCTCGTGCCCGAGGGCTGCTCGGAGGAGCCACTGTTGTTGGCGAAATCCTTCAGCGTGTTGATCTGCGCGCTCAGGTCGGTGATGTCCTTCTGCAGCTGGTCGACATGCTCCACGCGCTGCTCCACCAGGTCCGCCGTGTCGGAAGTGACCGTTGCCGTGCGGTTCACGCGCACGTTCGTCACCAGCAGATACCCGGAAAAAGCCACGATCAGGCACACCGCGAAGCCGCCGAGCCACGTGCGCCGGGCGGCGTGCCTGCTGGTGTGTTTGGCCATGATTCCTCCCAGTGTGTTCAACTTTCGAGTGTAACCGCTATTATGATTTTTTAGCCTATTGAATGGAGACTACGCTTATGGCTGACACAGAGCTGCACGAAACCGACTCGGAAGACCAGAAGGACTGGCAGGCCGAGACCGACGCCGACGTCAAGGACACGGACACCAACGAGACCGACGAGTCCGACGACGATTACGGCGTCTCCATGGACAAGGTGCAGGCGGTGCTCAACGCCACCGCCGACAAGTCAGAGATGACCCCGCAGATGCAGCGCATGATGTCGCGGCAGGCGGAGAACACGCGCCGCGTCGAGGAGACCATCAAGGGCACCAAGTCGAACCCGCGCTGGTTCGTCCCTTTGTTCTGCGCGCTGATGATCATCGGCCTGATCTGGGCCGTGGTCTACTACCTGTCGCCGAACGGCACGTGGCCGATCCCGGGTATCGGCGCTTGGAACCTGGCAATCGCCTTCGCGATCATTATGGTCGGATTCATCATGACGATGTGGTGGCGCTGAGCGGCGAGATCCCCTCGCGGCAGCCAGCTCCATATCGACGGTAAACGACGTTACGGTTTGGCGGTGGCGCGGCATGGTGCTGCGCCACCGCCAAACTGTGTTGTTGTTATACCCTTTTCGCGGTTTCACTGCTTCACGGTGCGGACGATGACATGACGGCCATCGACGGACGTCGTGCCGAACAGATACACATCGCCGCCGTCTGCCAGCTTGAGTTTCCTGCGCAGCTGGACAGCGGTCAACGGGAAGTTGCGCACTGCGATATTCGCCCTGTCGACGCCCGCTAGAGCCCGTTTCAGCTCTTTCTTGCCCATACCCGCGATGGTTTCAATGACAAATCCCCGGCCGGGAAACTGCGGCGCCGGCGTGCCCGATATCAGCAGGTGGCTGTTCAGGCCGATCTGGCGCATACCATAATGGTCCTCCAGCAGCGCGAAACAGCCGCCCTTCATCAGCGAAGCGTTCGGCTCGTACAGATACCTGGGCTGTTCCGGAGCGGCGTGTGACGGCTCTGCAGACCCGCCCTTACTGCCTTTTTCTCCTGCGGCGGCGAGAACCATGCCGTCAGAATCCGCGCCGGTCTTCATGTCATGGACGTATCCGAATACGTCGCCATCGTTGACGCAGATCACGCGTACGGCGTCGTGCGAACCGCGGTCGAGCACCAGCAGCAGTTCCTTGCATTCGTTGCCTGTGGAGACGATATGCACTTCGCCGACCGAACCGTTGAAGTCCGCAACCGTCTTTCGCCAATCCAGCATCGGAGACAGCTTGACCATGACGTGCGGCGAGACGGCCAGCAGACGGTCTTTCAGCGCGAGTACGTCCGGCGTGCAGTCGGCGATGGCATAGGTTCGGCCGCCATGCGCGTCACGTCGCGCGGGGTCGAGGTAGATCAGCGCGATGGGAACGGCTGCAGCTGAATCGACTGCGGCCGAGTCTGCGGAGGCTGCGCGGGCGTCAACGACGCCGCGCAGCCAATCCTCCGCATCGCCGTTGATCACATCCATGTGCGGGAGCCCCAGCGCCCGGAAATTATGAGCCGCGAGCTCGCACAGGTGAGGCTGGCGCTCCACATAGACCGCCCGGCTGAATCCACGCGCGATATACGAGCAATCGACGCCGAATCCGCCGGTCAGGTCGACCATCGCACCGCCGGCGCCCGCTACGCGCCTTGCGATGCCGGCCTTGTACTGCGCGGCGAACTGGGAAGAGCACTGTTCCATGGAGATGTGCGGCGGATAGACGATGCCGTCGGTCTCGGCCCATTGCGGCAGCTTGCGGCACGCAGTCTGCCAGCCGGCGATCTGGTCGAGCGCGAATGGCAGGTCAAGCCCGTCCACGCGTTTGGCGCTGAGCGCCAGGTCGCGCACATCCTGATTGCGGTGCGCCGCAATGAACCGACTGGTCTGAGACGAAATATCCATAGTGTCATGGTATCCCGGCAGCGTCATCGCGCCCTGGCTTCGAGACCCGTAACGGATGCTCCGCAAATCAAGTTGTGCACTGTCTATCCACCGGTTTTCCCCATGTTATCCACATTATTCACATACTTATACACAATTGTGGATAACTCTTATTCGCATTGTGCACATTGTCCACAATGTGTCAAAACCCAGTATTTCCAACATTGTTAGAGCTCACACGGACTTATTCACCATAGTTATCCACGAGTTATACCCAACTTATACCCAAGTTGTCCACAAAGTTCTCCACATCATGTGGAAAACTACACGCATGTAATTCACATTGGTGCGACGCCTCCA
>OODP01002015.1_pt1 | contig 10299 bp, 6 predicted proteins | sample 1671011 | NCBI WGS metagenome assembly OODP01 (sample SAMN06348113, study PRJEB24527) | human gut metagenome | biome: human gut; feature: ankylosing spondylitis patient; material: feces | host: Homo sapiens | place: China | collected 2015-10
GGTAGAAATGGCGAAGCGTAATTATATATTCAATACGATTCGTGACGTATATCATCTTTATGGTTTCCAGCAGATAGAAACTCCATCTATGGAAATGCTTTCTACACTCATGGGAAAGTATGGAGATGAAGGCGACAAACTTCTTTTTAAGATTCAGAACTCGGGAGATTATTTTTCCGGTATCACTGACGAGGAATTGTTGAGCCGTAATGCAGCAAAGCTGGCAAGCAAATTCTGTGAGAAAGGATTGCGTTATGACTTGACTGTACCTTTTGCCCGTTATGTAGTGATGCACCGTGACGAAATCACGTTCCCTTTCAAACGCTATCAGATTCAGCCGGTATGGCGTGCCGACCGTCCGCAGAAAGGGCGTTATCGTGAGTTTTATCAATGTGATGCGGATGTGGTAGGTAGTGATTCGTTGCTGAACGAGGTAGAACTGATGCAGATTGTTGATACTGTATTCAGCCGTTTCGGTATTCGTGTATGCATCAAGATTAATAATCGTAAGATTCTTTCCGGTATTGCCGAGATTATCGGTGAAGCTGATAAGATTGTCGATATAACCGTAGCCATAGATAAGCTGGATAAGATCGGTCTGGACAACGTGAATGCCGAACTGAAAGAGAAAGGGATCAGTGATGAGGCTATTGCCAAATTGCAGCCTATTATTCTTCTTAACGGCACGAATGCGGAGAAACTGGGCACATTGAAAGAAGTGTTGTCAGCCAGTGAAGTAGGATTGAAGGGAGTGGAGGAAAGTGAGTTTATTCTGAATACATTGGAAACAATGGGGCTGAAGAATGAAATTGAACTTGACCTGACATTGGCCCGCGGATTGAACTACTATACAGGGGCTATTTTTGAAGTGAAGGCGTTGGACGTACAAATCGGCAGTATCACAGGCGGTGGACGCTATGACAATCTGACCGGAGTATTCGGTATGTCGGGGGTATCCGGTGTCGGTATCTCTTTCGGTGCAGACCGTATCTTCGATGTGTTGAACCAGCTCGAACTTTATCCGAAAGAAGCTGTGAACGGAACAGAAGTGTTATTCATCAATTTCGGTGAAAAGGAAGCGGCTTTCTCTATGGGTGTTTTGGCAAAAGTGCGTGCAGCAGGTATCCGTGCCGAAATCTTCCCGGATGCCTCCAAGATGAAAAAACAAATGAGCTATGCCAATGCGAAGAATATTCCGTTTGTCGCTATCGTAGGTGAAAACGAGATGAATGAGGGCAAAGTTATGTTGAAGAATATGGAGACAGGGGAACAGAATCTTGTTTCGGCAGAAGAATTGATTGCTGCTGTAAAGAGATAAAAGAACATTGATTATAAAAAGATAAGGTGCCGTTGACATTCGATCAGCGGCACCTTATTATTTGGGAATAGTACTCCTGTTTACCGGGAGTTACAAATGACGTTCGGGATACATCTCATTCCACCATTCCGGGCGATCCTGCAGCCAGCGGGCAAACCATGCCATAATAGAATTGTGCCATTTGATACGCTTGTCGTAATCTGAAATAAAATGATTCTCACCGTCTACTGTGATGAATTCAACAGTCTTTCCTAATATCTTCAAGGCATTGAAAAGCTGTATACTTTCACCTATGGGTACATTGGTATCTACGGTTCCGTGCAACAATAGCAATGGAGTGTTGATCTTGTCAGCATTGAATAAAGAGCCTTGTTTGGTAAACAGATCCGGGTTTTTCCAGGGGTAGCTGTCGGCAGCGGCAATCGCATTGTATGAATAGCCCCAGTAACCTTCTCCCCAATAGCTGGTCACATCGCTGATACCTGCATGAGACACGGCAGCGGCAAAGATGTCAGTTTGAGTTTGCAGATACTGCGTCATGAATCCTCCGTAGGAAGCACCGAGACATCCGATTCGTTTTTCGTCTACAAACGGGTGTTCCTTGCAGAACTGTTTTGTTCCTTCAATAATATCGTCAGCAGTACGTTTTCCCCACGCGTTGACGTGGCGTGCAGAAAATTCCTGTCCGAAACCGATAGTACCGCTAGGCTGAATCACATACACTACATAGTCGCGTGAAGCGAACAGTTGGGCACAATACGGATTACTGATGCCACGTGTCGTAGGAGTGGTTCCGCCATAGTAATAAACAAGCATCGGATACTTCTTATTCGGGTCGAAGTTGGGCGGCAGACACATCTTTCCGGTGATTATCGTTCCGTCCGAGGCCGTAAAGTTCCACGGTTCGGTTTTACCTAATTCTATCTGGTCGAGAATTGGCTTCAATGGGTCGGCCAGTAACCGGGAAGTTTTTTTCTTCATGTCATACAGATAGGCAACTCCGGCATTATGGTCGGATTGACCGATATAAGCGGCGATTCCCGGATTGTATTCCGATAAGGTGAAAGCACTGGTAACATCCGTTTCCAGGTTCAACTTCTCAAAACTGTTGTTTTTGGGCGAGTAGCGATAGATGTTCTTGCAGTCGCCATCGTCCGTATTGAAATAAATACATCCGTCCCCGCGATTCCATTGCAGAGGGCTGACAGTCGGGTTGAAGTCTTTAGTAATCGGCTGTATCTTGCGGGTAGCCAGATCCATGATAAATGCCTGTGTGTCGAAATCATTGGCAATAGGATGATTACCGCAATTCTTTCCGATTCCGCCGAAGGCCTCGGGACTTGCTGTAAGCAATAACTGCTTGCCGTCCGGTGAATAGCTGGCACCTCCCAGGAAGCGTTCGTCGTGGAAAAGAGTGTCAACCTTCAACGTTTCCAAATCTACCAGGTAGAGAGAAGACAGAGAGAACGGACGTTGAGTGATGTTTTCTTTCGATGTACTATATATCATAAATTTCCCATCGGGAGAAATATCCTGTAAGTAAGTGCTATGGTTACCATAAGTCAACCGTTCGGAAACACCGTTGGCTATGTTATATTTAGCCAGGAAGCTTCGTCCGCGAGTGTTGGGAATACGGTCTGCCGGGCTGACGATACGGCGGAGAGCACCTTGTTCTTTTTCTCCTTCTTCTCTGGGGTAATAGATCAGGAAGTCTTCGTTGGGCGACCATGTAAAGCTCTGTTCGGGAATCCCTTTCAAGAGAGTTTCTTCGTTCAGTGTAGCAGGGTCGAGCGTGATAACGTCATTTCCGCTAAGCGCTGTTACGGTATAATAGAGTTTGTCGCTTTTGGGCATCCAACGCATACCGTCTCTTGCATTATCCAAAAGAACCTTTCCGGTTTTCAGCTCCGTGAGCTGACAGTATGTACGCGAGCGTTTGGCAGCATGGTTGTTCCAATAACGGGTCAGCAGGTATTTTCCACTCGGAGAGATCGCAACGGAGATAACACGGTTGCCGTACACTGTATTATCCAGTGAAAAACGCTTCTTTGCATTCGGATCTAGTGTGCAGGCGATATCCTTGAATTTATTGTCCTTGATAAACTCGCATTTCAGGGTAGGAGCAGCTTTGTCTTCTGCGGTGGAAAGCAATTTGATTGTGATTTCATAATCTCTTTCCGGTTCCAGAGTAAGAGCTATATCCCGAGAGGAGGCAGAACTGATACTATCTTCGGCGGCGTCCTTTGTCTGCTTGGAAACTTCGTCGATAAAGACTTCCCAGCGGACGGGAGAAGTAACTTTCAATTTTCCTTTCAGGAAACGTTCCGCCCTGATCTGTGTTTTAAGTACATAAATCTTGCTGTTTTTGTCAGCCTTATCCAATGTTAGATACCCTGCCGTGTCAACGGTCAGTGATTGCAGGGGCGCATCAGGGAGGTCGAGTACTACCGGAGTTTTAAGCAACATCTTGGTTGAATGCTTTTCTCCTTTCGGGTTGATACTGTCGTTCATGATAGGTGTACGAACCTCAATAGCGTCGCGGACTTTGTATTGTGTCACTCTTTCCTGCGCCTGGAGAGTGAGTCCGGTCAACAGAAAAATGGCTAAAGCCACTTCTTTCTTTTTCATGTGTTGTGTATTAAATTAAATAATATGATTAATTAGGTAGCAAATGTAAACTTAATGTTCTTAGTATACAACCAAAACAGCTCTTTTTTTAGTATTCAATCCGATCTAATATCCCATTGAGGAAAGCAATGGCTACTCCATAGTTTGTCATGGGAATATTTTGCTTTCGGGCTAACTCGATACGGCTGAGTACATATTTACGGTTGAACATACATGCCCCACAGTGAATCACTAAAGAATAAGGTGTCAGGTCTTGTGGAAAGTCTGTTCCGCCCACGATGTCTATTTGCAGTTTCTCACCGATACGTTTTCTCAGTAAGCGGGGAAGTTTCACCCGCCCGATATCCTCGGAAAGAGGGGCATGGGTACAGGCTTCGGCTATTAGCACACGTGATGATTCGGTCAGCATCTCAATAGCGGCCGCACTTTTCACATAATAATGAATATCTCCCTTATATCCGGCGAAAAGCACAGAAAAGGACGTAAGTTTGCTCTCTTCCGGTTTTTGCTCGTAGACTGTTTTGAAAACCTGCGAATCCGTAATAATCAATTTGGGAGGATGAGCAAGGGCGTGTAATGTTTCCGGCAACTTGTCGGTGGTACAGGTGACAATCAGACATTTCTTGTCCAGCAATTCACGAATCGTCTGTACTTGCGGCAGGATGAGCCGGCCTTTGGGAGCCTGTATGTCCTGTGGCATTACGAGAAGTACGAGGTCATTCTCTGCGACTAACGTTCCGGTGATACTTTGCTGGCCGAAATCCGGAGGGAGTTTTTCCAGTATAGTCCGGCGGATCTGTTCGATCCCTGTTTTCTCTTTTGCACTGATTAGGACAGGAGTATCTCCGAAACTTTCTCTGACTTTGATAGCCAACGCCTGTGAATCTTTCCGTATATCTGTTTTGTTTATCAGCAGAATCGTCGGAATCCCTTTAGCCTTTAACTGTTCCAGCCAGTAAAGTTCTTCTGTAAAATCGGGCTCCTTTGTCTCCTTTGAAAGCTCGGCAGACGTATCGCCTCCACAAAATAAGATAGCCATATCTGTTTTCTCTACCGCTTTCCATGTGCGTTCAATACGCATTCGCCCAAGTTCGCCTTCATCGTCGAATCCCGGTGTATCGATAAACAAGCACGGTCCGATCCCATGAATTTCCATGGCTTTCGCTACCGGGTCGGTGGTTGTTCCTGGAGTATCCGAGACGAGCGCAGTGTCCTGTCCTGTCAAAGCGTTGATAAGAGAAGACTTGCCACTGTTTCGTCTGCCGAAAAGAGCTATGTGAAGCCTGTTGGCGTTAGGGGTATCTGTTAAACTCATAATCGAAAATCTCTTTTGCCTTCGGCGATTGCTTTTAAGTTACGTATGGCGATTTCTCTGATTTTGGGATTCGGAATATGTTCCGTTTCCTTTTCAATCAGTTTCAGCCCTTTTTTCCGGGTGTCTTCGGAGGCATAATCTTCCAGATACTCTTTCAGTGTCATTAAGGCATTCGGGGCACAGCAGTTTGCTATCTGTCCGGATTTGACGAGCGACATGAAACGGTCGCCCGTTCTTCCTTCGCGGTAACAGGCAGTACAGAAGCTGGGGATATGCCCGAGATCGAGCAGCCAGTTGACAACCTCGTCCAGTGTCCGTGTGTCACTGACATCGAACTGTGCGGAATTGTTCTCCGGCAGTTCTCTTTCCGCATACCCTCCGACACTGGTACGCGAACCGCCGCTGATTTGTGAAATGCCCAGTTCGAGGACCTTCTTGCGTGACTCCTGTGATTCGCGGGTCGAAATAATCATTCCGGTATATGGAACGGCTATCCGGATAACGGCTACAATCTTGCTGAATATCTCGTCCGAGATAGCATTGGGGAAATCCCCTGCATCAATATCATCTGCCGAGCAGATGCGCGGAACGCTGATCGTATGCGGACCTACGCCGAATCTGGCTTCCAGATGTTCGGCGTGCATCAGCAGTCCGGTAAAGTCATAACGGTATGTATTCAGTCCGAAGAGAACGCCTACCCCTACATCGTCAATACCCCCTTCCATAGCACGGTCCATGGCTTCCGTGTGGTAGGCATAGTTGCTTTTCGGTCCGGTGGGGTGGAGGGCTTCGTAGTTTTCTTTATGATAAGTCTCCTGGAACAATATATAAGTGCCGATGCCTGCCTCTTTCAACCGGCGGTAGTTTTCTACCGTAGTGGCTGCAATATTTACGTTCACCCGGCGGATAGCCCCGTTTTTATGTTTGATACCGCAAATCGTCCGGATAGATTCCAGAATATATTCTATCGGATTCAGGGTGGGATGTTCTCCTGCTTCGAGTGCCAGGCGCTTGTGCCCCATATCCTGTAAGGCAATCACTTCCTGACGGATCTCTTCCTGTGTCAGTTTCTTGCGGGCAATCGTTTTGTTTTTGGCATGATACGGGCAGTAGGTACAGCCGTTGACGCAATAGTTCGAGAGGTACAGCGGTGCAAACATTACGATACGGTTGCCGTAAAACTTTTGTTTGATTTCTTTGGCGAGATGAAAGATGTGTTCTATCAGATCGGGCTGGTCACATTCCAATAGGACGGCTGCTTCCCGATGTGTCAGTCCTTTACATAGAGCAGCTTTTTCAATCAGTTGTTCAATCAGTGCACGGTTGTCTTTGTTGGTCCGTGCATATTCCAGTGTTTCCAGAATTTCTTCATGGTGGATGAATTCTTCTGCTTCAGGTGAATCTACTTTGTATGTCATAATCTATTCTAAACTTCTAAGTTCCAACTAACTGACTTCTAACTGTCAACCGTTTTAAAATCTCCTCTGGAGAAAGAAATCTCGTAGCCGATGTTATGTAATTGTTGTTGCAATATCCTGATTCCTTCTGCCGATTCAGCTCCGAGGGAGGCTTTGTTATTATATAAGGTATACTTTTTCCGTTCCTCCTGTGGCGACAGATTGGGCATGACTACATTTGCTCCTGCCAATATCCCCCGTTCCCGTCCGTCGGGAGTCAGTGTAGCCAGAGCTGTTGTCGATGGAATCAGTGCCGAAGGGTGCATCAGGCGGAAGATAGACAATAAGAGCAGTGTCTGTTCGAGCGTTCCGCTGGAATATCGGGCAAAAGGCGTATCCTGATGAGGCAGAAAAGGACCGATGCCGATCATTTCAGGACGGAGTTTTTCGATAAACAGAATGTCTTGAATCAGATGTTCTACAGTCTGTCCCGGACTACCGACCATAATTCCCGTTCCGGTTTGATACCCTGTTTCTTTTAAGTTTTGCAGGCATTGCAGGCGTTGCTTGCCGGACATTCCGGCAGGGTGCAGTTGGCTGTAATGCGTCGCGTCGTAAGTTTCGTGCCGTAACAGGTAGCGATTGGCTCCGGCGTGAAAGAAACGTTCATACGCTTCGCGTGACTTTTCGCCGAGTGATAGCGTAATGGCACAGTCCGGATAATGCCACCGTATGGCGGCAACGATTGTCTCTATGCGGTCGTCCGTCAGTGCAGGATCTTCTCCCCCTTGCAGGACAAAAGTCCGGAATCCCAGTGCGTATCCTTGTTTGCAGCAATCCAGAATACTTTCCGGACTCAGCCGGTAACGTGCTACGTGCGGATTACCTTTCCGGATGCCGCAGTAATAGCAGTCATTCTTACAATAATTGGTATATTCGATCAGCCCTCTGGTAAATACCTTTTTCCCATAATAAATCTCCCGGATACGGACTGCTTCCTCTTTCAGTCTCCGGACTGCCTCCGGATCTTCTGCGCATTTTATCAATTCGACAAAATCCGGTTTCGTAAAATCCGGATTTTCGATGAATCTTTCGTAAACTGGTTTCATTCTTTCCATTCTCCCTGCCTGGTTTTCTGTATCTTTTCTGAATTTATGGGCATTTGTCCATGAAATTATAAAATTTATTCTATCACACTTCATCAGCCGCGGCAATCACTCCATCAATGTCTACGATTTCATCAAGCGGAATCCGGTCTCCACTCTGTAATACGATTTCATTCAGATAGGTGTCAATCCTCCGGATACATCCGGACTTCTTCTTGTAAGAGCCACCTTCTTTTTTCTGATCCGGTACAAAATATTCAAAATCCACTTCCCGTGGTGCCTGACTCTGGCATACTTCCCGTAAATACAGATCCAGTATCTGTCTGCAATCCTCACTGAGTCTGCGTTTCCGCTCGGTCAGTCTTTCGGTCTCCCTGATTGCATCTTTATGTCCGGTCAGCGCTGCAAACGGGGCAAACTGCGCCGCTCTGTCCTCCCTTGACATCTGCGGATGTCTGACCGATACATGATGCGCTAAATGAATGATATCCTCATATCCTGTCATGCCTTATGTCCTCCGATCTGCTCATTCCGCGCTTTGGTAGTGGCTCCTTCCTGAAAATTAAGTCCCTTCAGAATTGCATTCTTCCCATACTTCTTCTTAATCGAAAGCACTGCCTCCTGCATCTTCTTCTCCCGTTCAAGCTTCTCATCCTGCTGCTTCTTTTCATTGTCTTCGGTAAAATCAGTAAACAGATCCAGTTGCCGGAATTCTGTCTTATCTGCCGCTTTCTTTTCATCCAATACGTGATTCGCTGCCATCGAAATCCGCCGCACCATCAAATGCGGATTCACAATCCGGTCATACAGTTCCATCACTGCATCCGTTATCATTCTCGCAGAAGCTGTATACTCTCGTAGATTCGCTGTTCCATGTGCATGCTTTGGAATCTTTCTTCCATACCGGTCCACTGTCACCTCCCCTGTATAACCTTTTCCACTTGTCAGATTCTCGATATCATATCCGACAGTCAGCACGATCTGATCCGTAACCAGATGCTTTTCTACAAGATCAAGTGTCAAAAGGTCCAGCATCTCTTTAACCACAATTTTCGCCTTTTGGGCATCATACGGGCAATGTAGTACCTGGCCTGCGCCAACACTGTTATGCTCCGGCTGATACGCTTTTACATCCACAATCGTACACGGTTCCCACCCCCATGCATGATCGATCAGAAGTTCTGCATTCACACCGAACATTTTATACAAAAGCTCTTCGTTATAAAATTCATTCTCTTTTCCAACCGAACATCTGGCAATATCTCCCATGGTATACAGTCCACATTGTTCCAGCTTTTTCGCATAGCCTCTTCCCACACGCCAAAAATCCGTGAGCGGCCGATGCGTCCACATCAACTGGCGGTATTTCATCTCATCCAGCTCTGCGATACGCACACCGTTTTCGTCCGGCTGGACATGCTTTGCATAGATGTCCATCGCAATCTTAGCAAGATACAGATTCGGGCCGATTCCCGCGGTAGCGGTAATGCCTGTGGTCCGAAGAACATCCAGAATGATACGCATTGCGAGATCTTTTGCAGTGATATTTTCCCGTTTCAGATATGAGGTCGCATCGATCAGCGCTTCATCAATGGAATATACGTGGATGTCATCCGGCGCCACATGCTTTAAATAGACGCTGTAGATTCTGGTGCTGTGTTCCATGTAATGCGCCATACGGGGCGGAGCAATGAGGTAGTCTATCGCCAAGCCAGGGTTATTCGCCAGTTCCACAGAGGACGAAGAAGCGCCTGTGAATCTATATCCCGGCGCGTTGCGCTGCCGTTTGAGATTTGCTTCCTTGACTTTCTGTACCACCTCGAATAGCCTCGCCCGGCCGGGGATGCCATATGCCTTCAGCGAGGGGGACACCGCAAGGCAGATTGTTTTTTCCGTTCGGCTGGCATCCGCGACAACGAGATTGGTCGTCATTGGGTCAAGGCTTCGTTCCATGCATTCCACCGAAGCATAGAACGATTTCAAATCAATAGCCAAATAGGTTCGCTCTGTCATATGCGTCTCCCTCCTTCTTCAAGCAAGTTATTTCAATTATACCACTGCTCTTCCATTCTGAAAATCGATAGAATAAAATCTCGTATAACAAAAAAATCCCAGCACAGAGCCGCAGGATTTTTCTTCTCTGCATTACCGTATCTCACTGCCAGCTTCACCAGGCTTCTGACATATTGGCTTTCGCTTGTATATGCCGGTCGGAGTATTAAGGCAGGCGTTTCGAGGAATTACTCCCTCATTCTATCGATCAGATATCAGTTCGCCTTTGTTAAAATCACCTGCTCATTACCGTGTGATGTAAACGCCCCCGTTGACATTCTGTTCTTCTGCTTCTTCTTCTCCGAGTTCCGGTACATTTTCAACCTGCTGTACATCCTGAAAAAAGTAATTGAGCCACTGGCGCATGTCTTCCATTGACACGTTATCCGGTACGACAATTGTCAGGATTGTGGCGTCGAGGTGGATATGGCCTCTGATCATTCGGGTCATCTCATGATAGGCTCCCCAATAACCGTCACCACC
>OODP01002018.1_pt1 | contig 10287 bp, 6 predicted proteins | sample 1671011 | NCBI WGS metagenome assembly OODP01 (sample SAMN06348113, study PRJEB24527) | human gut metagenome | biome: human gut; feature: ankylosing spondylitis patient; material: feces | host: Homo sapiens | place: China | collected 2015-10
TAGATGAGTTCCATGCACTATTTGGAATACTATTACCTACCTCACTATATGACATCCTTACCTTAAAATGATTAATGTCTTCCGGTAGTTTAAATATTTTATCCACTAACGCATTGGCTCCAAGTCCGAAATAACCGTAATTTGTGGCAGTCCCCCTAGTCTTATAGAAGTATCTAAAAGGACGATACCAGTCACGACGATAACTACCATCAATATACACCATTTCTTTAAATCCTATTTGTCCAGTAAACAACAGCGCTTTATCCCAGTTGGATGTAGGGCTATATGTTCTTCCACTTGTATTACCTTCGGAAGCCATAGGATAAAAATAGTTAATTACAGAAGGCAGTTCGCGTCTCATAGGATCATATATGGTAGCGTTCGCCCAAATTTTTTGTAGATCACTTTTTATAGTATGCCCTACCCATCCTGCTGTAGCCGAGACTGCAAAGTCCTTTATATCTCTATTATAGCTCAAAAGATAATCCACATAAATTTCAGTAATTTTTGTCAGATCTTGCCCATACATGCCATAATCTTCCATAGCAGCGGGTGTCCAAGTTGTAGCCCATCTATTAGTCGTTCCGGTAGATTTAGTACGATCAATATTTAAACGAGCTTGAAAATCCAATCCCTTCATCAGATTCAGCTTTGCTGTAATATAACCATACGCCCGTTCTTCTTCTTGCCTACTTTGATTTCTATTAGCCAACCAATAAGGATTGTTATGACCCTTAGAAGCATAAGCCCATTGTTGCTGAGGCCCTGTTAATTCTTTGCTCTCTGTTGCCCATTCCCAATCACCATTTTCATTTTTAATATAATGTCCTTGGAGAGCCGTAGTCCACGATCCATTTTCATTTACATAATTATCTTTGTAATAGCTCATATCAATATTACGTGGCATTGTATAAAGGTCATAAAGAGGATTCAAAGCAGTACCTCCACCTGGACGATTTTTGGTAACAGCCTGAATGTAATTCATTGATAAATCTACTTTTAATCGATCATTAAAAAGAGAATAGTTTTGTCTGAAAGAAAATGAATTCCTATTGTAAGAGTTTTTAGGAATCATACCATCAGAATGTGAATTGGCATAAGAGAAGTAAGAGCGAATCTTTTCTGATCCTCCACTCAACGAAACAGAGTTATTGTAACTAACCCCAGTACGAAGAAAGTCATCTACATCATTAGCAGCATAGTTTCTTAAACGAGCACCTTCGTATGCTAATTCTTCCGGAGTCAATTCCGAGATTTTTTTCCCCCAGCTATCTACAGACAATGTGTTTGCATTCAAATTAACTGCAGCACCATATACATTCTGAATTTTTGGGGTCACTAAAGGCTTTTCAAAAGTTATATTTGCAGAATAATTTATATCGATTTTGCCCTCCTTACCTTTTTTAGTAGTAATCATAATTACACCATTGGCTGCTTTACTACCATACAATGCAGCAGCATTAGCACCCTTCAAGACATTCATACTCTCTATATCATCAGGATTAATCATAGACAACGGGTCAGAACCTTCACTGGAACTCGAATAAGTTAAACCGGAACCACCACTTTGAACATCCTTCTGTCCGTTAATATCATTTGTAAGAGGAATACCATCGACAACAATCAATGGACTATTATTACCTAATACAGATTTATTACCACGAAGCACTATCTTAGATGCTCCACCGGCTCCACCGGCACTTGGTGTAATAGTGATACCAGAAACTTTCCCTTGCAAAGAATTTACAAAATTGGCATCTTGTACTTTCATAAGTTCATCACCGCTCACTTTTTGTGTTGCATAAGTTAACGATTTCTCCTTACGTTCGATACCCATAGCTGTAACGACAACTTCACTCAACTGTTGAGCATCTTCTTTCATGACTACATTAAATGAAGAAGAACTTGAAACTGGCAAAATAACTTTTTGATATCCAATATAAGTAAACTCTAATGAAGCTTTGTTATCAGGCACTTCCAAAGAATACATACCATCAATATCAGTAATAGTACCCATAGTAGTACCTTGAACCAGCACGCTCACTCCAATCAAAGGTTCACCGGTTTCATCTGTTACCATTCCTTTGATCTGACGTTTTCCTACCTGCTGTACGGCTTTAGGAGCTGCCACATTCTCTTTTGTATAAAGAACCAAATATTTATCTTTTACAGAATAAGAAGCATTTGAATTCTTCAATAATCTTGCCATAACTGTTGATAGTTTCTCTCGAGAAGCTTTGATGGATACTACTCTGTCAGGATTAACATCCTTTGTATTGTAAACTACAGAAAGTGATGCCTGACGGCCAACTTCATCAAGAACCTTACTCAAGGGAACATTTGCAAAATCCAGATTTAATAAAAACTCTTGTGCAGATGCACTCATGACAGTCGGAATAAAAAGGAAAAGAAATAATAGCAAGATCCGACACTTGCATTTTGTAATTTTTCTCATTTAATATTCTTTTAATGTTAACAAATTCTGAAATACTCTCAATAATGTAGTTTCACTACACATTAAATACAATATTAAGGAATGCCTTTCATCATATTATTCTTATATTTGGTTATCATTTATGTTTTTCTATTCTCATTTTACGATAATAATACATTTGATAACCTAGAGTTACTAAAAGAAAAGAGAAAAAAAACAAAAAAAAAATCCTCAAAGCCTCTATACTGTCATCAGCAGTAGTTCCGGCTTTGAGGAATTATAATAGTTTATTAATTCTATCTATATTATTTCTTAAAAGATAAATGAACTTGTTTACCTTCCATTTTATATTGAAAATGTTTCGTCAAAGATAAAACATCTAATATATCGGTTATATCATTATCGGTTAGAAACTCACACGTAAAGCGTTCTTTTTTTAATACCTCGTCAGAAAAGATAAAATGTACATCAAAATGCTTTTCCAAACAGCTCGTTATTTCTTCAAAAGTAGCCTGCTTAAATTTCAGCTTGCCATCCATCCATAATAACACATCTTTGGCAGACGACGAATGCGAGAGTTTAGCATGGAGTGTTTCTGTATTCACGTCTAATATTTGTTCAGGCTTAAGTACATAATCCCTATTATCTCCAGGTAAATCAACGCGTACAGAACCTTTCAACAATGTTGTGACTACCCTATCTTCAGCAGCCCTAGCACGCACGTCAAATTTTGTACCTAACACTTGTACTTTCACATTTTTACTATTAACAATAAAAGGAGAATGCTCATTACGAGCAACTTCAAAATAAGCCTCACCAGTAAGATCAACTTGACGTTCACGACTCCATAAAGAAGTTTTATACGCCAATTGAGTAGATGAATTCAACCAGACCCTGGAACCATCAGGCAGTACAAATTGCGCTCGTTGCCCAGACGTTGTAGCAACGATGAAATTAGACGTTTTATTTAGCACCAAGAATGAGAATCCTACAGCAAAAACAATACCGGTGAGGAAAGCTGCCAAAGGAATAGCATAATTTTTCCATTTTATAGAGGGAGAATACCTCGTCGTTTTTTCCTTTTGTTTTATTTTGTCTTTTAATTGTGTCAAAGAAGCATCCACATTTACAGAATCCATTGCAGCAGCACGCTCCCCCAAAAACACTGTGTAATATAATTGCTCCAGTATTTTCCTGTTTTCGGGAGCCGCATCACACCATGACTCCACTTGTAAGGCCTCTTCGTCACCAAGTTCTCCCTTTAGGTAACTTAGTAATTTTGTTTCATCCATGTTGTTCAATCTTCTTTTTACCTTATTACATACTATTGATATTAGTAATACAGTTATGATGGCAAAGATACTAAATGGAATACAAAATAAAATATTATTTAGTGAATCATTTTGAAAATGTAGAAATTATAAGTATGTTTGCTTTGTTATTTAATAATTTAAAATGAGGAACGATACCAAACCTTTGAATATTAATGATAATAATGATGTAATAAAGGCTTTAAAAGAAAGTGACGAATATGCTTTTGAAAACGTATATAGGTATTATTTTCGCGGTTTATGCGCTTTCTGTTCCCAATACGTGCCTTTATCCGAAGCCGAAGAAATTGTACAAGATACCATGATGTGGCTTTGGGAGAATCGTTCAAGCCTGATTGCTGATCTTACACTCAAAACCTTACTATTTACTATCGTAAAAAATAAAGCTTTAAATCGGATTACGCATTATGAAGTAAAACGCAAAGTACATCAAGAAATAGCAGATAAGTACGAAAAGGAGTTTGCTGATCCTGACTTTTATTTAGAAAACGAATTAATAAAACTTTATAATAAGGCATTGGAGAAATTACCAGCAGAGTTTCGTGAATCCTATGAGATGAATCGTAAAGACCATCTAACTCATAAAGAAATAGCACAAAAATTGAATGTTTCTCCGCAAACTATAAATTATAGGATAGGACAAGCATTAAAAATTCTTCGTATTGAATTGAAAGATTATCTTCCCCTTTTATTTCTCCTTTTGCATCATCGTTTATAAAAGTAAGATAAAAATTACCGTAAAAGCTTCTCTGCCAACAAATGACAGTTAGCCCGATCAACCTTTCCACTTCCTGTCATTGGAATATGCGTAACTGAAAAGATATAATGAGGACGCTGATATTTATCCAATCTTAAGGCAATTTCGTTATTTATCCAATCCTTATCAATCTCTGACTCTATTAAAAGCACTACCGTTTGTCCCAATTTCGAATCAGCTACATAGGTTATGGCAAATGGAAAAGGAAAAGATGGTTTAATCAACTCTTCCACCTCCTCTATTTGTATTTTAATACCTCCACTATTGATAATATTATCCTTTCTTCCAAGAACAACAAAACTTCCATCTGTATTAAATTTAATGATATCATTAGTAATTAAGACTTCGTCACAAACTAAGGGTGCATGTATAACTAATGTATCTTCAGTAGAAAGAGAAAGCCGCACAGAAGAAAAAGGCACATATGATGAAGAAGCCAAAGGACCATTCAAACGTCGTAAAGCAATGTGTGAAAGCGTTTCCGTCATCCCATAAGTAGAATAAATTTCTCCAGGTAATGAATGAATTTCTTTCTCCAATGCCATATCAATTGCTCCCCCCCCTATGATGAGTTTAGCTATTCGAGATAAGCGTTCTTTCTCATAAGGAACTTGTAGGGAATTGAAAACTTGTAAGGGTACCATTGCGGCAAAGTTTATAGGCCTATCTAAATCAACCAAAGGATGTCCGGAAGGTGTACGTAACAACAAATTCAATCCAGCCACTAAAGCGCGAATGACCATCATCTTTCCGGCTATATACTGCAAAGGCATACAAAGTAAAGCTGTATCCCCGGCATGAAGACTTAAAAATTCACAAGTCAAACGGGCACTTTGCATCATTTGTTCCTTACGCACATTCAAAACTTTTGGAGTTCCTGTAGAACCGGACGTTTGAACTCTCATAAAAGAATTTTCATCAAACCAATCTGCCAGGAACAATAAAAGTTCTTTCAAAAAAGAAGAAGTATCTTCAGATAATTCAGTAGACATTATAAGTATATCTTCGCGCGAATATTCCCGTCCTTCCAATAGTAATGTTTGCTTTGATCTATCAAATTGCATATTCATTATATTAAGGCTTGTACCAAAGACAATCTTTTCTAATCTCAAGCGGCATCTCTATATTATCTGTAAAAAGCGACCCTGTACCCAGCCCTTGAGGTAACGGATTACCAAACGTTGCACACCATTGCGCTATCGCATTCAATCCTATATTTGATTCAAGCGCAGATGTTATCCACCAACCAATATTACGTTTCTCAGCTTCGTCAATCCATTCATGTCCTCCAATAATACCCCCATGAAGCGAAGGCTTCAGTATTATATACTGAGGACGGATCATATCAAGTAACCGTTGTTTATCTACCGGATTATTTATACCGATTAGCTCTTCATCCAACGCAATAGGAAGAGGAGTAGAAGCTGCAAGCCGAGCCATATCTTCCCATTGCCCCGCCCGAATAGGTTGCTCTATAGAATGTAAATCCAATTCAGCCAATCGTTTCAGTTTATCCATAACATCCATTGGGGTAAAGGCTCCGTTTGCGTCGACACGGAGTTCTATTTCATTCACAGAAAAATGACTTCGGATGAAATGAAGTAATGACAGTTCTTCTTCGAAGCGGATCGCTCCAATCTTCAACTTGATACAGCGGAACCCAGCGGACATCTTTGCTTCAATCTGTTTCAGCATTTGTGCATAATTCCCCATCCATATCAATCCATTGATAGGTATTCCAGCTTCACCCCGGGAAAAAGCAGTATCCCAAAATGCCGATGAACCTGTTTTCAAATGCATAAAAGCTGTTTCCAACCCAAAAAGGATTGATGGATACGAACGTAACAGTTCATGATCAATGGCACCTGTTTCAGTTACATGCCGGCAGATATGTATTAACTCAGCTTCATAATTCGGCACATCATCGCAACTCAGATTAGGAAGAGGAGCGCACTCCCCTATACCAATCCTTCCGGGATATAGATCGGAAGTAAGATGAATATACCACACGTCACGAGTAGTATAAGTTCCACGAGAAGTCCCTGCCGGCTGTTTGAAATGCAGCCGGTAAGGAATAATTTTTATATCATACATGTATAAAGCTCAAATTTACATAAGGGTGTCGTACTTAAAAAAGGCTAATTAAACGAACTCTATGGCATTTTAGGAAATTGCTTAAAGTCCGGCTTACGCTTTTCCAGAAACGCATTTTTTCCCTCTTGCGCCTCATCCGTCATATAATAGAGCATAGTAGCATCTCCTGCCAGTTCCTGAATTCCAGCCTGTCCATCAAGCTCCGCATTAAGTCCGGCTTTTATCATGCGAAGTGCCAGCGGACTAAGTTGCATCATTTCCTCGGCCCATTGCACATATTCATCTTCAAGTTTATCGAGAGGAACTACTTTATTGACTAATCCCATATCTAATGCTTCCTGTGCATTGTATTTCCGACAGAGAAACCATATCTCACGAGCCTTCTTCTGCCCTACTACTCGCGCAAGATAAGATGAACCAAAACCAGCATCAAAACTACCTACACGCGGGCCGGTCTGACCAAAGATCGCATTTTCGGATGCAATTGATAAATCACAAACAACATGTAAGACATGACCACCTCCAATGGCAAAACCATTAACGGCTGCAATAACTGGTTTAGGGATGCTACGAATTTGTTTTTGAACATCAAGAACACTGAGGCGAGGTACACCGTCCTTACCGATATATCCACCGCGGCCTTTCACATTCTGATCACCACCGCTACAAAAAGCTTTATCTCCCGCACCTGTAATAACCACCACATTAATTGCAGCTTCTTCCCGGCAAATACGCATGGCATCACTCATTTCCCCCGTAGTAGTGGGTGTAAAAGCATTACGATAACGTTCCCGGTTAATTGTTATGCGGGCTATACCATTGTAAAAATCAAAAAGAATATCTTCATATTCCTTGATTGTCTCCCATTTTCTTTCTGTTGACATAATATATAGTGATTAATGATTATGACGAGTAGTTAGTAATTAGATAAATCCCAATTACTTTTCACTCCCTCCCGAATTTTGTTTTAATTGATGATAATAATCTTTCAGTATCCGGGCATCTTTATTTTTATTTGTGAATACTTCCATCAATACCGGTTGATTCATAGGTTCAGGTTGTGCAAACAGTTTCATGGCTTCCAACAGTTGGTTTTCATCTTCAACACATTGATACAAAAAGCCACGTTCTTCTGCCCATCCTTTGGCTGACGTTTTATGAACGGCTGTAATGAATTTATGTGATGTTCCCGACATCTCCAAGCCCGGAAGAGTATGAAATATTTCACCTCCTCCATTATTTAACAGTAAAATGCGGATATTTGTCCCTATATTACCATTCCAAAGTGCATTCATATCATAAAAGAAACTCAGATCGCCCATAACCACAAAATTTAGCTTATCCGAAGCCGCTGCATACCCAATAGCAGTGGACAATGTCCCTTCAATCCCACTTGTTCCGCGGTTGCAACATACTTCAACCGTGGGAGGAACTGAGTAAAGTTGTGCATAGCGAATCGAAGAACTATTACCCAGATGAAGCGCACTTTGCTCCGGCAAAGTACGAATCAAAGCTCCAATGGCGGACATTTCCGAATATGCCATTTCCATCTGGGGCAACGCTTTACAATAATTTTCCCACATAAGTGGATATTGTGGCGTCTTATTTTCCAACAGAAAAGCAATCTTCTCAAGAAATTCGAAAGGATCCATTTCTATAACTGTCGTCAACGAGCCATAAAGATCGACTACCTCACCGTCTAATGACACATGCCAATGCTCTTTAGGCGGATGTTGACGGAGATACTTCTTCAAGCGTTTGGAAACGACATGCCCACCATAAGTAATCAGTAACTCAGGCATCATCTTCTCCTGCACCTCATCATTCATTGTATAAAGAGCAGCATCAAAGTTCCGTATCGGCAGACCTGGAACAGTTTGATTCCCTATATGCTCCGACAACCATGCAAAATGTTTATAAAGAAGCTTGGAATATTTTTTATCAAACAAATAAATAAGATTCATTTGCCCTACGATAATCATCCGTTTCTGATATTTATTCAGTCTTTCGATTAATTCCTTATAATCTCGGTCATAAACATTCAGTCCTTGATAGCGAGTAATGACGCGTACTTCAGGTAAGACTTCAGCAGTAAAGCGAAACAGGGGTTCATTAACCGGTACATTAATATGCACGGGCCCTTTGCCATGATGATGTGTTGCGAGTAAAGCCTCGTTTATGAGGCGATTACAATACCACTCGTCTTCATCCGTATAAATTTCTGGTAAGTTGACCGACTTCTTCACTAAGGTACCAAAAACACCTGGTTGGGGCACGGTCTGCCCATCCATTTGTCCGATCCATGCTCCAGGACGATCGGCCGAAATTACCACAAGAGGAACATTCTGATAGAATGCCTCTGCAACAGCAGGGTGAAGATTGAGCAAGGCAGTCCCCGAAGTACAACAAACAGCAACCGGTCCTCCTCCATTCAGTGAGAGGCCGATAGCAAAAAAGCCGGCACTCCGTTCATCCGTCATAGGATAGCATGTGAAAGAAGGATGCGTGGACAAGGTATGCACCAAAGGAATGTTACGGCTTCCTGGACATAATACTATCTTCTTTACTCCATGAGCTTCAAGTAAAGCTACTAACTGGAGGATATTTTTTTTATCTGTATACACTTTTATTATTCAATTAAAAGGCAATATATATTTAGAAACGTCCTTCAAGACAGGAGGTTGATATTGGAATCATCCATTGTCATCGGTCAATTCTTAACCATTCTGAGCATCGTCAACATTTTCTTCTCCGTTTCTTGCCATTCGTCTTCCAAATCGGAAGTAGCAAGCAAACCACCACCGGCATATAAGGTCAACTTACCGGTATCTATATTCATACACCTCAAATTTACGTATAAATCCGTCTTTTTGTCGGGAGCAATCATACCAACGAAGCCAGAATAATAGCAGCGATCATGTCGCTCGTTTTCCAAAATAAATCGGTAAGCGGCCTCTTTTGGCAAACCACAAACGGCAGGTGTAGGATGAAGCAAATCCAACAATGTCCCAAGCCTCTTATTGTCAGGCAGAGAGAACTTGAAATCAGTCTTCAAATGGGATAATGCACCGGCATAAGCTGGATAAGGCCCCGACTCAATAGGTCGAATTCCAAAAGTCTCCAACTGGTTTCTCACATAAGATGCCACATATTCCTGCTCCTTCCGGTTCTTATCGTCCCACTCTTGAGGGAGCTGACCATTCTGTAAAGACTGCGTACCGGCAAGGGCAACCGTGTTCCAATCATCTCCCTCTCCGGAAAGGATAACTTCCGGAGTGCTACCCAACCAGACTCCTGTATAAGGAGTATAACAGAGATAGACGTAGGAATGAACATATGTAAGAGAAGCCCTAAAAAATACATCTGCTGGTGAAAAACCGGATTCGATATCAAAGTCTTGACTACGAGAGAGTACCAATTTATCAAATCGTTTCTCTTGCAATGCATTTATAAAAACATCAAAGTTGGCAGAATAGTTAGCTGTAGGTGACGTCTGTAATTCAGACGAATGCATATCGAGATGCTTATCCCTATCAAACTCTACTTCAACTTCGATATCAGGCTTTATAAGCACAAGCGGACACTGTCTGTTTATCTTGAAAGGGGCAATCACAAAACCTTCTTTCCCGTTCAACTCTTCTATATCATAGAACAGACGAACGCTCCCTTCC
>OODP01002019.1_pt1 | contig 10285 bp, 6 predicted proteins | sample 1671011 | NCBI WGS metagenome assembly OODP01 (sample SAMN06348113, study PRJEB24527) | human gut metagenome | biome: human gut; feature: ankylosing spondylitis patient; material: feces | host: Homo sapiens | place: China | collected 2015-10
GCTTTCGCTACCTTCATGAATCCGGCAACGTTAGCACCCTTCACGTAGTTCACATAACCGTCAGCTTCAGTACCATACTGTACGCAAGCTTCGTGAATGTTCTTCATGATGCTCTTCAGTTTCTCGTCTACTTCTTCTGCGCTCCAGCTCAGTTTGATAGAGTTCTGAGTCATTTCCAGACCGGATACTGATACACCACCTGCATTGGCTGCCTTACCCGGAGCATACAGAATCTTAGCATCCTGAAATACTTTGATAGCTTCCGGAGTAGAAGGCATGTTAGCACCTTCGGATACTGCCATTACACCATTGGCAACTAATTGGCGAGCATGGTCACCGTTCAGTTCGTTCTGAGTTGCAGAAGGTAGAGCGATGTCAGCTTTTTCACCCCAAGGCTTAGCTCCTTCTACATATTTCACACCCGGATATTGTTCTGCATACTCGCGGATACGTCCACGGTAGAGATTCTTCAGTTCCATGATGTAGTCCAGTTTTTCGCGATCGATACCTGCCGGGTCGTAAACATAACCGTCAGAGTCAGACATGGTGAGTACTTTACCACCCAGTTCCAATACTTTTTCAGCAGTGTATTGAGCTACGTTACCAGAACCGGAGATCAGGCAAGTCTTGCCTTTCAGGTCAGTACCTTTAGATTTCAGCATTTCCATCAGGAAGTAGATGTTACCGTAACCTGTAGCCTCAGGACGAATCAGTGAACCACCGAATTCGCGACCTTTACCAGTGAATGTACCTGTGAATTCATGAGTCAGCTTCTTGTACATACCGAACATGAAACCTACTTCACGACCACCTACACCGATGTCACCGGCAGGAACGTCAGTCTCAGGACCAATATGACGCCACAGTTCCAGCATGAATGCTTGTACGAAACGCATTACTTCAGCATTAGACTTGCCACGCGGAGAGAAGTCGGAACCACCTTTACCACCACCCATAGGCAGAGTAGTCAGAGAGTTTTTGAAGGTTTGTTCGAACGCGAGGAACTTCAGGATTGAGAGGTTCACAGATGCGTGGAAACGGATACCACCTTTGTACGGACCGATAGCGTTGTTGTGTTGAACGCGATAACCCATGTTTGTTTGGATGTTACCCTTATCGTCCATCCAAGTCACGCGGAATTGATAAACACGATCGGGGATGCAAAGACGCTCAATTAGATTGACTTTGTCAAATTCCGGGTGTTTGTTGTACTCTTCTTCAATTGTAGAAAGTACTTCTTCCACTGCTTGATGATACTCTGGTTCGTTGGGGAACCGTCTTTTCAAATCTTCTAATACCTTAGCTGCATTCATAATCTATTTCTTTTATTGGTTATTTTTTTAAGTTGACGAGGATTTGAGTTAACAAGTTGACAAGGCGTTTGTTTGTACATGGTAGGAAATTCCTTGTATCTTGTTTCCTTGCTTACTTGTCTTCTCTCTCTGTTGCGGTTGCAAAAGTACACATAAAAATGAGACAAACAAACAATTTATAAAGAAAATGCGGGATAAAACAACAAAAATATTGTTTTATCCCGCAAAAAGGAATAAAAAGATATTGTTTATCCTCTCTTTAATGATTTTATTACCGGAATGAATACTAACGCTGCCGAAATGACAAGTGTTATGATGACTGGACCGTCAATTCGTTCGGCAGTTGTTAGAACTATGTAGCAAAGTGCTGCCCAAAGCAATACTATGCAAACACTTTGTGATTTCGATAACGGGCGTCTCATTTACCTGCTTTCTTTTTATCCACGATGGCGTCGATGACTGCTACTGCGGTGATGTTCACAATGTCGCGTACGGAGCTTTCGAAGTCGGTGAAGTGGATAGGCTTATTCAATCCCATTTGTATCGGGCCGATTAGCTCCATTTCCGTATTCATAGCCTGCAACAGTTTGTATGCAGAATTGGCAGAGCTGAGGTTCGGGAATACAAGGGTATTCACATCTTTACCTTTCAGACGGGTGAATGGATACTTGGCGTCACGCATCTTGCGGTCCATGGCAAAGTTCACCTGCATTTCACCATCGATGGCAAGATCAGGATAGTTCTGCTGCATATATTCCACGGCTTCGTGTACACTTACTGGACTACCTTCGGTGTCTGCACCGAAGTTGGAGTAACTTAACATGGCCATTACCGGAGTATGGTTGAAGAAACGTACGGTATGCTCTGACAGTTTGGCTATGTCAATCAATGTTTCGGCATTGGGATGACGGTTGATCAGTGTATCAGCCAGGAAGTAGGTACCTTTCTTGGAGTTCAGGATGTGCATCGTACCGAAATGCTTGTATTGCGGTTGTATGCCGATAACTTCTTTGGCAACTTTGATCGTATTGCTGTATTTGGTATAAAGACCGGTGATGAATGCATCTGCATCGCCTGTTTCCACCATCATCATACCGAAGTAATTGCGTTCGAACATCTTATCGTTGGCTTCCTCGTAGGTAGCACCTTGACGGGCACGCTTTTCGGAAAGAATGCGGGCGTAGCGTTCACGGCGTGAGGCTTCGTTCGGATGGCGCAGGTTGACGATTTCGATGCCTTCCAGGCTGAGGTCGAGTTCTTTTGCCAGTTTTTCGATGGTTTCATCGTTACCTAATACAATCGGATGACAGATACCTTCGGCTTTGGCTTCTACAGCGGCTTTCAGCATATTGGGGTGAGAACCTTCGGCAAATACCACGCGTTGCGGATTGCGACGGGCGGTGTCGTAAAGCTGGCGGGTCAGTTTGCTTTCGTAACCCATCAGTTCGCGGAGCTGTACGCAGTAAGCATCCCAGTCCTCGATATTTTTACGGGCTACACCGCTTTCCATAGCAGCCTTGGCTACGGCGCAGGAAACTTCAGTGATAAGACGCGGGTCAACCGGTTTCGGGATGAAGTATTCCGGACCGAAACTAAAGTTGTTAACATGATAAGCCTCGTTCACAACATCGGGTACAGGCTGTTTTGCCAAGTTGGCAATGGCATGTACGGCGGCAATCTTCATTTCTTCGTTGATGGCTTTGGCCTGAGTATCCAAGGCACCGCGGAAGATATAGGGGAAACCGATTACATTATTAATTTGGTTCGGATAGTCCGACCGTCCGGTTGCCATCAGTACATCGGGACGTGCTGACATGGCATCTTCATAAGAGATTTCCGGTGTAGGATTGGCCAGTGCGAAAACGATAGGAGACGGAGCCATGCTGCGTACCATGTCCTGCGACAGAACGTTTCCTTTGGATAATCCCAGGAATACGTCAGCACCTTTGATGGCTTCTTCCAGTGTGTGGATATCTGTGCGACCGGTAGCGAAGTAGCGTTTCTGTTCGTTAAGATCGGTACGTGCTTTGCTGATTACACCTTTACTATCCAGCATCACGATGTTTTCCAGGCGAGCACCCAGTGAAACATACAGTTTTGTACAAGATACGGCAGATGCACCGGCACCATTCACAACGATTTTTACATCTTCAATTTTCTTGCCTGCTACCTGCAAAGCGTTTACAAGTCCGGCACTGGAGATGATGGCCGTACCATGCTGGTCATCGTGCATCACAGGGATATCGAGCTCTTCTTTCAGGCGACGCTCTATTTCGAAGCACTCAGGTGCTTTGATATCTTCCAGGTTGATACCACCGAAGGTAGGAGCAATGGCCTTTACTGCTTCGATGAATTTTTCGGGATCTTTTTCGTTTACTTCAATATCGAATACGTCGATGCCGGCATAAATTTTGAACAGAAGTCCTTTACCTTCCATTACGGGCTTACCGCTCAATGCACCTATGTCGCCAAGACCGAGTACGGCAGTACCGTTGGAGATTACGGCAACCAAGTTTCCTTTCGCTGTATATTTATAAGCATCCTGCGGATTCTTTTCTATTTCGAGGCACGGCTCCGCCACACCGGGAGAATAAGCAAGTGAAAGATCGGTTTGGGTACTGTAGGGCTTGGTAGGCACTACTTCTATCTTACCTGGTTTGCCTTGTGAGTGATACAGCAAGGCAGCTTCTTTAGTTATCTTAGCCATGGTAGTTGATTATGAGTTGTTAGTTAAAAGTTATAATTTTGCCGCAAAGGTAGGAATAAATGTGATAAAGTGTAAGTCTGTGTGCAATAAAAACTATTAAATAGTACTTATTGACAGGATTAATTTGAAATGGTGTAGAAATGAACTAAATGCTGATAATTCTTTCTCCGCTATCTGGCAGGTACGGAAAAAGGGATTGAGGATGTGATGTTAATCAAATGATTTATAGGGCAAAGAAGTAGGATAATACGACTGTCCCGAATTGCATAAAAAGTGTATGATTGAGTAGTTACTTTTATTTTTTAACTATCTTCGCCTTAGAAAATCATTATTATTGCTATGATAAGATTACAACCATGAAAAGAATATATCATTTTTTTTTAGTATTGCTCATTCTTTGTTGCACACAGATTTTGTTTGCCCAAAATAATGTAGATATGCTGTTCACGTCTGTAAGCGAAGGATTGGCGGGGCATCCGTCGGAACTTGTGTATCTGCAAACAAACAAGGGTATCTATGAAACAGGGGAAGATTTGTGGTTCAAAGCCTACGGGCTGGATGCGCAGTCTTTCGGATTGTCTGACCGCAGCAAAACGCTGTACCTGCAAATGATGGACGCTAAAGACAGTGTGGTATGGCGGGAGAAATATCCTATCGAGAACGGGATTGCGGACGGTCACGTGTACATGGATGAAAAGCTGGTGGAAGGGAATTTTTCTCTGGAAGCATATACCCGGCACTCGTTTTTTAATGATACGACGGAAATGCTGGCGGCACGAAATATCAAGGTGGTTAAGAATATCGCCCATGACAGCGGACAAGCGGAGAAAAGAAAAAAAAGGGAATTAAGATTCGACCTTTTTCCCGAAGGTGGAAATTTGGTTGCCGGGTTACCTTCCCGTTTGGCTTTTAAGGCAACGGACGGCAACGGTTATCCGGTAGATGTGGAAGGAACGTTGTATATAGATGAAAATCCTGCCACAACGTTCAAAAGCAGCCATGACGGGATGGGGCTCTTATCTTTTACTCCTTCCGTCGGCAGGAATTACCGGATAGAACTGAAAGATGGAAAGAGTTACTCTCTACCAGAGATTTATTCACAAGGTATGTCATTCCAGTTATTGAAGCACAATAAGGAATGGATGGAGTTTGTGATTTCCCAAACAGAAGGGGTGCCTGAACAGGACGTTTATCTGTTGGGGCAAATGCGGGGAGTAGTCTGCTGCGTGGCAAAAGGGAAGTTGAAGAATAACCTGAGAATAAAGATTCCTGCAATGGAATTTCCATATCAGGGGATTGCGGAATTTACGTTGTTTGACGGTACAATGCAGCCCATAGCGGAACGTTTGGTATATGTCCACCCGGAAAAGAGACTGAATATCAGTATCAAACTGGACAAGGACAATTATGTACTTCGTGAAAAGGCTACGCTGAAAATAAAGGTGACGGATGATGGTGGTAAGCCGATACAGGCAAATCTGGGTATCAGCGTATTCGACAAAATATATGTGAATCCGGCTGATCCTGCAAATATCCTTACACATTGCTATCTTACCTCCCAGATACGGGGGATTATCCATAATCCGGCTTATTATTTCAATGAAGAGAATAAAGACCGGATGGAAGCAATGGATTTATTGCTGTTGACACAAGGTTGGAGGCGGTATGTGTGGAGGTTTGGACGTTCACCATATCATGGCGGGATATTCCTGACGGATGAAATATCGGGTACTCAAACGGTAAAAAGCAAGAAGAAAAGCAAGGAAACACAAAGCACGGAGCAACTGATTCAGGTGTCGGGTGCGGAAGGAAAATCGGCGTTTGTCTGGGCTGATTCGACGGGATGCTTCAAAGTCGGTACAAATATGATGAAGGAGATTCGAGGGGGATATGTGTATTTGAAACCGATGTTATCAAAAGAGTTTAAACCGAAACTGGAAATAATAGATTATTTTCCGCTGATAGACAGTATCAGAAAAAACAAGCCGTTCTGTTATCCGATCATGGATTTATCGCAAGCAATAAAGCAGCAGGTTCTTGATATGCCGGTGGTGAGCAATGACAGCACAATCCTACTGGATGAAGTGGTTGTTACCCGAAAAGCTCGCAAACCGTTCCGTGATAAGTTCATGGGGAGATTGGATAGTTTGGCACAAGCAAATTTAGGAAGTGCTTATGTCTGTGGGTGTGGTTATTTGCAGAACTACAAACCGGGATATGATGCCCATCCTTACTGGAAGCCGTGCAGCATTTCCGCTGATAAAAGAAGCAAGCCGATTGAGGGGGAAAAATATTATATAGTTAAATTTAAACATTTAGGTGGTAACGCTTTTTCTGTTGAAGATGAACAATTAGTTACTTATCATGGTGAAACCTATTCGGAAGAAGAGTTATTACACATGAATAACCTTTACCGCACCAAAGGTTACTATGCTGCCCGTGAGTTCTACCAGCCGGATGAAATAGATATGCAGTTATCTACGCCGGATGCCCGGAATACTCTACTGTGGCAACCTTCTATTGATACTGACGAGAAAGGCGAAGCGACTATTTCATTCTATTGCTCGGATATTAATACCGAGTTCATAGGTGTAGTGGAGGGAACGGACGGAGCGGGATTGCTTGGAACAGGAAAGTGTGAGTTTAGGGTGGTTAGGAATATAACTAATTAAGAGTAAAAGGGTTATACAACCATCCAAACCCTTTTTTATAGAAGATGTAGAACAATCAAAACAACTTTTGTATGGGGCAACGTAGTTTAAGAAAGTATTTGTACGATATTCCGAAGAATATGCGCAGTTTTATTGATGATTTTGTGGGAGAACATAAAGCTATAAAAGAATAACAGAATCATTTAAAAAACTAAATGATTCTGTTATTCTTTTAATTATATATCAATGTCCTTATTCTTTTTCTCCTTCAGCTTCCGGAGCCTTATCTATCAACTCCAGGAATTGGTCGAGTCGAGGTGTAACAATGATTTGTGTACGGCGGTTGCGCTGTTTACCCAGTTCAGAATCATTGTCTGTGATAGGATTGTACTCACCACGTCCGGCAGCAGAAAGGCGTTTAGGGTCAACGCCATATTTATTCTGCAATTCTTGTACTACAGATGAGGCACGCAGGGCACTCAAATCCCAGTTATTGCGGATATTGGTACGTGAGATGGGTACGTTGTCCGTATTACCCTCTACCAGTACTTCGTAATCTTTGTAGTCGGTGATAATCTTGGCAATCTTGCTTAACGTTTCGCCGGCGCGTTCGTTGATTTCGTAACTGCCGCTCTTGTAGAGCATATTGTCTGCTAAAGAGATGTAAACCACACCTTTCAGTACTTTCACATCTACTTCTTTCAATTCCTCGCGGCTCAGGGAGCGGGTCAGATTGTTGGTTAGCATGACGTTCAGTGAGTCCGATTTGCTCTTGGCATCCACTAATTGCTTGATGTATCGGTTGGAGGCATTGATTTCATCTACCAGTTTGGAGATGTTGATATTCCCTTGCGAGTTCTGCTGGAGGCTCTTGTCGAGCGATCCTTGCAGGGTAGCGTAACTGTTACGCAATTCCTGATTATTTTTTCGGGCTTCGCTTAGACGATCTTCCAAGCTTTTAGATTGTGTACGGTATTCGGCAAGCTGGATTTGTGCGTCCTGATATGACTTGTCGAGAGCAGACTTTTCGTCTTTCAGTTTGTTATAATCTGTTTGAAGATTCACAAATTCCTTCTTGGTCACACATCCTGTCAGGAATAGAGTTGCGACCAACAGAAAGGATGCAGCTAATTTTGTACGTTTCATAAATCTTTCTTTATTAAATGTTTACTGGGCGCAAAGATAAGAAAATCCCCGCACTCCGGTTGCGGAGACGGGGATATATTATTTGTTTTATAGGTACTTTATGAAATTATGCGTTCAGAGCCTGCTCAATATCTGCGATGATATCGTCTACGTTTTCGATACCTACCGATAAACGGATTAGGTCGGGACGCACTCCGGCTTCCAGTAACTGCTCATCCGATAACTGACGATGGGTATGGCTGGCAGGGTGCAGCACACAGGTACGTGCATCGGCAACATGTGTTACGATAGCAACCAATTGCAGTGAGTCCATGAACTTGATGGAAACCTCGCGACCACCTTTTAATCCGAAGGAGATAACACCGCAAGAGCCGTTCGGCATATACTTTTGTGCCAACTCATAGTATTTATTGTCGGGAAGGCCACAATAGTTCACCCAAGCTACTTTGTCATTTTTAGAAAGATATTCGGCAACCGCCTGTGCATTTTTACAGTGTTGCGGCATACGCAGGTGCAGAGTTTCCAGACCGAGATTCAGTAGGAAAGAGTTCTGCGGAGACTGGATGCTGCCGAGGTCACGCATCAACTGGGCAGTAGCCTTAGTGATATAAGCCATCTTGCCGAAAGCTTTTGTATAAGTCAGTCCGTGGTATGACTCATCCGGTGTGCACAATCCGGGGAATTTATCAGCGTGTGCATCCCAGTCGAACTTGCCGCTGTCTACAATACAACCACCTACGCTGGTGGCATGACCATCCATATATTTGGTCGTAGAGTGTACTACGATATCAGCACCCCATTCAAACGGGCGGCAGTTGATAGGAGTCGGGAAGGTGTTGTCTACAATCAAAGGTACACCGTGACTATGGGCAATGCGGGCAAATTTTTCAATATCCAATACTTCCAGTGACGGGTTGGAAATGGTTTCACCGAACAATGCTTTCGTATTCGGGCGGAAAGCTGCGGAGATTTCTTCTTCGCTGGCATCCGGACTAACGAAAGTAACTTCGATACCCAATTTCTTCATAGTCACCCCGAAGAGATTGAATGTACCACCATAGATAGCGGACGAACAAACGAAGTGATCGCCTGCCTGGCAGATATTAAATATAGCATAGAAATTGGCAGCTTGTCCGCTGGACGTCAACATACCGGCAACACCGCCTTCAAGAGCAGCTATCTTGGCGGCAACAGCGTCGTTGGTAGGGTTTTGCAAGCGAGTATAGAAATAACCGCTCTCTTCAAGATCGAAAAGGCGTGCCATTTGCTCGCTGGTTTCATATTTGAAAGTGGTGCTTTGATAAATGGGGAGTACACGGGGCTCGCCCTTCTTAGGAGTCCATCCTGCCTGTACGCAGAGGGTTTCCGGTTTAAATTGCTTTGCCATAATGCTATTTGTTTTTATAGTTTTTTATCAATTAACGCATTTGTGGACGCAAAAGTAGGGAAAATAATTGTATTTTTGTCCGCAAGATGAATAAATGGAAAATGAAACAGTTATTTTGCTTTCTTATTTTGCTTTTTTGCATGTCATTCTCTTACGAAGCGTTGGCCCAGGAAGAGCGGGCTACGCCGAAAAGCGGTGAGGGGATATCTGGTTTTCTACAGCGTAACGGGCGTACCGGAAAAGCGTACTATCAGGAGTTCCTGGAACTGAATAAGAAACAATTGCGAGGTAAAGAGGAGTTGCGGCTGGGAGTGAAATATTTGCTTCCACCTCTGAAAAAGGGGAGTGGCAATACGGTTGCTTCATCCAATTCATCTGCTTCAAACTCTTCTGCTTCAAATTCTTCTGCCCGTTCCGGCAACAAAACAATTCGTGAACCTCTTTTCGGAAAAAGCCTTGCTGAAGTTAAAGTGACGGGAAACCGCCTCAAAGGTGCGTGTTTCTACGTGGTGAGTGGGCATGGTGGCCCTGATCCCGGTGCTATTGGCAGGATAGGAAGCGTGGAACTGCATGAGGATGAATATGCCTATGATGTCGCTCTTCGTCTTGCCCGGAATCTGATGGAGGAAGGCGCTAAAGTTTATATTATTATTCAGGATGCCAAAGACGGTATCCGTGACGATCAATACCTTAATAACAGTAAACGCGAAACTTGTATGGGTGTTCCTATTCCTCTGAACCAGGTTGCCCGCCTTCGCCAGCGTTGTGAGAAAATAAATTCGCTCTATCAGAAAGACCGCAAGAGTTATACGTATTGCCGTTCCATCTTCTTGCATGTAGATAGCCGTAGTAAAAGTCACCAGACGGATGTATTCTTCTATCATGCTCCCAAAAGTGTGAATGGTAAGCGGTTGGCGATTACAATGAAGAATACTTTCGAATCTAAATACGACCGCCACCAACCTAACCGTGGCTTTTCGGGAACTGTCAGCCCACGCAATTTGTATGTGCTGGCCAATTCCAGTCCTGCCGGAGTGTTTGTAGAGTTGGGTAATATTCAGAATACTTTCGACCAGCGCCG
>OODP01002020.1_pt1 | contig 10283 bp, 10 predicted proteins | sample 1671011 | NCBI WGS metagenome assembly OODP01 (sample SAMN06348113, study PRJEB24527) | human gut metagenome | biome: human gut; feature: ankylosing spondylitis patient; material: feces | host: Homo sapiens | place: China | collected 2015-10
CCCCAAAGGCCAAATACCGCCCACCAGGACGGATATCAAGAGCATCTAACTCTTCCTGAGAGTTGCACCCTATGATGAGGCGAAGTGTGCTGCGAACAGCATAGTCTGGATGCATTTTAACAACGTTTTCAATCGAAGCAGTAACAGATACTAAAGCAAGTTCGGTTGACTCAGGCAGATTCGTTTTATCCACCGATGTAACCCGAACGATCATAATTGCCCTGTTATACGGAGAATCAAGGCTTGGCACATATGTGCCGTCTTCCTTGCCGCTGGTAACACTCTGAATGGAGGGGCAATAAGCACTGATATATTTTTGTTGGTACGCACCTTTTATGACTGTTCCATCCGCAGCAAGCTGATCCATATACGCCCACATATCTTGACTTATTACACTTTCTTCATGGTGGAGCGTTAGCCCGTTGTACTCTGTTGCTACGTCTGCTGTCTCCGTTGTTGGGACACCAATGGTTACATAACGTTCTTCAATTTGCGCGAGCGTTGCTTTAGCGGATGCAAATACGCCTGCGCTCAGGCAGATAAAAGCGGAGGCCATTCCCACCAGCAGGAAGATTGCAAACAAACGAACCGGTTGTCGAAAGAGCTGTTTCAAAGGGGTCATACAGTTTCCTCCTTGAGTCTGCCGCTGTCCATACGGAATACAACATCCGCTGCTTTGGCTACCTCCAGATCATGTGTGACAACCACTACACAGCAGTTTTCCTCATGTGCCAGTCTGGAAAGCAGCTGAATAATTTGTGTGCTGTTTTCTGTATCCAGATTTCCCGTAGGCTCATCTGCGAGAATGATCTGCGCATGAACGGCTAATGTTCTGGCAATTGCGACTCGTTGCTGTTCGCCGCCTGACAGCATGGCAGGAAGTCGCTTCCAATAGCTTTCGCCCAGACCTACTTTTTCAAGAGCAATCTGCGCCTCTTTTTTTGCATCGGCATCGGAATGCCTCAGCAGTTTTAAGGGATACATGACGTTTTCACAAACAGTCATAAGTGGAAACAAATTATAGCTTTGGTAAATCACAGACGCCTGCTTGCGACGGTAGATATCCACGTCGATTTCCCGCAAACTTTGGCCGCCGACTATTATGTCTCCGCTCTGCGGCGTATCCAATCCTGCCAGTAATGAAAGCAGCGTTGTCTTCCCACTTCCACTTTTGCCGACTAACGCATAAAAAGTTCCAGCACTCAAATCACAGGAGACGTCTTTTACAGCCTGAACAGTTTGGTATTTTGTTTTGTATGAATAAGAAACACTTTGCACAGATAATACGGACATACTACTCAACCTCCCGTAGTAATCGGATTCCGCTTTTTCCAGTTGCCATCAAGCAAGCTGTAATTGCCCCGACATTCATAGCAAAAAAGAGTGCTGCGGCCATGGCATATTGGATGGCAGTCTCTTGGACAACCAGGATGAGAATTGTTCCAATAGCTGCGCCAACCAAAAACATCAGACATATCTCGACGAATACCATAATGACTGTTTCAATGCGTTTTGTACCAAGAGATCGTGCAATGGCAAATTCCCGCCTTCGGATATGAATATAGAAAAAACCTGCGGCAGCACCAATCATGACCTCTATGCAGGCAAAAATTGGTTTTAGTCGATACAGTGTTTGCAGATTTCGATTCAAAGCATTCAGGGTTTCGCGGAGTGTTTCGTCATGAACTGTTATGGCAAATTGCTGATATCGGAGAGCTGGAGAATTATTGATTTCTTCTTGATGCCCGGATGGGTCCACATTTGCGAAGTGACGCATCAGTATTTTCCGGAATTCGTCCAGCTCATGATTATCGCGCACTGTGGCGCTCAAGCTATCCCCCGTAATCTTCCCATCCAGCTCTGTTTGTACTGCGGCAACGCAGCTGAATGGACAATAGATCGTTTGAGATTCCGACGAATACGTCCCAGCAATTTCGAGCGAAATCTGTGTGGCCGCTTCACCGGTCGCAGCAGGCGACATCTGAACCGTCAATATGACATTACCATTATTATCAGTATCTTGCGACAGTTCTTCTGCCGCTGCGGTCGAAACAAGACACGCTGCTTTATTTGAGGTAAAAATTGATTCGTCGTATCCTTCAAAATAAGTAATCGAATTTCCTGAAACGGGTGCCAATTCCGATGCGGCATCAACAGAAGTAATGCCAATCAGCTTTTGCCGACTCGAAAAACCCGTCCCTTGGCTGTAATAGACAGATGCTTTCAGGCAAACATCCTTCACATAGGAGGAAAATGCTTTTTCCTGAAGCTCCCCGCCATAAGCATATTTGTCAGAGAGAAAGTAGTTGATAATATATTCTGTAATTTTCAGGTCATCGGTTTTTGTGCCGGTGAGATTGGATACGACGACAGTTACGGGAATCACTGCGTAGGCGCTCTCCATATCCCGTTCTTTCTGGCAAATAAAGCCATCAAAAAGAGCAAAAAATGCACAAAGGAAAGCTACCAGCAACACAATGCTCACCGTCTGCCAAGTGCCGCGCTTTAAGCGCACCTTTTCGTAAAAGAAAACAATCATTGAACGCCACTCCAATAATACAGGCAGCGGCAGGGGAGAAATATTCACCCATGCCGCTGCTCAGCTGTCACTTACTTATCTGTCAAAACCGGGAAAACAGACTGGGGCAGGATGCAATATCCTATAACGTAGACCTTTTCATCTGTAAAAATCAGTTGTTTTGAATTTGAGCAAGAGACTCTTGCTTCTTTATCGCTTCTCCCAACAAAGCGCTCTCAAGCTCTACTTCACGTTGCCAATCTTCGCTACTACTTCTATCCGAAATAGTTTGTCCATTTTGAATCACGTCCAATATTGGAGGCTGATTTAGATCAATATAGTTGCTACCCTGAGCAGTACTTTCTTTTGGTTGTCTCGGGTTTGTCATAAAGCAGGCGACAACTGCCAAAACAAGTATCGCGGTCACGGTTATGATCCAAGTATGAGGCTTTCGATAAGAAAGTACAGCACGGATTCGTGTTTTCACATTCTTACTGCCGAAGGCCAGCGGGCAGGCCGCAAAAATACGCTGGTTTGCAGTGCAGGAGAGCAACGTCTGCGAATACGCAGCGCGCTGTGAATCACTCATATTCTTGACAGCACATTCGTCACATGCCAACTCAATATCTTTACAAAGGAAATAATACGCAATCCAAATCAAAGGATTGAACCAATGAAGAGAAAGAATTAAGAACGCAATGGGCTTTAGCCAATGATCGCGGCGTTTTATATGTGCACGTTCATGTGCAATTATGCTATCCAATTCCTTGCTCTTTATATGGAACGGAATATAGATGCGCGGCGCAAACAGGCCAAGAATAAACGGAGCATTCACATGCTCGCTTTGATACACATTTGCCGAGAGCCGGACAGCAGTTTTCACTTTGCTGCGGAGATGTATATAGCTTAACGCTTCAAACAGAAGCATTGCTGCCATACCAGTACACCAGACGATTCCAACATAAGGAACAGGAGCAGCGAAGCTTTCAGCAGAAAGCATTCCATGTGCAGATGCCGAAAAGCTGCTTATATTGGGAATGATACTCAAGCGACTTTCCAATGCGTTTGGCATGAGAAGCCGAATCCCAACAAAGCTCCACAATAAGGGGAACAGCCATTTTGGAGCCTTGCGGAATATGATGCGGACAAGTAGGACAGCCAGTACAAGCCATCCGGCATTGATGCTCATATTAAGCAGCTTCATAAACAATTCAGTCATCCGGATGCTCCTCCCGAAAACGGTCGATCATCTGCTGCATCTCTTGAATTTCATCTGCCGTGAGCTGTTGGCTTTTGGTAAATGCGGTCAAAAAAGCTGGAATCGAACCGGCAAATTTTTTCTCAACCAATTCTTCAATTTCAGCTGTCTGTATCTGCTCCTTAGATACCAGCGAAGAAACAATCGTATTTTCATTCTTTATCACGCCACGCTCCGATAAACGCTTTATTACCGTGTAAGTGGTAGTAACCTTCCAGCCCAGTTGCTCTGCACAAAGCTGAGCTAAATCTCTGCTCTTGATGGGTTCATGATCCCAAAGGATCAGGCAAAAACGGTATTCGCTTTCAAAAACTTTTGGTGTACTCATTCTAGCGGCCTTTCATTCTAATCTGTTAGTATTATTCTAACGGATTAGAGTTGAAAAGTCAATAGGGGAAATGTGCATTTTATCACTTAGCGCTGGAAGTGCTTGGGCTTTTGCGGGTCTGACCGTTGCCGACGAATAAGCATCTGCCGTACCTGCCGCTCTTCTGTGTCCTCTTTGAGCAGTCGGGATGTTTCCTGCTTGGCGTTCAGCAGCAAACTGAACGATGGCTTCTTCTGCAAGGCATCCTCCAGCTGCTGTTCTGCCGCCTTTTCCTGCGCAGGACGAATTGCCTGCCGTGCTTCATACAGCTCCACCGGGTCGAAATCCGCAGCCTGCGCTTTCAGTTCAGCGTATTCATCCAAAGCCTTATCTAACTCGGCAGAGTATTTTTGCTCCTGCGTCTCCAGCTTTTTCAGGCCGGCTTCCATTGCAGCAATATCCTTGTGGAACGCCTCTGCGCCTGCATCCTCCGCATACTCAAATTTTTGCAGAAGAAGTGCCTTTTCAGAACGCAGTTCTTCCAGTTCTTCCGTCAGCTCTGTAATGCGGACAGCCAGTGCCTTGTGGCGCTTCACATGGTATATTGGCAATTCTTTTTTCTCGGTAATCAGCGCTTTGCGCTCCTTGCTTTTTTCCTTGATTTGTTGTACCAGCCCGGTATAACATTCCAGCTCAGGTTTCCATACGGCGAGAGATTTCTGAATATGAGATTTGCCGCTGCGAATATGGGAGAGCTGATAACAGAAGATCAGCACACGGCTCCGCAGCTTCTCCAGTCCCTCAGCAATGGTCGGTACGGTGCGGGCAATCATTGCTGCCAGCTTCTTGATTTCGGCTTTCAGCTCCCGCAGAAGCGCATTGTCCGCCCTGATCTGCCGGTTCAGTTCGCAGCGGTCAGAGATGATTCCCTTGCGCTCCAACGCCTGTGCCGTTACGCCCTCATGGATAGTAGGAATCTCATCCAGTCCCCGTGCGGCGTTGCTGCGGTGGTCAATGCGTTCCTCCCGCCCGGCGCGTTCCAGATAGCGGTTGGAAACGTCAGCCCACGCCGCCCGCCATGCCGCAAGCTGTTCCTCGCTGTTCCAGCGCTCGGAGATGGGATTCTGCCTGCCGTAACGGGTGCTTTTGGGATGCTTGTCAGCCCGTATAAGCCCCTGTGCATCGGCCTCGGAAGAAACCATATACACCTTCTTCTTGCCGACTTTATAGGGATACTGCTTCTCCCATCCCTCGTCCTGTGCCGCCTTAAACTCGGCGGCAGTAAAACCGCGTTCTTCGCCGTTTCTCATGCAGAGATATTCCTTCTCGGTCTTGTACTGCCACTTACCCTGTTCATCCAGCGGGCGCACCGTCAGCAGAATATGGGCATGAGGATTGTGACCGTCGGTGTCATGAATGGCGGCATCAGCGCACATTCCGTCTGATACAAACTGCTCTCGGATAAATTCTTGCAGCAGCGCAATTTGTTCCTCACGGTTCAGCTCTATGGGCAGGGCAACGACAAATTCCCGCGCCAAACGGCTGTCCTTGGCTGTCTCCACTTCCTCCACGGCGTTCCATAGTTTTTCACGATCCTGCCATTCCTGCGGGGCACATTTCGGCAGAAACACCTCCTGCCAGACAAGCCCCCGCTTTTTCGTATAGTCGTGCTGTATCCCATCGTAATCGTTGTAGAGACGGGAACAGCTTAGGTAAGCAGAGGCGGCCACGGCGGAGCGCCCTGCGCCCCGGCTGACCACCTTCGCTTCCATATGATAAATTGCCATCGTTCGTTCACCTCGTTTTCTTTTTTCTGTTTCTCTTTCGTAAAAGAGAAAATGGACGGGCAGAACGCCCGTCCATCTCTGCGGCAAAGCTGCCGGTGGCAGGTTTGCGCAGGCGGTTGGAAAAATAGCGTCGGTTGAAGCGACGGTATTTGCCCAATCGCGCAGACGATGACAGCAGCGCCCGCAGGTGCTGTGGCATTGTCTGTCGCTTTCCGCAGAAAGCGAAATCCCCCTCGGAGAGCGCACGATGCCGTAGGCATACCACCGCCCCTTCGGGGTGGTGAGTAAGTGCGCCCTTTGGGAGAAAAAAGAGGAAGGTCCCCGGTTTCCCGGAGACCTCCCAGCAGATTCAATCGTGCTGCGGCAGCTTCTGTATCAGATAATCCTCCAGTACAGTCGGCTCCATCGTCCGCACTTCTGGCAGCACCTTTTCCAGAATTGCGCCCTCCTGAATGAGCCTGCGTGTTCTGGCTTTGCGCTCCTTGACCCGATCCCGCGCCTGCGCTTCTTCCAACCGGTGCTGTGCCTGCAACAGTTTCTTTTCCGCATCTGTCATCATGCGAAAGCCCTCCTTATCTTCGTTTCTGCCAGACGATTTCATAGCCCAGCGCGTCGGCAAGCTGGACAGCTTCGACATAGCGCAGGGATTCCCGCTGGAGCTTATTGGACAGGTTTGATACGCTGTCAGACCAGCCGTGTTCATCCCGCAGTAGATCAACGACCTCCTGCATGGTCATGCCCTGACGGACGATGTATGACTTGATCTCATTTCTCAGATTGGATTTCATCAACTTTTACCTCCATATTTTCGTGATATTGGTTTTTGAGTAAGTGAACTGTGTGCGCTTTGTGGTGAAAAATCTGCTGTGCCGCAAATCCGCTCAGATTTCCGTCCGTGACGCCCTGTTCGTAACAGTACCCTACCAGCTTCATCGTTTTGTGCGAAAGCATACGAAATGGCAGGATATGCCACAGTCCAGTGCGGCGGCTTCACGCTTCGGTAAATCACCGGATGGTGCAGCGCGTTCGACCTACGGCGAAAATCTTCACGGATTTCACAAGCATTGATTTTGGGGCTGCAAGATTGAGCCGCCGGTGTACGGCTCGGTACAGAAGAGCCCTCTTGTGTACGCTTCTGTACGCCGGTTTTGTGTACCAGCCGTCGGTTCAGCGGCAGATTTTACACGTTGACGTGAAATACTCCACGGTGCTCACAAGCAAAAGCGGTTTTTAAGAATGAAATCAAAAACAGCCGTACAGAGTGTACGGCGTGTACGGCAGTTTTGAAGTCCGTTTCTTATTTTCAATACGGCGGCGGATTGATCACCTCAATACCCACAAAGCCCCGCACCCGCTTACCGCCGACATGGACATTGTTGGTGGCCTCTACATTGTAAAGCCGCTCATTTTGTGCAAGCTCAGAGCTGACCCGGTTGGCAGACATGGGCTTCTGCGCGTTGTCGTCGCACCATCTTGTGTAGGCTTCATAAATTGCCTTGGAGCTGGCCTCGCTGTCTGCCCGAAAGCGTATATAGCCCTCAGATTGCAGAAACTCGATCACATTGTTGCTGCTGCGCTTGACCGTCTCCATATTTTCTCTGGCTTTGCCCGAAATGCTGAACTGATAGTTGTTCCCAATCAGCCGGTGCAGCCCCTCCAGACACCATAGGAAGATACCATCCTTTTCCCGCAGCAGCTTGTCCACCAGAAACGGATCATCCGCTCTGCCTGCGGGCCGGTCTTTGGTGGTCAGCACGATCTGGCGGCGAAAAAAGCCGTCGGACTTGTCGTGCAGGGCGGTCAGCGCACCGTTTCCGAAGCAGAGGAAGCGAACATAAAGCTGGCTCTGATAGCTCTGAACGCCCTTGCGCTCCATGTCCATCTTGCACTCCGAAGTCACGATGGATTTGATATAATTCGTCTTGGGCAGGGCGCTCATATCCATATCATCGTCCACCATCAGGAGCTTGTTTTCCAAGTCCGCGCGGCTGAACCGGTTGCTCTCGACTTTCTGGATGCTGGTGGTATTCATACTGTCGCCCAGCAGCGAGCGCATGACCAGTCCGATGCGGCTTTTGCCCTCGCCACCCTTGCCGATGAGCATGAGCATTTTTTGCCCCTTGGTAGTCGGCAGCAGGCAGTAACCAAGGAACTCCTTTGGACAGTCCGGAGGTCAGCACCCCGGAGATTTCCTCCAGAATGAGATTGCCGATCTGCCCCTCATCCTCAATGAGGCCATCCACCGTGAACAGCCGCCCGCGCACACATTTCATGGGGTGCTTGTCCAAAAACTGCTGGCAGAACAGCACTTCATTGATGTGTTTGCCGTCGTACCAGTCAGGCCACGCCTGCGGTGTCATTTCCATCTTCCAATTCCTCCTTGTGAATTTCCTCTAATCTTCTTCGCAGCCTGTCCAGCTTGCCGTCTTCCATCTGGTGCTGCACCACTTCGGCGCGTTCATGGGAATCCCCGGCGCACAAAATATCCAGATAGTATTCCGTTTCATCGAGCTTGCGACAGGCTTCCGTAAACCGTGCGTGAACAGGTTGATCAGGTGACTGCGGCGCATACCGCACCTTCCAGTTCCGCAGCACACGGGCGTAATCAGACAGAACAGAAAAGCACAGCCGCTCGTTTTCCATGAGCTGCTGTGCTTCTGTTCGGATGCGTTTTGCGTGAAGCGCTGCTGCGCTGGGCGGCTTGTCCGGGCTGAGATGAAAATCTGTCATCAGCTTCCGTGCCGCATCGTAGGGTGAAAGCTGAAACAGCCTGCCCACAAAGTCGATCACATCCCCGTGCTCCCCGCAGGCGAAGCAATAATAGTGGTCGTCGGCCACATACAGGCTGGGATGTCGGTCATTGTGAAACGGGCAGAGGGCTTTGCCGTATCGGTTCACATCGATCCCGTACAGCTCTGCCGCTTCCCGCAGATTGATGTTTTCTTTTACGATTTCAAAAATACGCATGATACCTCCATTTCTGCGCAAAAACGGCGGCCTGCCCGATCTGGGGCAAGCCGCCGTCTGTGTCTTTTCTTATGATGTTTTGATTTCTTCCTCATTCTTGGTTTCTCGCAAGGCTTTCTTCCGTGCGCCCTGCCGCTTGATCTGTGCTGCATACCGGCAAGCATCGGAGCAGTATTTGACGCTGCTTCGTGTCGTAGGAAACACCTTGCCGCAGTTTTCACAGGTACACTCCCGGCTGCGGCTTTCTGCCGCCTCCTGCCGGTAGAATTTTGCCCGGCAGTTGGGGCCGCAGAACAGGGTGTTCGTCCGTTTGGATGCAAATTCCTGCCCGCAGCACTTGCAGGTCAGCATGAAAGGCTGACCGACAGCGTGTTCACCAGCCTTGATTTTCTGATACCGTTCCCGGCTTTTAATGCGATGTCGCTTGAGCTGCTCCTGCCGCTTGATTTCTTCCTCGGTCAGCTCCGGCGCGGGAAGCTCAAACTGCCCGATAAAGCGAAGGTGGATCTCCACCTCCTGCACCCTGTCGCCGTCAATGCGCTCTGGGGCATGGACGATGATTTTCTCAATAAACTCATTGATCATGGGCGTGGTCAGCTCGGAAAAATCGGTGTACTTCTTTGCCAGCTCCAAAAACTGCTCCACACGGGCGGTGTCCTCTGCGAAAGCGGACAGCTTTTCTTCCGCTTCTGCGACAGCAGTTTGCAGCGCTTTCTGCTCGGCTTCGTAATCTGCCAGCAGGCGGTCAAAGCGTTCATCGGTAATGCGCCCGACGGCAAAGGATTCATAGAGCTTTTTGATGATGGTGTCCAACTCGGCAATGCGCTTTTTGTCCTTGCTCAGCTTTCGCTTGGCATCCTTGGCCGCTTCTGCCTGTTGGAGCTGGGAGGCAGAGCGCACCTTTTCCATGAACGCCTCCTGATTGGAAATCGCAAAGGTGCTGACCGTGCGGATGGTGTCCAGAATCAGGGTGCGCAGAGCCTTGGTGGAGATGTAGTGACCAAAACAGGCACTTGTCCGTTTCTGATGCGCCAGGGTATAGGCAGAGCAGTCGAAAAAGTCAGATGGGTACGGATTATTCTCTGTGCCGCCTTTGGAGCGATGGTTATACATCTTTTCTCCGCAGTCAGCGCAGTACAAAAGCCCGGTCAGCGGATTCGCTTCTCCCAGCGTGTCAATGCGCTTTGGCGTCTTGCGGAGCTTCTGCGCAAGCTCGGACCGGAATACGGTTTTGAGACCATTATCATCGAGAAAAAGCAGGATGATCATCGCGATATCAGCAGCACCTATGTCCGGGAGGAACTGGACCGGGGCAACATCGAAAAGGCCAACGAACTTCTGGGGGAACCCTATGCCATCCACGGCAGGGTCGTGCACGGAAACCATATCGGCGGTGTTGTACTGGGTTTTCCCACTGCCAACATCCTTCCGCCGCCGGAGAAACAC
>OODP01002024.1_pt1 | contig 10262 bp, 9 predicted proteins | sample 1671011 | NCBI WGS metagenome assembly OODP01 (sample SAMN06348113, study PRJEB24527) | human gut metagenome | biome: human gut; feature: ankylosing spondylitis patient; material: feces | host: Homo sapiens | place: China | collected 2015-10
GTCGGAAAACGAAAGTAGGAAGAAAACTACTTCGTTTTCCTCCTACTCGATTTTTCAGGCGTGCATTAAATTATCTTTAGATTCAGTTTTTGCAGATTCGATATTTTCTTGATAAATTGCATTTTAAATTCAATATTAAATTAATAAAAGTTATGAAGAATCTTATTTGGATAAGCACAATGGCTTTAGGTTGTATGGCTTTACTTCCGGCATGTAACGGAGCCAGTATAGAAGGTGCATGGGTTGAACCTGTACCGGGTATGGAAAATATGCAGCAGGGTTTTGTTCTTGAGCCCGATGGAACAGCTTCTTCTATAAATATGGCTACTCTTCAGTATGAATCATGGAAAAAAGAGGGGGATGTACTTATTTTCGCCGGTAAAAGTATTGGCAACCACTAGACGATTGCTTTTTCTGATACATTGGTGATTAAAGATTTGTCTGATAAAACTTTACTTTTGGAGAAAAACGGTACGGTATATTCCTATTCCAGAAGTGATGAGGCACAGACCTCTCAGACAGCATTGCCTGCACAACAAAAAGAAACAATTTCTGTAAAAGGAGAGCTGATTATAGCTCATGAAGTCCGGTCGTTTGTTGCTGATGGAGATACTGTTTGCTATTGGGTGATAGACAAAACCGGAGAGCTTTACAAGCAGTATGATGAACTGACTAAAGGACAAAAGAATGGAGTACCTGTGCATGCAGAACTAGAGGTAAGAGATATGGGTAAATCGCAGGAAGGTTTTGCTGCAGAGTACGATGGAGTGTACGAAGTTGTAAAAATCGACAAACTTTCTGCTAAATAGTTGCAGCAGAAAACTCTTTTATCTGATATATATCAAAATCCCGGCTCATTTTCTATTAGAGAGGAGCCGGGATTTTGCTGATAATTGCTTACCTGTTTATTGAGGATGAGCCATATTGGCAGACGTAGCATATAGCCCAATCATATTTCCTGTAAATCCGCCAGCTACATTAGTTGAGAGAATATCTCCGGAAACAATACCTCCTAAATTTTTAAAAGAATGTCCATCGGTAGAATAGTTGAATGTGTATTTATCTCCTTCGGCTTGTATCTGTAAATATAAGGGTTGTTGCATATCGACAGGAGTATTAGCAACGATTTCCGATTTTCCATTATTTGTACGCTGAAGCAGTAAGTAACATTCATTTCCTTTTCGGGTTATCCCGAATACATAATTAAACGATTCTTTCTGATAACACACCATTCCGGCAAGTTCATTTTCTGCTGTCGGTTTATATTGCAGGTTTACAGAAGCCGTAAAGCAGTTGTGTTGCTGGCGGAAAAAAAGTGTTGAAGTTGGTCTTGCCTCTGTTATGTCAGTAGCATAAGGAGTTATTTGTAATCCGTTTTCTCCTATTGAGATAAATTTTTCACGGGCATCACGAATGCCTACCCATCGGTTATCGAGTGGGAGTGAATTCAAGTTATCTGTAAATGTGAAGTTTCCGTTGGGAACAAACCCGTTTGTTCCCGTCTGGTTTTTTACACCATCAGGCATTTTTAATTTGGGTTGCAACGCTTGCATGCCACCTTCGAAAACGGGAAACTCTTCCGACCAGTCGACAGGCAGTATATAGGTTTCTCTTCCAGTATTAACTCGGTTGCATTCATTAGGGCGTACAGCTAAAAATACTCCGTACCATTTTCCGGAAGGAGTGTCTGTTATATCGGCATGTCCTGCCCGGTCGACCTTATCCGGACGGTTTGCCGGAAGATGTCTTTGCGAAAGAATCGGATTCTGTTTCGACGGAACAAACGGTCCGGTAGCACTGTCACTGATAAAAATTACTTCCGAATGGTTGTCGCCCGTACCTCCTTCTGCACACATCAGATAATATTTGCCTTCTTTTTTATATAGGTGAGGAGCTTCTATCCATATTGGTTTTTTGGTGATGTCAACACCTCCATTTACTATAACTTTGTCTGTTCCGGCTATTATTTGGTCTGTTTGCACGTCATATTCCCAGATTTTAATTACTCGATGTCCTTCATATAAAGCCTGTTCGGGAGCGTCATTATGCACTATATAAGCTTTACCGTCGTCATCGAAAAAGATAGACGGATCTATTCCGTCGAAGTTTAGCTTGATAGGATCGCTCCAGCCTTTTGCCGGATCGAATGTTTTCACAATGATATTCCCCAATCCTCCTCCGATATGGGTCGTAATCATATAGAAAGTATCGTTGTATGGATTATATCGGATAGTGGGGGCATAAATACCTTCACTGATCTTGCAGTTTTGTAGTTTTAGTTGTGAAGGACGTTCGAGGACGTGACCTATCGGTTTCCAGTTTACCAGATCAGTAGAATGGAATATAGGTACTCCCGGATAGACGGCAAATGAAGAGCATGCCAGATAATAATCATTTCCTTTTCGGCAAATGCTAGGATCTGGATAGCATCCTTGTAATATGGGACTATAAAATTCATTTGCTGAAAGCTTGTTATCGTTATAAACTTTGTCCTGTCCGGTATAGGTGAAATGACTGAAAATGGCATTATCGGGTGATGAAGCCTGAAGCTGGTTGCCATAAGTAAATCCTGCCAGACTTATGGCTGCTAATGTGAGTAGACGGATGTGTTTTTTCATTGTTGATTTGAATTAATGTTTGTTGCAAAAATATGGATTTATGTTGTTGGAGATTGACAGCTATGTTGCAAATATTGTTCTATTGATAACATTATGTACCAGCGTGTCAGGTAAATATTGAGGATATGTACGGTATTTGAAAAAATAAGTAACATAGATTATACTATGTTCTATCGGACGTGAAAACTGTCTTTTTATAGTTATTTATACATACGGATTACTTTGTTTTGTAGAAATGTTCTACTTTTGGGGACTGTTTTTAGAATATTTAGGAATTGGAAAATTCAACAAACGAGTTATTATGAAACAAATTAAGTGTATTGGTATCCTGACATCAGGTGGTGATGCATCAGGAATGAATGCAGCGATTCGTGCTGTGACTCGCAGTGCCATTTGTAACGGTTATACTGTGAAAGGTATTTACAGAGGGTATGAAGGTTTGATCCGTAATGAGATTAAGGAACTTACGACTCAGGATGTCAGCAGCATTATCCAGCGTGGGGGAACAATCTTGAAGACTGCACGTTCGAAAGACTTTATGACTCCCGAAGGCCGTAAGGTGGCATACGATAATATGGTAGCTGCTGGTATTGATGCATTGGTTGTAATCGGCGGAAACGGTTCATTAAGCGGAGCGCAGATATTTGCCAATGAGTTTGATGTTCCTTGCATCGGTTTGCCGGGAACTATTGATAATGATTTGTATGGAACGGACTCTACTATCGGATATGATACAGCCTTGAACACAATTGTAGACTGTGTGGATAAGATTCGTGATACAGCAACTTCACACGATCGTATTTTCTTCGTTGAAGTGATGGGACGTGATGCCGGTTTTCTGGCACAAAACAGTGCGATTGCTTCTGGAGCAGAAGCAGCCATTATTCCTGAAGACCAGACTGACGTAGACCAGCTGGAGAAATTTATCGGTCGTGGCTTCCGTAAGTCGAAGAACAGCAGTATAGTCATCGTGTCGGAAGCTCCGAAAAACGGAGGTGCAATGTACTATGCAGAGCGTGTGAAAAATGAATATCCGCAGTACGATGTACGTGTAACAATCTTAGGGCATTTGCAGCGAGGTGGTTCTCCTAGTGCTTACGACCGTATTTTGGCTAGCCGTCTGGGAGTAGGAGCTATCGAGGCATTGAAAGAAGACCAGCGTAATGTTATGATAGGTATCCGCAATGATAAAATTGTGTATGTTCCTTTCACTGAGGCTATCAAGAAAGACAAACCTTTGGATAAGTCGCTGATTGAAGTGCTAGACGAACTTTCTATTTGATAACAGTTTTTTGTTTTGCCACAGGCTGTATGATTATTGCAGCCTGTGGCATTTTTTATTCTGCCAGATATTGTAGTATATCTTCAGTCCGGTCGGCTATAAAATCAGGATGGTATGCTTCCAGTTCCGTGCGTGGACGGAATCCCCAGCTTACTCCTATGGTGGTTACTTCTGCATTTATTCCGGTCTGCATGTCTACGCATGAATCTCCGAGATAAACGACCTCTTCTTTTTTTACTCCCGTTTTCTCAATAATTTCAAAAATGACACTGGGATCGGGTTTGGCTGGTACTCCTTCTCTCTGTCCGAATACTTGTGCGAATGTTATTTGCGGGAAATATTGTTTGATCAGTTTGGAGGTAGCTTCCTGATATTTATTAGAGGCTACTGCCAGCATCATACCTTTGCGTTGCAGTGTATCCAGTACATCGGTTATACCCGGATAGGGTTGGCTAAGGTCTGCATTGTGTATATTATAATAAGGTATAAACAGAGAACGTATTTTCAGAATATTCGCTTCACTGCGTTCATTTTCAGGTAAGGCACGTTCAAAAAGTTTGTTTATTCCGTTTCCTACAAAATAGCGGTAGGCATCTGTTTCGTGTGTAGGAAATCCACATTCCTGCAATGCGTAATTGGTTGCTCCTGCCAGGTCGGCAATTGTATCAATCAATGTTCCGTCAAGATCGAATATTGCTAGTTTTTTCATAATCTGTATGTCTTGTTTTTATGCTTTGCAAAGATACAATAAATGAATGAATAAAGTTCATTTAGATTTTTGGGGAGCGAATGAAAAAACATCATGAAATGTTTGCGAAAACTTGCTGATGTTTTTTTTAAAATTGAGCAATTTTTCAGCTAAACTTGCTGATGTTTTTTTGAGGACTATTCTTCGGATACTAAAAGCTGATTTGTTATCTTTGTATTCTTTCTGGTTAACGCTGATAATTGTTTGTGGCATGAAAAACATAATAAAGCTTCTTATCCGTTTAGTCTGTATGGTGTGTCTTACTTTTATGGCCGTACATACAGCCTGTGCACAGTCGGATGAATTTGCCACATGGACAGGAGTCAAATTAAATTATAAAGTGACGAGCCGCTGGAATCTGTCGGGGGCGGCAGAGTTTCGTTCGAAAAACCATCTGAAGGAAGCCGATCGTGTAAGTCTGAATTTGGGGACTGGTTACAATATATTGTCTTTCTTAAAATTGGAAGGACTGTATGAAGTACATTACCGGAATAGAGGTAGTGAAGGGTGGAAGTTCAGACATCGTTATCTTGCCGGAGCGCAGGGATATCTGAAATGTCATGATTTTAAATTGTCTTTACGGGAATTTTTTCAGCAGACCTTTTTCGAAGGAGATGTAGAAAGCAGGCTCCGCTCGCGGATAAAGATCGATTACGCACCTGTATCCTGGAAAGTACAACCCTATTTTTCTGTAGAGCTTTACCAGCCGGTAGGAGAGGACGTATTTTTCAGTATAGCGCGTATGCGTTATCGTCCAGGAGTAAATGTAAAACTGTCAAGTCAGTGCTCATGTAATGTTTTCTATTGCCGTCAGTATGAACCGAAACGGTCTGCCAATATCGTAGGAATCGAATTTTCTGTCAGCATTTAGTATGCATTCGACTTTTCTGTGCGGATATGCCGAATATATAAAAATCCAGACGGATACTTTTTTGTGGAAATAACTTTCGTTATTTTTGTGATATGAAATCTTTAACTGTTTGATAAAATGAATTTTCTGGAACTTGTAAAAGCACGTTATTCAGTAAGGAATTATGAGGAACGTCCGATAGAACAAAACAAGCTGGACTATATAATGGAGTGTGTGCGTCTTGCACCGTCGGCTGTAAATTTCCAGCCTTGGAAATTTGCTGTGATAACCGAGAAAAAACTGCTGGAAGCCTTGAAATCTGCCTATCCCCGTGAATGGATAAAGACAGCTCCTTGTATCATTGTGGCCTGTGGCGATCATAATGTAGCATGGCATCGTAAGTTGGACAACAAAGATCATACCGATGTGGATGTTTCTATTGCAGTAGAACATTTGTGTCTGGCTGCAGCCGAACAAGGATTGGGAACATGCTGGTATGCAATTTTGATGTACCTCTCTGTAAGGAGATATTGGGATTGCCTGCAAACATAGAGCCGGTAGCCCTTGTTCCGGTAGGATATCCTGCCTCGCAGGAGGTTCCGGAGAAGAACCGCAAGCCTTTACAGGATATTTTATTCTGATAAATTTACATTATTTAATAGCGGATATTTACGAAATGTAATCTGAATCCGTAATTTTGGGACACTCTTTAGAAACTGGTTTTCTGGAGAGTGTTTTTTTGTACAATTAATAACTTATTTATATTATGGAGAACATCGGAGTCGGATTATTGTTAATGGTGGTCGGAATGTGCACCGTTTTCTTGATTCTTCTGATTGTTATCTGGATAAGTCAGTTCCTTATTTCTGTGGTGAATAAGATAGCCCCTGAAGAAGAGCCGAAGAAGAAGCCTGTTACAAGTGGGCCTTCTACAGATGCCGGGGCAATGGATGCTATTAAGGCCGCTGTGGAAATTCTGACTGCCGGTAAGGGTCAGGTGATAAAGATTGAAAAATTGAAATGAATCTGTTAAAGAAAAACACATTACTTTTACAATGGAAAAAGAAGTAAAATTTAGTCTGGTCTTTCGTGATATGTGGCAGAGCGCAGGAAAATATGTGCCTCGCGTAGACCAGTTGGTTAAGGTGGCCCCAGCCATTATCGAAATGGGGTGTTTTGCTCGTGTTGAAACAAATGGGGGAGGTTTTGAACAAGTTAATTTGCTTTTTGGAGAAAACCCGAATAAAGCTGTACGTGAATGGACAAAACCGTTTCACGAAGCAGGTATTCAGACACATATGTTAGACCGTGCCTTGAATGGCTTGCGCATGAGTCCGGTTCCTGCCGACGTACGCAAATTGTTTTATAAGGTAAAAAAAGCTCAGGGAACAGATATTACACGTACCTTCTGCGGACTGAATGATGTTCGCAATATTATCCCTTCAATCGGTTATGCTCACGATGCTGGAATGATTTCTCAGTGCTGTCTGTGTATCACATATTCACCGGTGCATACCGTAGAATATTATCTGGATATGGCAAAGAAACTGATTGAAGCCGGATGTGATGAAATCTGTATCAAGGATATGGCAGGTATCGGACGTCCGGTTTTCTTAGGTAAGATCGTTGCTGGCATCAAGCAGATAAAGAAAGATATTACTATCCAGTATCACTCTCATGCCGGACCTGGTTTTAACATGGCTTCTATTCTCGAGGTATGTAAGGCCGGATGTGACTATGTAGATGTTGGTATGGAACCTCTTTCATGGGGTACAGGACATGCCGATGTAATCAGTGTGCAGGCAATGTTGAAAGATGCCGGCTTTAAGGTTCCTGAAATCAATATGCAGGCCTACATGAAAGTACGTTCGCTGATTCAGGAATTTATGGATGATTTCCTGGGCTTGTATATCAGTCCGCGTAACCGTCTGATGAACTCATTACTGATCGGTCCGGGACTTCCGGGTGGTATGATGGGTAGCTTGATGGCCGATTTGGAAACCAATCTGGAGTCTATCAATAAATATAAGGCAAAACGTAATTTGCCGTTTATGACTCAGGATGAACTGCTTATTAAGCTGTTTGATGAAGTGGCATATGTATGGCCACGTGTAGGTTATCCTTGTCTGGTTACTCCGTTTAGCCAATATGTAAAGAATCTGGCTATGATGAATGTTATCCAGATGGAAAAAGGTAAGGAACGCTGGGGTATGATTGCCGATGATATCTGGGATATGATTTTGGGTAAGGCAGGACAGTTGCCCGGCAAGCTGGCTCCGGAAATTGTGGAAAAGGCTGAACGTGAAGGACGTAAATTCTTTACAGGTAATCCTCTGGATAATTATCCTGACCAGCTGGATAAATATCGTCAGATGATGTGGGAAAAGAAATGGGAAACCGGTCAGGACGATGAAGAACTCTTCGAATATGCTATGCATCCGGCTCAGTATGAGGCCTACAAGAGTGGAAAGGCTAAAGCTGATTTCTTGGAAGATGTGAAGAAACGCCGTGAAGCGAAGGAAGAAGTACACATGGCCAACGATCAGACTAAGATATTGACTGTTGATGTCAACGGTCAGCCATATCGTGTGACAGTAGCCTTTGGTGATGTTAATCCTGCAACTTTGCATGGTGCTCAGGCAGCTGCTCCTGCAGAACAGCCTGCGGCAGTTCCTGCTGGCGAAGGTAAAGAAGTGCTTTCACCGCTTGAAGGTAAGTTCTTCCTGACCAAGAATGCTCAGGAAACTCCGCTGAAGGTAGGAGATAAGGTGAACCAGGGCGACGTAATATGCTACGTGGAAGCCATGAAGACTTACAATGCGATACGTGCCGAGTTTAGCGGAACCGTAACTGCCATTTGTGCTAATTCGGGTGATTCCGTATCAGAAGATGATGTATTAATGAAGATATTATAATGGAAGATATATTTGCAAGATTATATGATATGACTGCGTTCAGCAATATTGTTGCTGATCCGCGGTTTCTCATCATGTATGCCATTGCTTTTATTCTCCTTTATCTGGGTATCAAAAAGCAGTATGAACCTTTGCTGCTTGTGCCGATAGCTTTCGGGGTATTGCTAGCCAATTTCCCGGGTGGCGATATGGGAGTTATACAGGCTGATGAGAATGGCATGGTGATGGTGAATGGTGTGATGAAGAACGTCTGGGAAATGCCTCTGCATGAAATTGCTCATGAGCTGGGCTTGATGAACTTCATTTATTATATGTTGATCAAGACAGGATTCCTTCCTCCTATCATCTTTATGGGAGTAGGTGCATTGACCGATTTTGGACCGATGCTTCGTAATCTTCGTCTTTCTATTTTTGGAGCGGCTGCTCAGTTGGGTATCTTTGCTGTACTGCTGGTAGCTATCCTGATGGGATTTACTCCTAAGGAAGCTGCTTCACTGGGTATTATTGGTGGTGCAGATGGTCCGACAGCTATCTTTACAACAATCAAGCTGGCTCCTCATTTGTTAGGTCCTATTGCTATTGCGGCTTATTCGTACATGGCTTTGGTTCCGGTTATCATTCCGCTGGTTGTTCGTATCTGGTGTACTAAGAAGGAACTTTCTATCAATATGAAAGAACAGGAGAAGAAATATCCTTCGAAGACAGAAATCAAGAACCTGCGTGTGCTGAAGATATTGTTCCCTATCGTAGTTACAACCATTGTAGCTTTGTTTGTTCCGAGTGCAGTACCTTTGATCGGTATGTTGATGTTCGGTAACCTGGTAAAGGAAATCGGTAGCAATACTTCACGCTTGTTTGATGCAGCTTCCAATAGTATTATGAATGCAGCAACTATCTTCCTGGGTATTTCAGTAGGAGCAACTATGACAACAGATGCTTTCCTGAATTGGACTACTATCGGCATTGTAATTGGTGGTTTCCTTGCCTTTGCATTGTCTATTTCAGGTGGTATTTTGTTTGTGAAGGTTTTCAATCTCTTCACTAAGAAGAAGATTAATCCGCTGATTGGAGCTACTGGACTGAGTGCTGTGCCTATGGCAAGCCGTGTAGCCAATGAAATTGCTTTGAAATACGACCCGAAGAATCATGTGCTTCAGTATTGTATGGCAAGTAATATTTCAGGTGTTATCGGTTCGGCTGTTGCTGCCGGTGTGCTGATTTCTTTCTTGGGATAAGACTCTTGTATTCTAATAAAAAACTCCTTTTATACACTGCTCTGGGCGGGTGTAAAAGGAGTTTTTTTATTAGGGGTATATCTTTTATTTTATTTTGTTCTATTGCTGTCCGGTAGAACTTTTACGATTGTTGGCATTTGCTTGAATATAGTCGTTTGAACATTGTTTTAATAAAACGGGAACTGCCAGTGTAAATATATCTTGGTCTGATACATAATAATTTATAGAGTGATGTTTATACAGAAAAACAGCTCTTTCAAAGTAGTATGATGACCAGCTCTTTTTCAAACGACCTATGAAGGCTCATGAAGATTTCTTATCGGGCAGCAATAATAACTGTAATGTCAAAATGAAAAACGTGTTGCTCGATGTATGAAAAAAGAAAGAGGACAATCCTCGGAAGAGAATTGTCCTCTCATATAACTCTTAGGTATAGAGTGTTAGTCTAAATTATTTGTCGCCACGGATAGCTGCGATACCCGGAAGGATTTTACCTTCGATAGCTTCCAACAAAGCACCACCACCAGTAGAGATGTAAGAAACCTGATCAGCCATACCAAACTTGTTGATACAAGCTACAGAGTCACCACCACCGATCAATGAGAATGCACCTT
>OODP01002025.1_pt1 | contig 10260 bp, 8 predicted proteins | sample 1671011 | NCBI WGS metagenome assembly OODP01 (sample SAMN06348113, study PRJEB24527) | human gut metagenome | biome: human gut; feature: ankylosing spondylitis patient; material: feces | host: Homo sapiens | place: China | collected 2015-10
ATCGAGCTGATGCAGCTCAGAGAGAATCAGGGAGAGAATGGGTAAGAATGCGTTTGGGAGAAACCTATCTGATTGCCGCTGAGGCTGCTGGACGAAAAGGTGATTTTGATTTGGCTGCTAAATACCTGAATGTCATTAGAGAAAGAGCCGCATGGGCTGAAGGAGAAGAAAAGGCTCCCCAATATTGGAATGTGGAAGGTGGTATGAAGAATAATGTTCAAAGTACATATAAAGAAATTGAAGTTACAAAGGAACAACTTGCTGCCTCTGATTTTGTGTCATTTATGTTGGATGAACGTGGGCGTGAATTATTAGGTGAAACTTGTCGGTGGGAAGATCTGGTGCGTTGTGAAAAACTGGTTGATTGGGTGAAGAAGTATAATCCGAAAGGAGGGAATATTCAATCCTATCATAAACTGAGACCTATTCCTTCAAATCATATAAATCGTCTGAATCCGGTCGGACCAATTAGTGAAGAACAGAATGAAGGATATTATTAATATAAGTCCGGCATGAGGGATACATTGTAAGTATTTAAGCTGGATATAAAAACTGCTTATCTCCAATACCTTTAGACAGAATATTCTAAGGGTATTTGGAGAAGGAGTTTTCTCTCATTCTTACAAATTTTTATGGCATTTATGATGTTTACCGATTTTATGTAATGGCTTATGAGAAACTACTTATTACTAATTTGCCTGGTATATTCTTTGAATCTTCTTGCCACAGTAAGGGAGTTTCCGGTTAAGTTATCTTTGAGTACGATGTTTGACTCGCACACTTCTTATGAAACGGGAATTAAAGGAAGTGTAAATAGCGGTGGTAAAATTGATATTAAACTCATAGATAAGAATACCGGGACATTACTTTTTCAATGCACACTGAATAAGACTTCTACCGAGTTTGCAGGAGGTGGGCAATCTTATGCTAAAGAAAGCTTAGGAAGTGGTGCTACTTACTATCCGGCTTCATGGAATAGTCTCGATTTGAAAACGGCATTGTTTGCTATTGATCGTAAACATTATGATCAACAAACAATAAAACCGTATAGTTTTCTTTCGTCAGATTTAGAGTTGACATTGAAAATAGAAGAGGTAAATGCACAAATGCAATTCTTTAAATTTCCAGGTGTGGGTATTATTGATCAATACGGAGGTAACTCTTTGTTTCATCCTAAACATTTTTGTTATAATTTGGCGAATGCATCTTCATTTGTTACTAAAGCATGGACGAAAGTGAAGACACCTGATATGAATGCAGGTTCTGATCTCGTTATTGCTGCACATCGGGGTGTATGGGGAGATAATCTTGGAGCGGGAGTACCTGAAAATTCTATTGCTGCCATCAAGGATACAAAAAAGTATACCGATGTGCTGGAATCTGATATAATGATAACAAAAGATAAGCAATTAATCGTATCTCATGATTACAGTCTAATGCGTCTGACCGATTCTTCCGGTTCTCCAAGAGACTACTTATTTAATATGAATCTGTCACAGTTGAAGGATCTTCATTTGAGAAAAAGGGATATGACTGTCACTGATTTTAAATACCTTACTTTTGATGATATGGTTGATGCACTTATCAAATATCAGTTAGTGTTGACTGTAGATATAAAAGAAATTATTGCCAGAAGAAAGAATGGAGTCTGTATTGATAATTGTGAATATGATCCTAAAACACACGGTGAAGAGGCAAAAAAGAAAATAAAGGATAGCTGGATGGAAATCATGAAAAAGTGTATTGAGATTGCAGCTTCCAAAAATGCACTACAATATTTAGCGTTCAAATTGCCTCATGAATATACGGACCTCTTGAATTATGTATCAAATGATACTCTCTCTCAAGTGTTGTTCATGCCTGTCATTCAGCCGACAAGGAAAGATTATCTTGACTTTATTGATTCATGGATAGCCAATGGGGGATCCCGAGTGCTTGCTTATCAAACGAATTTTAGGATTGCAGGTGATAAATATCTCTCGGCTTTCACTCGTAATGGGGTGGAATATACGAATTTACTTCATTACGTTTATGCAAAAACAGGGCTGCGTCCTGGAAATTATCCAGAAGAACCAATGGGACCAAAAGGTATAGTAAACCGTTGGGCTGACTGGATGATAAAGGATTTGAGAGTGGACTGGCGAGGTGACTACTACTTTTTTATGAGTATACCTTATGGAAAAATAATGGTGTTGACAACAGATAGACCAGATATGTGGATAAAAATAGATCAAATGTATAAAACGAAAACTCCATAAATTAATCGGTTATGTTAAAAGAATTATTGAAACTATTTGTCTTTGTATTTTTCCTGATTCCATTGGAAAAAGCATTTGCTACTGTCAGAACTTTCGAAGCATCTGTTTCATTATCGGAGTTGTTTGCTCCACAAGCCGACTGGCAAGCTGGCATCATAGGAAATATATCAGGAGGTGGTACTCTGACCGTTAAGATATATTATAAGGAAGTGGGGCTACCTGCTATCCGGATGTATGGAATAGCCTAGATATTGAGACTGCCCTTTTTGCTATTGAAAGAAAAAGGCGGAAAGACGATGGAAAGCTACATAGTTATCTTTCTGGTGGTATGACATTGTTAATTGAAATTACTGAAAATCAGGGAAGCATACAGACTGTGAAAATACCTGGTATCGGTATTGTTGATCGAGATGGAGGGAATGCCTTGTTTTATCCTGACCATTACTGTTACGATTTGAAACACAATGCAGATCCCATAACTAAAATATGGAAACGCTTGAAAATGCCACGGCTTGATCAAGGAGCCGATGTACTAGTTGCGGCACACAGAGGATTCTGGGGGGATAATTTAGGTGCGGGCTATCCGGAAAATTCTACAGGAGCATTTGAAGCGGCACAAAAATATACTGATGTGTTAGAAACGGATATTATGATTACGAAAGATAAACGGATGGTTATTTCACATGATTACAGTCTATCCAGATTATCGAATTACTCAGGACCTTTGACCGATTATTTATTTGATTTGAATTCGAATATATTAGACGGGTTATTTCTTAGAAAACGTAATACAGATGTTAGTATGTATCCTTATTTGTTCTTTGAAGATGTTGTAGATATATTGTTGCAAAGGAAAATGGTTTTGACCGTTGATATTAAAGACGTAAGAGCGAGAAGGGTCAATGGGCAATGTGTAGCTAATTGTGAGTATGATCCGGCTACTCATGGGGATGCAGCTAAATTAAAAATAAAAGAGAGTTGGATGACTTGTTTTCGAACTTGTATTAAGATAGCTGAGGAGAAAGGGGCTTTACAATATCTTGCATTTAAGACGCCATTTACATACGATGAGTTAGCAGCTTATGTTCCTGAAACCACTTTGTGTAAACTCCTGTTTATGCCTGTAATTCAACCAAAACGTAAAGACTTTTTAGACTTTACAGATGGCTGGATAAATCGAGGAGGGAAAAAGGTAATTGCTTACGAAACAAACTTTCTGAATGAAGGGGATCCGTATTTGCAATCATTCACTCGTGATGGCGTTCGTTATGAGAACCTTCTTCATTATGTGTATAAGAAAACAGGACTACGTTCTGGATGTTATCCTGAGGAACCTATTGGACAAATGGGAACAGTGACCCGTTGGGTGGAATGGAAAATGAAATATACCGTCAATGATCGGCGGGGAGATCATTACTGGTTAATGGCCGTTCCTTACGGGAAGATAATGGTAATGACTTCCGACAGACCGGATATATGGTATAAAGTTAACCAAATTTATAATATGACAGGCCAATGAAAGAACTGCGACACAAGATGAGAATCTGGAGAATACTACTTGTTTTTCTCCTATTGCCTTCCGGAGTATATGCTCAGGATAAACATAGTTATGCTACCCCTTTGGGTAAAAGCATATTCCATCGGGAGGTTAGAGATGCGAATAGAACCGTCTTAAAGATGAGTGAAGTCAGTCCTATATCTGCGGGGATAGATGGATTAGTTCTTGTTTTTAATATGAGACAAGATCTTAGTAAGGTTACTCGTCCTTTGAAATTGGTATCTTTTAATAGTACTTCCGAAGAAGCAAATTCCCATTTAGAAATTTACTATCATCAAGGTACTATAACCATCAGGAGAAAAACGGCTCCGAATTCAGCGTATTATTACGATTATAATTTGTATGATCCTATGTTTACTGTTGACGGAGGAGATGTACAGTGGGAAGTGCATTTATATTTTACGGCCTATTTCCTGTGGATAGAAACTAAAGATACTCGTAAGACTACAAATAATAGGTGGCATGCTCCCATCTTCTTTGGTATAAATTTGCCTCAGATGAATTATATGGGTAATTATTTAGGGCGCTCTTCGTCATCTTATATAATATTGGGTGATCCGAATCCGTCTACAACGTTTACTATGCCCGGTGAAATCTCTATGTATGAGTTTAAGTATACGGAATTGAAGGATGCGCTGCAAACACATTTTTGCGAAGATAATTAAAAGGAGGTGTTTTATGAAGAATTATATATTAATAATGACATTGCTTCTTGCCGGTCGTTTATACGGTCAGGAAATACCATTACCGAAATGTTGTTTGCCGTTGAATGGCACCAATTCCGAAGATATAATGTCGGGTAAAATGGCCGATATTTATGGAAAAGTTTATTCTCTGACAGATCGTTTGGGTGCCAAAGGAAAGGCTGTTGCCTTTGATAAGGCTAATAGCTACATTACTATCCCTGTGACTTCAGTTGACGGGCAGGTGCGTGATAAAGCTACGTTGACATATTGGATGTATGTAGCTAAAGATTCTATTGCCCAGGCATTCTGGGCAAAAGGTAGTGATGGTGAATTATTGCTTGGAATGAAGAAAAAGGGAATGAGGGCTGTGCTGGATATTTATCATAAGGATGGTCGGCAGAAGCCCTTGCCGGACCAGCAATGGATGTGGAGTGATTCTAATTTTGCAGAAGGTGAGGGGTGGTATTTTGTGGCGGTTACCTATTCTAATGATGGTACGCATTTCTATTTAGGCACTCCCAAAGGGAAGATGACTGAGTGTTATTCTGCTTTTGCTCCTGATTGGAATCTGATTACAGAGATATGTATTGGTACGGTAGATGACATTCCGGCTGCCGGAATGGATGATTTTAAAGTTTATGATGCAGCACTTTCCAAAGAGCAGATTTCGGCATTATATCATTCTGAATCACAACTCGGTATGGGAAACGAGGCATTACTCAATGTGGAGACCGGGGCTCCTCTCTATTCTTCTACATGGTATTTTCATTGTATGGGGTTGGAAGAGACCTTTCGGTATGCCATGCAGAATCAGACTGATTTGTCTTTTCTAAGTGCGGATACAGGGTATGCTTTGGCTAAGCTGTCCAAAGTGGAATCTGATTATCAGCAGTGGGTTCTGTATCCTGTAAGTGATACGGCGAAAGGACGCATATTTACTATCAGTAATTGTGCAACAGGGATGAATCTGACTGATACACGTGAAACTGTATTACAACAAGTATCGGATAACACTGATTCTCAAAAGTGGTGTGTGGGTCAGGTTGACGTAAACAATCAAACGAGAGAGAATATAGCAGAAAGTAATAAAATGATTCCTTTATATGAAGAAATCTACTTTGATAAAAGTGCGCAAATTATCCGGATTCATATAAATTTTCCGGAAGCGGAGAATGTAAAAATCCGTATTGCTGATATTCAAGGGGCATTACTGACTGAATTATCTTTGAGTAATGTGACACTTCTGGATAAAAATATCAAGGCATCAACGAATGGTGTATATATTGTTGCGATAGAATCAGAAAACTATCGGCTAAATAGAAAGATTTTTGTTAACAATTAAATTCATTGTATTATGAGAACGAAAAAAGCATACTTAGTAATTGTAATATTACTCTTAGGATCATTGGCAGGAAATAGGGTTTGTGCTCAATTTACACCGGGAGATAGGCTGTCGGAACTGAAGTGGCCATACACTACGAATTTTGATTTCGAACATGGAAATAAAGGATTTGTCCGATTGGTGGGTGCGGATACCCCAAAGGACCAATGTTGCTATTCTATTTTTACAGGAACTTTGCAGGAAGAACGTTTTAGAGTGTCTGCAAATGGAACTGTATCTATTATAGCTCCTTATACATATACAGGTGGCATTCCTTGGGGGGCAGCGTTAAGTTTTCATATGGCTAGTCATACTTATGTAGGAGGGATAATTTGTACTGATAGAAAAATGACTGTTTCTGCGTGTAGTGGAATTGACTTTTGGGGAAGTGCCCAAAATACTGGAACTCCTCATTTTTCAATAAACTCTGATGGTTCAGTAGCTGCCTCTGATGCCATAACTCTGAAAGTAGGGCGAAATGGAGCTCCTACCATTAAAGGTGAAACTGCAGGAAAATGGTTAAGAATAGGAGGAGCGAACGGTATCGCACTTTGGGGAAACAAGAACATGGATGATGAAGATTCACCACATGTATTGATCAAAGACAACGGGGTGACAATAGGTCAAGTGACAAACTCGACTTCTGCCCTGAACGTTGGTGGAGCTGCAGAAACAGACGGAAGTAGAACCTATTTTGGAAAAGATACAGACTACGATGATGCTTGGATTGGCACCAGTTCAAAACATGGACTTTATTTAGGAGCGAATAATAGCAGTTGCATGTATTTGGATACAAGCAATCATATTTATATGGGTATGATTGATACTTTCGTTGCTCAGATACGACAGGATCTTAAAAATAAGTACACTCTGTTTGTTGCCAAAGGAGTACTTTCAGAGGATTACGGCATCGGTCCTAAGTCCACTTGGTCGGATTTTGTATTCAATAGAGATTATACTTTGAAGACAATTCCGGAAGTAGAAGAATTTATTTCAGAAAACAATCATTTGCCTGATGTACCTTCTGCCGAGCAGGTGGCCGAAGAAGGTTATTCTCAACATGATATGAATAAAATCCTGTTGCAGAAGATAGAGGAACTTACACTCTACACCATACAGCAACAAAAAGAAATCCAAGAGTTGAAAACAGAATTAAATAATTTGAAGAAATAATCATTATGAAAAGATTTTTGCTTGTAACGCTTTTATTATCAGTTGTATGGTCGCTCTCTGCGCAAGATAAAGCACTTGCCATACGTAATAATCTCCTGCAGGAGGGTAATAACTCGGTTCTTGTGGTGTCACATCGTGCCGACTGGCGCAATGCTCCCGAGAACTCTCTGCAGGCAATCAGGAATTGCATTGAGATGGGAGTGGATATGGTAGAGATTGATCTGAAGAAAACCAAAGACGGGCATTTGATTTTGATGCACGATAAAACCATTGATCGTACTACCACCGGCAAAGGAAAACCGGAGGACTATACATTGGAAGAGTTACGTAAATTCCGCCTGAAAAACGGGACGAATCATCGGACAGCACACACTATTCCTACTTTTGAAGAAGTGATGCAACTGTGCAAAGGCAAAATCATGGTAAACGTAGATAAAGGTTATGACTACTTTAATGAAGCCTACGCCATTCTTGAAAAAAACGGTACAACCCGGCAGTGCATTATGAAAGCATCCTTGCCTTATGAAAGAGTGAAAGCGGAGCATGGCGATATACTCCAAAAAATGATCTTCATGCCGGTGGTAGCATTGGATAAAGAAGGTGCCGAGGACATCATTGATGGTTATATGGCTCACATGAAGCCGATGGCCTATGAACTTGTTTTCAGTAAAGATACTCCGGAGATACAACGGCTGATTAAAAAAGTCCGTGCCAGTGGTGCCAAGATTTTCATCAATTCACTTTGGCCGGAATTATGCGGAGGGCATGATGATGACCGTGCCGTGGAGCAGCAACAGCCGGATGAAAGTTGGGGTTGGATAATCGGGCAGGGAGCGAAACTTATTCAAACCGATCGTCCCGCCCTTCTTATTGAATATTTAAAGGAGAAGGGATTTCATAACTAAAATAAGCAGGTAAGACAGTATGCTGAAACAGTTAATAAATTTCTACAGAGTTTCAAGTCCGAAATTCTGTAGCGGGGAGTCTTTGTCCGATACAAAAAGACGCATGAAGTTTTTGAAGTGGTCTACATTCCTTGCAGCTACGTTGGGTTACGGTATGTATTATGTCTGTCGGCTCAGCCTGAATGTAGTTAAGAAGCCGATAGTAGAGGAAGGAATATTCTCGGAAACAGAATTGGGAATTATTGGTGCCGTACTTTTCTTCACATACGCTGTAGGCAAGTTTGCAAACGGATTCATAGCCGACCGCAGTAATATAAATCGCCTGATGACTACGGGGTTGCTAGTGAGTGCACTGGTCAATCTCTGCCTGGGATTCACAAATTCCTTCTTCCTGTTTGCCATTCTTTGGGGAGTCAGTGGCTGGTTTCAATCTATGGGGGCTGCTTCGTGTGTAGTGGGGCTTTCCCGTTGGTTCAGCGATAAAGAACGTGGATCTTTCTATGGATTTTGGTCGGCCAGTCATAATATAGGAGAAGCCTTGACTTTCATCATCGTTGCTTCTGTAGTTAGCATTCTGGGTTGGCGATATGGTTTTTTCGGTGCCGGTATGGTAGGACTTATCGGCACATTGATAATATGGCTCTTTTTTCATGATACGCCACAAAGCAAAGGGCTTCCGGCTGTGAATCAGCCCAAAGAGAAAGAAAAAATGAGCGCATCCGAAACTGCTGATTATAACAAAGCTCAAAAACAGGTCTTATTGATGCCTGCCATTTGGATCTTAGCTTTGTCCAGTGCCTTTATGTATATCAGCCGTTATGCGGTAAATAGTTGGGGAGTGTTTTATCTGGAAGCACAAAAGGGGTATTCTACGTTGGATGCCAGCTTTATCATCTCCATCAATTCGGTATGTGGCATAGTCGGCACAGTATTTTCCGGGGTGATTTCTGATAAACTGTTTGGTGGACGACGCAATGCGCCCGCTCTTATTTTCGGGTTGATGAATGTGGCTGCTTTATGCCTGTTCCTTCTTGTTCCCGGTACGCATATCGGGGTGGATATATTGGCGATGATTTTATTTGGTTCCAGCATCGGGGTTCTTCTCTGCTTTCTGGGCGGCTTGATGGCTGTGGATATTGCTCCGCGCAATGCTTCGGGGGCTGCCTTGGGAGTAGTGGGGATAGCCAGTTACATAGGTGCCGGATTGCAGGATGTGATGAGTGGGATTCTGATTGAAGGACAGAAAACGGTTGTAAACGGAGCGGATGTTTACGACTTTACGTACATCAATTGGTTTTGGATTGGTGCGGCACTGCTTTCAGCATTGTTGGCTACTTTAGTGTGGAATGTAAAGCCCAAAGGATAATTATTAAAAATAGATGCGAGTGAAATATGTATTATTGCTTTTGCTGTGGATACTTCCGGCTCATGCCCAAGTGGCGGCGGATAAAGTAGATCAGATTCGAAAAGAATTATTTAATCCGGCTTCAGGAAAAGTTTTGGTGGCAGCCCATCGCGGTGACTGGCGTAATGCTTGCGAAAACTCACTGGAAGCCATAGAAAATGCAGTTCAGATGGGAGTGGATATTGTGGAAGTGGACCTTGCCCGTACCAAAGACGGGCATTTGATTCTGTTGCATGACAATACTCTCGACCGAACTACCACTGGAAAAGGAAAACCGGAAGAATATACGTTGGCTGAAATAAAGAAAATGCGTTTGCGGAATGGGTGTCATATTAAGACTGTCTACAAGATTCCCACTTTGGAAGAAGCATTGCTGACGGCCAAAGGGAAAGTGATGCTCAATTTGGATAAGGCTTTTGACTATTTCGATCAGGTGTATGAACTGTTGGAAAAGACAGAAACCACCAATCTGGTGATTATGAAAAGCAATGCTCCCGCAGAAGATGTGAAGCGTGATTACGGAAAATATCTGGATAAAGTGATCTTCATGCCAAAGGTTAATTTGGATGACAAAGATGCCATTCAGAAGTTAAATGATTATCTTCGGATTTTGAAACCGGTGGCTATTGAGTTTAAGTTCGCCCATGATACCAACCTTTTGCCTTACGAAGTGAAGAAGATCATGACCGGGAAATCCCATATTTGGTATAATACCTTGTGGAATACGCATGCCGGCGGACATGATGATGACTGCTCGTTGGCAAACCGGGATAAGGGCTATGGTTATCTGATAGACAATCTGGGTGCAACGATATTGCAAACAGACCGTCCGGCATACTTGATTGATTATTTGAAACATAAATCGAAAGTAATGGATTGTAATCGCGATTGGAC